>Ga0310696_10010477_pt1 | contig 10653 bp, 10 predicted proteins | sample AusTroGonzalo_MG_4_FD_203885 | JGI IMG/M metagenome (GOLD analysis project Ga0310696, IMG submission 203885) | Bovine rumen microbial communities from tropical cattle in Woodstock, Queensland, Australia - Gonzalo_02 (v2) (version 2) | ecosystem: Host-associated > Mammals > Digestive system >... | reverse complement strand
ATATTGTCTTCGATAACATGTTTAATAGCAGCATAGTAATCACTATAGTTAGTGATGTAATTACTATCTAACTGTGCAAATGCAGTATTATACGATTTTTCAGTCAATACTCTGAGATCATACTTGTTATCTCTACGCGAATATGTTAATTCATGTATAGTAGCAGAACCATTGCTATCACTATCTACTTTAGTAGTGTATGGTAATGCAACAGGTGTAAGAGTAGTTGCATCAGTAGCATCATAACTGTTAAGTTTTTCAATTACATCACCAGCATCAAACTTACTGTCGCTAGTAAATGCAGTTTCTTTAGAATTGAAACCAATCCATAGTTTATTGCCATCACCGAAGTTGTAGTTGGTATCATTCAAGATTACTTGCAATCTACCGTCTTCCATTTCAACAACTTCTTTAATTGTGACACTGTACATTTCATCAGGATGTGAAACTGTTTCAGTTGATACGGCAATTTCTACAGTTAAAGCAGAATTGAATTTTGCTGCACTCATCTTTGTGCTAGTTTCTGTGTTCAATTCTTGTGCATTGCTGATAATTGGAACAACTATAACGTTGTTTCTATAACCGTCAGTTCCAGTAATGTATGGCTTTGTACTGTCAGATGTAGCAACTAACTGAACATCATCAAATCTGAAATAGTTCGAAGTATCACGTGTCAAACTAGATGGCGTAATATCAACGTTCACAGATTTTGTTGATACATTGTCGTAAATCAACTTGACAATGTCACTCTTATAAATCTTATTGTTGAACTTCTGTCTATCAACAAGCCACTTATAAATCTTGCTTTCAATATCTTTCTTGTAATTAGCAACGTTCGTAGTTCTATCAAGTTCTACTGTACCAACCAAGTCGAAATATTGCACGATTGGTGGAATACTGATAGGTATTACACCGAATTGAAGTTTTTCTTCAATATCGTCGTATATTTCACTTGTGTTTGTGTAGAATGGTGTATCTGTGGAACGTTGATTAGTAGTAATGTTTTTTAACTCTGTAGTGCTACTGCAACATTTTGCTAAGTCACCAATATGTTCAAGCATGTCAGTTGTGTTATTATACAAAGTAGTCATACCAACTTGATCTGAAGCATCATCGGTATATAACATTTTCACTTTGTATTGATTATTGCCCAAACTTTCATACAAATCACCAATCACTGTATAGAACACAACATCTTTTGTGTTGTTTAAAGAACTATTGAACTTGTTCTGCAACTGCTCATCTTTGCATGGATTTGTTTTGCGATCTAGCGATCTTGTATGCCATGCAACTGCGCTCTTGGCGTGAATTGGAGTAGACATTGAACTGAAATAGCCATTAAAGTCTTTTGTATTGACCAATTGACCTCTTGAAGCAAAGTATACTGCTGCACTATTCTTCATTCTTAGTGCTGATTCAAAATCATCACCATTAGAAATGTTTGTTGTTAAGATGAATGTAATATTGTCAGTAATATCGTACAACTTACCAGGACTGTGAGCCATGATTCTGCTAGAATTTGTAAGAACTGAACCAATTACATCTGGAGTGTTTGCGGAATAACCATCAGTAACCACATACTGAACGTACAAAATTTCATCTTCATCGTTGAAGCCGTTATTTACGATAGCACCATCACCAAATGAAATTCTAACAGTTTTGTCTTGATTGCTTTCAATTCTACAAACGTTCAATTTCTTTGTACTATCAACTTCTTTGTTTGCTGCTTTTACTTTCGAATTACAGTAAATGTTTTCGATTTCAATATCACAAATCTTTTCTTCGCTGAATGCATCAGTTTTGTTCAAACCGATACCGACTTTGCACCAACCATCAAGTGGCTTATATGTGTCGCCATCAAGTGCAAATGGATCGCGAATACCGTAATAGTTGCTGAACTTAATATCATCAATATCGTAATATTGATATGCTTCTGTTAAGTGTTCAGCATTAGCAACAGCATAGATTTCTGCTGTTTTAATTTCACATTGAATAATTTTGATCAGACTTAGCTGAGTTGCGTTACTTGCTAATGGAATCCAGCCCTTCTTCTTGTCAGCATCATTTGGTGTAGAATATTGAATAGTCTTAACCCAGTTTGGATTGTCGACACCGTTAGCAATATCATCTGCTGTTAATGTGTAAGAATAGCAGTGATCAAGTCTGTAAGGCTTATTGTTGAACTTTAACTGTAATTGTTCATTATTGAACCAAATTTCATCACCTTCAGCGGCGGTTCTTGGAAGAGGACCTTTAAGCTGAATAGCAATATTTGCAGTGGCTGGAATAGCACGTTTTGGATTGTAGCCCAAATTCTTTGCAAGTTTAATTACGCTTGAATCAAGCTTTGCAGAATCAAGGAACATTTCTTCAGCAGTTCTACCAAGATAGAAATGCAGCATGTCGAATGTACCAGCCATCATTTCCATGTACATTTGGTAAATGGCGGCAGCGCTCATATCCTTAAAGCGAGGATCTGAAATGATTCTGTTTCTGAACTGCTCTAGAAGCTGTTCGTGTGTTACTTTTGAATAGTCTAAGTTCATACGCTAATACTTTTTGTTTTTATATTTATGACAGTGTTCATAAGCAAAACTGCAGCTTGCAAGAGCAAAAATCTTATTTATAATATATCTTGTCAGGAATGAATGATTCTGTATGCTTAATCTGGATAAATACTACGTAGAGAGCAAAATTACTGCAAAAGAAAAGCTGACAAATGAATGTCAGCTTTAAATTTAGCAAGTAATTTCTAATTAGAAGTATACGTCTTCTTCGTTTTCTTCGTCTTCCATATCTGCGGGAAGCATTGCAATAGCAGAATCTTCTTCAGGTTCAAAATGTTCCATATCAGAAGGATCGTCTTCTGCCCAGGATGCTAGCATTGCGTCAGATGGATAGTCAAGTGCTGTAATTTCATCACCTTCAAGATCATCTTCTGGAACGTCGTTCTGAATCCAAGGGAAACGAGGAGCATACTTGTTAGCATAGCTCTGTGGGTCATCGCCCCAGAAATCTTCAAGTTCTTGTTCTTCAGCTTCACGTGCTTCAGCTTCGGCTTGATCTCTGTCACCCATGCGCTGTGTATCGCTTTCCGGTCCATAACCTTCTACGCCATCAATGTATCTCTTATCACGTGGATTCGTGATAGCGTGTCTGAATGTTTTTCCTTCTAAAATCGGTAAATCCATTGTTAACTCCTATTCATTATTTATGCTTTGAATATTTTAGATAACGTTGCGCAGTCTTTACAATCGAATTACTATCATCACCGATATATTCAGCTTTTACAGAACCATTCGAGTTGTAAATAATTGTATTGTTGTTAGAGTCCATATAGACTGCAGTTCCATCATTGAACTTAATGATTTTGTAATTTTTGCCAGTCTTTTCTTTTGTGACTTTAATGTGACCAAAATTCTTTGGACAATTGTTCAACATGTGTGCAACTCTATGAGCATCAGTAGTAATGTGTTCATCACCACAATCACCAGTACGTTTTTCAACTCCGTTTTGGTCCATAGAAATGCTGCAAACACCGTTTACATTATCTACATGAGAATACGCATCACTTGGTGTAGTGTGTCCACCAGCGAAAGCAGCACCGGCTGCTAAAGCGCCGATGCCGAGCATTCTACCAAATCTTCCTTCATTTATTGCTTCACTTAATAGCATTGTTATCCTACGAAGAAGTAGCCGTTTGGTGATTCTTTGTCGATTCTCTGCAAGCACCAATCATAGTCTTTATCATAGTTAGAATACAATTGTGATGCATTCAAAGTACCACCACCAGCAAGTGTTAAGTTATATTTGCTTAAAGCGTTAGCCCAAACACGTCCAGCCATAGCAACAACCAATTTTCTGTAAATCGGATTGTTGAAGATTTTGGAAGCGTTCTGACGTCTGTAAACCCACATTAAACCAATCACATCGTGTTTTGGAGTAGGCCATACAGAAAGTTCATGTTCAAGATTGTTATAGCGAACTTGGAAAGCTGGACCGAAGTCATTTTTCAATTCTTTCAACCAGCAAAGAGTAGCATTCCAAGAGCCAAGAACATCACCGAAAGAACTATTGTTGCCCCAACATGAACCAGCAAATTGCCATCCATTAAGGCTGTTCATTTCGTTATAAAGTAAGTTGTGAGAGACTGTGAATAAGTCGTTAATTCCTGATGCTAACCACGATGTCAATTCAAACGTAACGACTTGTTCTAGTTCTTGACAAATCTTATAGTGTGTAATGCCTTTCTTCAATTCCATCATCAAGTAGTCTTTGTAAGAACCAACGTCCATGTAATAACGCTGCACATAACGAACTGCATCAAGAATACAGTTGTTAAGTTGTTCTTCAGACAATTCCACACAAATTACAGGAGATCCAAGCTGTTGCAAGATGTAAGTACGCATCTGCGCAATATTGTCAATATCGCCCATGTGAGCGTATGGATCTTTTGGATTTTTGTATGGTAGTGGAGGAGGTGCCGGATGTCTATGCGGAGGCATCAAGTGATGCACCGGTGGAGTTGGCACTGGTGGAATAGGCGCTGGACGTCCATTTGGGAATGGAATGTCACCTGGCGCTATAGGAGGGAATGGCGGAGGATTGGGTGGTAAATAACCCAATTCTCTGAAGTGTTCGCCTATATCATCGTGTTGTCCGAACACATCCTCTACGTTTTGTACATTTGAATTTTCGTCTGCCATACTTTATTTATCAGTTTCTACAGGTTGCGTATTTTCACAGCAACAACCTTTCTTTTTATAGTCCTTACGAATTGGAAGTTTCTTAGACTTTTTCTTCATTTCAGATAATAGCATAATGTTCTCCTACTCTTGTTCGTCAATGTTCAAATAGTACTTATAAGCTTTTAAGCACTTTGAGACGTATGGAATTGTTTCTTCAAAGAAATGTTTAATTGTCTTTTCAGAACAATCATTGTTTCTCATCCAATTGATAATTTTGTCTTTTGACATGCCTTGACGATACATTCTATATGGAGATGCACCACCATTTACACCCCCATTGTATTCAGCGAATATCATTTCGATATTGTTGTGCATGTGTTTAGAGAAATAGTTAATTATGTCAGCAGCGGCATGAATTGCAGCTTTTGGATCAGTTTTAATCTTCTCCATATTGTGATGCTTGTCAATTCTACCACGATCTTGCAAACTATTGAATGTTGAAGTAGTAATTTGTGCAATACTACGAACACCTGTATGAGATACTGCATCTTGATTAAAGCCAGTTTCTGTAGAAAGAACAGCTAACAAAATGTTTATGTCGATGTCATAATGATGAGCAGATTCTATCGCATACTTAGCAAGCTTTTCAACGTTGTTTCTGCCATATTTTGTCAAAATAGAATCTGGAGTAGCTAGAATCTTTTCAACAGTATTTGCGATATCAGTGCTATCAGGTGCAGGTCTTTCTAAGAACTTATCAGGTTCTTGTGATAATTTATAATTGTAGTTATCTGCGTCAATGTCATGATTATAACGTTGCTGGAACATTGTTGGTGTCTTTGCTCCATAACGTGTATCAAAACCATGAATTGGTCTCATGTCAGTGTTTGCATTAGCAACACCAGCTGCTAAACCAAGAGCAGCCAGTGAATTGCCAAATTTGCTTTCATTTAATTCAGATAGTAGCATTATAGTCTGCTTAAGAATTCTTTGAATGCATCAACGATTGCTTTAGAACCTTCTTTATCAACAGTCTTGTTGAACTTTTCTGCTGCTTTGCTAATGTCTTCTTTCTTTTCAATCAAAAGACCAGACTTTTCATCAAGAACCCACTTAACAGTATTCTGAATAGATTCGTAAATTGCGTCAGAATAAGCAACCTGTGCAGATGGCATATAAACAGCGTCAATAGTCAAAAGACTAAAGTCTTCGCAAACAACGTTGTCCTTGCCAAGGTTTCCAGTACCTCTTGAAGATACGCCCATTCTTACACCATCATTGAGCAATGATTCGAGAATCTTACCACAAGGTGTAGAAAGAACCTTTGCTTTACCCATGCCAAGGTTTCCATCCATGTGCAAATCAGTAATCAAGATTGCTGCTCTATCTGGGTTAATTTCACCAGAATCTGGGTGAGAAAGTTCACCAACAGCTTCACGAGATTCGATCAAGCTCTGGAACTTACCAACTTCACGTTCAATAATGTGTTGTGGATAAACACGGCCGTTTCTGTTACGAGTAACAGCCTGAAGGAATGGACCAGTAATATACATGTGTTGTGTATTACCAACACTTTCAGTGATTGTTTTCTGTTCAGAAATACAATCTTCATTTAAAAGTTTTAATGGTTCTGTAGTCATTTCGTATTCCTCTTATTAAAATATTTATAAATGTGTGTATTGATACAGATATGTTACGAAACAAATTTATTCGTAGTAAAATTAAATTTGACTGTTTCATTATTAGTCAATATTACAGTCCAAATATCATCATCTGTCGTTTTATCGTATATTTTGCAATCTACACAGCGTATTGTTGTTAAATATTTATCTTTAACAAACAATTGTTGTTCATCTTCATTAATTGATAAAATAAGACACTCACCGCGTTTCCAAATACCAGAGCCAGATACTAATTGTTTGGTTAACGTATTATACGCGTAATAACGAATACACACGTAATCATCATTACGCTTATCTATGCAATACACACGACACGCATTCCAATTACCTACAGACAATTCATATTGACATGATAATTTAATTGGCATAGTGCTATTTAAATTGACATCTGCTGCTAATTTTTTACATGCATTTTTAATTGATTCAGGTGTTTGTGATAGAACGTCACAAAATTGTTGTTCATAATTTTTTAAATACGCTATGCATTTATCTTTTGTAAGTCCATTATGAGCTAAATCATCAATATAATAATCAAGTAATTTAACATTTTTTAAATGCTTAAGATTGTTTACGTTGAGTTCATATTCTTCTATACCACCGTGTCTACCATCAAGATATGCTGTAAACGCCCAGTTAATATCGTTGTTATCTACTTCAGCAGAAAACAATACATAATTTGTACGATTTCGTTTCTGATCTAAAGTTGCAAAATATTCAGCAATCTTTTTTGAAACACTAAATGAAGTAAATTCTTTTGTCGTATTATCGACATATTGCAAAATTCGTGCAGGATTGTACACTGCGTATGGATCTGATTTGACTAACTTATCAATCGATTCAGGTATGTCTATGCCTCTATAAACAGTAATCGTACCTTTAGACATGTATTGTTTTAGAAAATTCCAAATTTCATTTATAGACACACGTATATTTTCATTATTTTTTAAAAATGTGTCTATATTTTGACGCGATGACGTGATAGCATCTATGTTTTCAGAATCAATTCGTTTTGTATCTGCCATACCTGTAAGAGCAGCTGCTGCTATCGTATAATAATCTTTATGCTTAACGTCCAACCACAAAACACCTTCGTGGTCACTATATCGTTTATCATCTTGATATGTAATGTTATTAGCACGATTTTTACGCGCTTGCGTGTTCATATCTATATATCTGCCAAACTCATTTGTAATAAAGTATGGAAGATGCTTCATTTCTAATAGCAGTTCTTTAAATCTTTTCATAAAACCTTCAAAATAGTTTATAGGCTTAAAACCTCTGCAAGTTGCTTTAATTCATCATAATCTTTGATTGCTTTGTGAATTAAAAACTGCGCATATTCTTTGCTCTGTTCTTCTTTTGACATATCATCAGCAGCGTAAATGATAAAGTTGTTAACACAGTATTCATACAACGCTGGTACAAAATCTTTAGCCATCTTTGGTGTAAAATACAAATTACCGAGATAGCCCCACATTTTGTCTTGCATATTATTGTATGCTATATTACGAACATTAACTTTAAACTTGTCAAAAACACCTTCGCCTTTATAATCTTCTACGCAATCTTCATTAATGGCGCATAAGATATTGCGTGAATTTTTTATGTGTCTATGTTCAAGTATTTCGTTAATACGATCAATTTCATCTTGATATTTTGGGTTGTCTGGATACTTAAATTTCGTATCGTTGTACATGTACAACATATCAGGATAGTGAGTAATTGGGCTAAAGTCCAATTTATAACCTTGCGCAGCACTGAACATGTCACGTAAAGTTAGTATTTCATCACTAGCTTCTTCGATCCACCAAGATTTCTTTTCAATAGTCTTTTTTACTTCACTTAATAGCATATTACAAATCGTTTAGGAAATCTAATTGGCCATTATTTTTCTTTGCACGTTCTGCAGCTTTTGCTTCAGGAGTTTGTGATGCTGCGAATTGTTGTCTAAATTGCTGTGCTCCTGCTGCTACTTTTGCATCTGCTTCAGCATTTCTTTTTGCTTCTCTTTCGGCTTTACTTTCGTATGAATACATTCCACGAGCATCATGCTTAATTACGCCTTTACCAATCCAGTAGCGAATTAACTGTCCACAGTGTTTGCGCAACAATTTAACAATGTAGTTTCTTTGTTTTTCTGTATAGAAATTGCGATTTTTGTAGAAATTGTACATGCTAGTAAGAACTTTAGCATCAGAAACACTAAATCCTGCATTATTGTGAATATGAACACTACCAGCTTTTTGTTCCGAATTAGTCTGGAACTTATAAAGAATTTTAATCAAATTGAATAATTCTGCTGAATTCATTGTAGGGAATGCAGCTTCAAATGTTTGTCTAATTTCACCAATAGATGATGCGATCGCTTCTGTTAATAGCATATAAAACTCCTATACTTTATTTATGCAATAAAAAATCCTATGACTTACGTCATAGGATTTAAAATTATTTAGTATTCAGAAACGATTACCAAACGCTTGTTTCAGTTGGGCTTGCGAACAAGCTCTTGAATTCAAGCAAGCGGTAGTAGTTTTCTGCACCGAGCATGTTATCAGCGAATGCATAACGGCTCATAACACCAATTCTTGGGCTGAAGTCGTTAGGATCGATAGCCTGATTTACAAGACCAGTGATGTAAGGACAGAAGATCACACCAGCATCGTTGTTTTCAGATCCCTTGAATGCCAAGAGAACCTGACCGTTGTCCAAGTTCATGTGTTCATCAACTGCATACTGGTCGCAGTATACCTTGATGCTGCTGTTCAATGTACCAACTTCAGGTGTTGCAGCGGAACCGTTAACGTTTGTAACGATCTTGTTGAAGAATGGTGCAGCAGATTGAAGAACGGTTGCCATATCTGGGCTAACAACTGCAATGTTAGCAGCAGAACGACGAGTTGCTGTTCTAATCTGGTTAGCATAACGCATAATCTGAGTTACGATACCAGAGAAACGTTCCTGAGACCAACGACCGATCCAGCCATCACCATGACCTTCAGTGTCAGTGCTCTTTGTGAAGACCTTCTTGATGCAAAGATTCTTACAGTGACCAATGGTTTCACGGTCAAGTTCTGCAGTCATTTCATACTGAAGCATCTTAACCATTTCGGTCATCATGTCAACGTTCTGCATTCTCTTGATATCTTCTGCAGATTCAATGCTGAACGATGCACTTAGTTTTCTGCTCTTAGCAACGATAGCCTGACGGCTGATCATCATACCAAGTTCTGGCATCTTTGTAAAGTCTTCTGCAGAACCAGTCTGGACCTTCCAGTGTTCAGCAGATTCAGTTTCTACACCAGTACCTGCATCAGGAATACCGCTTGTGTTAGCTGTAGAGCCCGAATAGCCAGAATACTTTGGAACTGACTTCCAACCAGCTTCAACGATCTTGTCAGAGTTCTTATCCTTGTACAAGAAACGAAGTGCGTAAGCCAAGCCAACAGGACCGTTAAGTGGCTGAACACCAACGAGAACGTTAGCAAATAGGTTAGGGAATACACGGCGAACGAGAGCCATTGCAATAGGTGCAAATACGGCCTTACCGTCACCACCATAAGGAATACCTTGGTTAGCGCCAAGTGGTGCACCAACGTTCATACCGAAGTCTTCGTTAAGTGCGTTTCTACGCTGGTTTTCCATCAACTTAGCAGTATTTTCACGGATTTGCTTATCTGTGATAGATGCTACTGAAAGTTGAGCAGGGACCTTAGTCCATTTTTCCGTAATTTTCATTAGAATCCTCCAAAAAAGATTTGTAATTTATATAGTTATTTATATGTTAATAAGTTGAATTTTTTACTTTTTGTTACGATAGAAGGTATTCGTTAGCCTTTGTGAGGAACGAATCAACGTCTTCGTTAACAGGTTTGAACTTTTCCGCAACAAAGTCAGGAGTTGCATCTTCGATAGATGGAGTCTTACGAAGAGCTTGCTGACGAGCTTCATTTAATGTTGCAGCTTTGACAATAGGAAGTGCTGTTTCAGTGATGATTGAGCAGTAATTGTCAATATCGTCCTTAACAGATGAGAATGACTTTCCTTGGAAGAATTCATTCACTTTTTCCTTCTGTTCTGCAGTAAAACCTTCGGTCTTTTCAGCAATCAATGCTTTCTTTGCAGATTGTTCAGCAGCTTCAGAAATACGAATGTTTTCATTGTATTGTTCTTTAAGCTTTGATTCAAGTTCTGCAATCTTGCGATTTGCTTCTTTGAGTTTCTTTGTACCAGATACATTCAAAGGAACATACTGTTCTTCGAACAAGCTACGAATTCCCTGAACG
>Ga0310696_10010475_pt1 | contig 10655 bp, 5 predicted proteins | sample AusTroGonzalo_MG_4_FD_203885 | JGI IMG/M metagenome (GOLD analysis project Ga0310696, IMG submission 203885) | Bovine rumen microbial communities from tropical cattle in Woodstock, Queensland, Australia - Gonzalo_02 (v2) (version 2) | ecosystem: Host-associated > Mammals > Digestive system >... | reverse complement strand
TTTGAGCACAGCCTAATGCTAAAAAAGAAACCATTAAGCAAATTGTTTTTGTAATTTTATTTTTCATAACTTTTATGTCCTTTCATTTATTTTATAATAAATAGCGGTAAAAAAATATCTCTTTAAAATTTTAACGGTTACTATTTTTAAATAAAGTAACACTATATCAAACAATATTATTCAACATCGAATCTTAAAATATCTCTTTGATGTCCACCATACATGTCGACATCTTTTTTGAATTCTTTAAAGCCAGATTTGATCATATTGTCGTAACTATATTTATTGTTTTTTGAGACAGTGGTCCAAATAGATTTAGCACCATCAATTTTTGCTTGTTTCTTGGCAATATCGATGAATTCCTTTTGTAAACCCATGCCACGGTATTCCTTTTTTACGAAAACAATATCGAATGTATAAGCTTCTTGATAAGGAATGCCACATTTCTTACCAAGGTTTCTTTCGGTATCACGATTATCAATAATTAACGCAATAGCGACTAACTTTTTGTCATCATAAGCCCCTAAAACATAATCGAGATGTAAGGATTCAATAAATTCGTTTCTAGTAACATCGACTAATAGTTCTTTGTTTTCCATACCATCGTGTACTTCTTTTTCTAATTCTAAAACATTGCTTAATTCATCAAACCAAACATCCCTAATTAATATTTCTTTGTTGTCTTTTTTGATATCTCTATAAAGGTTTTTGCCCACACCATTATCGACAAGATAAATTTGATTTTTTAAATATTCATTAGTGAAACGATATTCCTCACCAATGATGAGGTTAGCGTGACCTTTTTTATTCATTGATTCACGATAATTAATCCATAATTCATATAATTTGAATAAATTAACAAAGCTAGAAGAGGTAGTTAATAAATACTTTTCTTGAATATGAGGGTTATTCATGAATAAGAAGAAACGATAACCGAAGATATTGTCTAAATCTTTGATTCTAGCAATGCGATGTTCCACTAATAAATAGAGGTTTTCAAAGAAGGTGCAGTAGAATTCTACATCTTGATCTTCTACGTCCTTCCAAACTTCTTTTTCATCACCTTCCCAAAGGTGTACTTTATCTAAAACAGCGTAGACGTTCATTAGTTTTTCACTATCATGGAAGTAATTATTTAAGTCGATAAGCATCTGACAGCAAGTCACATCGTTAGAGTTTTTCAGTTCAAGAACAACAAAGATGGCACCGATGATAGTGCCAATTAAGGAGAAAAGTCCCACCGCGGCTTCTGAGCCAATGGCTTCCCCATTAACCTTGACCATCTTAATAATGATGATGGTTATTGATATTAAAAAGCTTAGGAAAAATACAGATAAAACAATCCAAAGCGCTATTTTCTTTTTGCTAGTCATAATAAACCTCGCTTAACAGTCTATACAAATTATACACTATTTCTATTTTTTATTTATTTCAAAAATAGTTTGAATGATTCAAGTTATTATCAGTTATAATTATTTGCGAAGATGAAATACATCTTATTCTTCTTTAAAAAGAAGAGTAAAATATAAACGTTTAGAGGCAATAGTATGAAAAATATGAGAATCCCTTTATTTATTGCATGGGGTGTCGCGATTATAGGAATCGTTTTCGGTTCATTTTTTGATTTACAAATTTCGCAAGCAATAGCTTCCCCTAATAATTATTTTGGTTTAACCATTTCCGCGATTGGTCCAATGATTGGCTTTGGCGCGGTTGCTGCCATGGGCGGCGGTTTTATCGCTTTAATTGTTAAAGGTAAATATCACATTGTTTTAAAAATCATCTTTGGTGTTTTAGCTGCGTGCTGTTTAGGCGTTGCGATTAAATATCCTGCTGGTGAATGGTTTGGCATTAATGGTTACTATGGAGCCGCTCCTGAATGGATGGGCTACTTAGTCGTTATTATCCCAGAATGTGGTGCGATGGTTGGTGGTTATTTCTTATTTAAAGATTGTCAGAACAAGAATATGTGGATCGTTTTCTGCATTATTATTGGTCTTCTTTTGATTGTTTTATTAGCAATCATCCCAACGATTAAAGATAATCTACATCGTCCACGTTTTAGATTTATTTCACAAACTGATATGAATTTATTCCATAATTGGTGGGAACCATGTAAGGATTATAAGGATTTGATGATCCAATATGATACCGCGAAAGATAACTTCAAATCATGCCCAAGTGGTCATACTGCTGAAGCTAGCATCTTATTCGTAGCGGTTGTCTTCTTACCATTAGCGAATGAAAAATTCAGAAAATGGCAAATGCCATTATTCTATGGTTCTTGTGGTTTGGTCTTGTTAGTGGCTTTAGCCCGTATCCTCGCTGCCGCGCATTTCTTAAGCGATGTCTCTTGGGGCGCGACAATCTTATTAACAGTGTTAATTATCGCTAATGAAGTTGTAATGAGAGTTAAAGCATTGCAACTAAAAGAAACAAGCGAAGAAGAAAAAGAAGCCAAATAATTGGCTTTTTTATTTATTTAAAATAATCTTTTCAATTTCTAATAGGTCATTTACCACATAGCTTTCATGACCAGTAGGTTTTGCAACCCCGCCATTAGGGATAAACATAATACTTTTAATATGCGCGTTATTCGCACAGACGATATCCATCGGTCGATCACCAACATAATAAGTATGTTCTCTATCTAGTTGATATTTATTAATTAAATAATTAAGGCCTTCTGGATCTGGTTTTCTTTTGAATTTATTAAGACTTGTCACTATTTCATCAAAATAATAATAGATGCCGAGATTGCTTAATACCGATTCAGTTGTGGTTCCACGATGCGTTAAAACGTAGTTAGTGATATGGTTTTCTTTTAATACCTTTAAAATCTCTAAAGCGTGTTTCATCAATTTGATGTTGCCTTTTTCTTTACCAGAGATAATTGAGTAACGGTCTTTTAGCTCATCAAAAGGAATGCCGTATTTCTGTTCCATCTTATTAATAAAGAATGAAACAGACTCATTAATGACATCATAAAAGATTTCTTGTTTATCCAGTTCAACGCCTTTTTCTAAATATATTTGGTATAAAGAAGAGACAATGACCCCATAGGAATCAAGTAATGTGCCATCTAAGTCCCAAATCACCACTTGTTTATACATGCTTATATCATAAGCCTTTAAAACGAAAAGTGATACATCCGTTTGGACATATCACTTAATCAATTTACATTAAATGTAATGGAACTAGACTAATGGGTTATGTTTCCATTGGCCAACTTCATAATGGCCAGAACCATCTTGTGTATCTAATAGATAGAAGGCATTATTATCATCAGTTAATGAACTTAATGCAATATCAATGGATTGACCACCACTACCATTAAAAATGAATGAATCATATAAGGTTGTGTCAATCAATAAACGATACACGTCTTGATTATCTCCGTTTTTGAAGACCCATTTAGCGGCATTACCTGGCCAACCAGCTGGTGCTTCATTTGTATTTGTGCTATCAAAGATATAGAACTTGACATCAGACCATTCTTTGTTATTGGTGAAATAGATAATTTGTTTAGATGTTAAAGCGGTATCAATATTGAATTCCCATGTTCCAACAGTAATCTTGCTATTTTCGCCTTCCACTCTGTCATTTAAGAAGAAGGCATCGTTATTTTTAGCAGTGCTGATATCAATATCAACTGTTTGATTAGCGTCGCCATCACCACCATTAGAGAAGATAATGCGGTCATATTGATTAATATCGACGGTATAAGAGAAGATTGTATCATTATCATCATTGACACCAACATAGGTCATATCTTCACCTGGCCATGACACCTTCGGTGTATCGTTTGCGTTATCAAAGACATAAGCTTTTGGTGATTCCCAACCCGCCCAGTTAGCGGTTAAATATAAGGTCACATTGTTAGGATCTTGTTGTGGCTGTTCTTGTTCCCAAATCGCAAATAAAGTGACATCAGCGGTAACTTCAATTGTGGCGGAAGTAATAACCGCACCATCAGCAGTTAAGGCCCAGCCCGCAAAGACTTTGCCTTCTGGAGCAGTTAAGCCTGTGGCATCTGGTAAAGTATATGTCCCAGAAACACCTTCAACAGCGGCTTTTGTGCCTGTACCACCATTAGCGTCGAAGCTCACAGTGTATGTGGTTGGAGGAACTGGAATTTCTCCACCTTTAGGGGCAAAGCCAATATAAACAGTCTTACCATTTTCCGCTGTTTTATCTTTTAAGATATAAAAGGAATAAGTACCAGCTTCACTTGCTTTGAAATTGTGTTCTGTTTCTTCTAAGTTAGAAGCGGAGCCTTGAACGACTTTATCAGAACTGGCTTCTTTATTATTTTCAAAATGTCTCCAGTCATCATTGGCCATCTTAATGACAAATTCAGTATTAGCTTCTAAATCAAGTTCACACATCATTTCACCAGAATTACCTGGGTTTTCAGTTAACGCCAAGTAGTTCCAAGTTGGATCATTGCCATACATGAGGTAAGAACTACCATGAATATCTTCATTCTCATTACCACCTGGATTAACACCTTGTGCTGTATAAATAGTCGCGGAATCAAATGTAGACCATTCACCATCAAGGAATGTACGATGATGATCATCAGATTCATCTGACCAACCAGTCATCGTGAACATATCTTTACCATCGGTTGGAATAGTTTGATTCTTAGATTGATTATAAATTTCATCCCACACTAAGTCAGTGGCACCTTCTGGGCATCTAGCAAAGAGGAGATTAGCGTGATTTAAAGGAATAGAAGCGGAGTAGACAATATCTTGTCCTTCAACCTTATTCATCTTAGTATTAGCGAAGTTACCATCGCCTTCACCCCATGAATGGACGAATGGGACAACATTATCTGCATCAAATAAACCATTCGCGTTTAAATACACGGTTCGATTAACTTGTGGAACATCCGCTTGTAAGAGGAATGTCACATCCACTGGGACATTACGGTCATCATTAACGGTGACAACAGCGGTACCTGCTTCGCCTTTACCAGTCACTAAACCGGTGGAACTTAAGGTGATATATTCACCACCAGATTTAATGGTGTAAGTAACTGTGCCAATCCAGTCATGCGCTTTGATTTGATAAGTATCATCTAAGCCCATATTAATTGAATCAGCTTCGACATTTAATGCTGGGACTTTTTGAATGTATAAGGAATACCACAAGGATTCATCAGCATTCTTATATAGTTTGGCGTATAAATCATAATAGCCCGCTTCGACGACTTCGATATTAGCGTCAGGATCTTCAGAAGCGACAAATTCGTGACTATCGTTTTCTTTAACATATCTCATTTGTCCAGCCGCGAAAGCACCAGCAGGATCGATATGCCAACCCTTTTCCGCCCAGCCTTCTTGTTGTTCCCAAGCTGGAACCCAATAATCCGCACCGATTAAATATTTAAATTGATCACCGGCTTGGAACTTAATTGTGCCCTTGAATTGTTCATAGACATTTGGATCTGGGGCGTTATATGCAAAGTGATAAGCATATTTAGCATTATTCCAAGAAGCTTTGCCTTGGACTGATTCACCAGTGTTATAAGCAGCACTACCAACAATGTAATGGTGACCAGCAGTAAATTCGCCTGGTCTTTCATTAACGGTAACTGTCACTTCATTTGAAGCACCGCCCGTATTAGTGGCTCTGACCTTTACTGTACCAGTTGCTTCATTATCGAGTGGAGTTAATGTTACGCTTGCGCCCGTATTCGCGCTTAAAGAGACGATGTCAGCGCCTTCTAGTAACGTCCAAGTAATTTCATTATTTGAAACATTTGCAGGCGTTAAAACGGCTGTTAATGATAATGTGGAGTCATTATAGAATGAGTTACCACCAGTAATGGTTAATGTCTTAGAAACAATATTAACAGTAACGTTAACAGAATCTTGAATGACATCTAAGCCAGGTTGGGTTACTTTAACACTAATTTCTGCAGTGCCTGGACCAGTTGCAGTTACTAAACCACTATCACTCACTGTGGCTACTCTTTCGTTGCTAGAAGCAAATGAAACAGTTACATCGCTAGCTTCTTGATTAGCGCGGTCAGTGGTTAATGTATATGCTAATTGTTTAGTTAAGTTATCTTCAGAAGCATTAGATAAGGTGAAGTCTGGGGTTGTTAATTCCACAGCGGTCACATTCACCTTATAAACAGTCACATTATAATCAGCGGAAACGAAATCACCGCATTTAGCGTGGATTTGTGCTGTACCTGGTGCGACACCAAGGACGACACCAGTTAATTCGTTAACTGTGGCTACTTCTAGATTATTGGAGTAATATTTGACACCTTTCTTCGCGATATCAACAGCGTTTTCTGGTAAGACAGTCGCTTTTAATTCTAAGGTATGATTAACTTCTAATTCATGACCCACATCAGCGATAGTAATACTAGTAATTCCAATTGAATTAACGTTTAAGGTGTATTCTTTAACGATACTACCACCAGTCACTTTAAGTTTAGCGGTACCATTTTGATTACCGGTAGTAATGATACCTTGATCAAGAGAAACAACACCCGCAGGTGAGACATCACTTAACTCATAAACTAAATCAGTTTCAGTGGTATCAGCCGGAACATAAGTCACATCAAATGTATATTGTTCTTCCCAAGCGAGTTTCTCGGGAATAGATAATGAGAAATCTTCGAGTGGAACAGCCACTTCAACGCTTAATTCCACAGGATCAAAGGTATTTTCTGGGCTGCCCACAGAAATTGTAGTTTGACCACCACCAACGGCGGTGACTACACCATTAGTGACAGTCGCGACACTTTCATCATAGCTATACCAAGTTAAGCTATTGACAGTAGCGCCCCTTGGTTGAATCTCATATTGATAGGCATGGGTTTCACCTTTTTTAAGAGAAATACTTTCTTCACCTGCGGCAAAGTTAATACCTGTCGCTGGTAAAACAAAGTCAGTCCATGGTGTTTCCACCACTTGATCAGCTTCGGTAAAGTTATCTTTTAAAGTGGATGAACCACAGCCAGAAAGAACAAGACCTAATAAGGCAATAGGTAAGAACAATAATTTCTTTCTCATTTTGTCATTCCTCCTTGAACATCAGTCCAAATGCCATAGATGTATAAGAATTGTCGACTACCAACTTCATAGGTCGATAAATCGAGTAATTGATCTTTAGAGTCGATAAGTGCATGATCACTCCAACCAGCAAAATATGGGAAGTCTGGTGTCGGAGCAGTACTTGGATTAGCCGGCACTTTACCACTTTGGGCAATTGGTTTATCTTCATACCACCAGAAATGCGTTAATAATTTCTTGCCAGTTGTATCTTCTTCATCAACATTGTTGTAATCAAGGAAGAAGTAGATATGGACAGTCATATCATCATCGTGTGGGATTTCTTGTTGTTCATCACTAACAGTCACTTCACAAGCGACGGATTTGCCATTACTTGTCGCGTAAATTGTGGCACTACCTTCTTTAATAGCGTTTACTAAACCAGCTTGATTGACTGTGGCGACCTCTTCGTTAGAAGAAGACCAAGAAACACTCGCTTCTTCACTTGTAGTGGCGGTTAATTGATAACTATCACCAGTTTTAAGCGTAATACTTTGTGTATTAATTTTGATAGTAAAGATACCTGGTTGTGGATCAGTCGCCCCATTACCACCATTTGGATCAACAATAATATCATTGCCTTCTTCTTCGGCGATAACTTCGATCGAACAGGAAGCAGATTTATAGCCAGCGATAAAGGTAATTGCCGCACGTCCCACTTTAAGGCCTAATACTAAGCCAGCATCATCAACACTAGCAATATTAGCGTTACTAGTACGCCACTCTTTATAGACTTCCACTTCTTCATCGTTTTGATATTTAATCGTTGGAGTCAAGGTGAATGATTCGTCCAACATTAATTTCTTATAGTTAATATCTAAAGTAACAGAAGTGACTTTTAAGTCATTTTCATTAATTGGGTTGCTTGCTTTTTGATTGCAACTTGCTAATCCCACTAAGGCGAGGATTGAAGCCAATAATAATCTAATCTTTTTCATATTCATAGCCTCCTTTCCTACCACCATGCCAGCAGGGTGTATGAACCAGCTCCTAGCCAGCCATCTTCGCTGATATTGAAGTCGCTACTCTTAAAGTTAGAGTAATAAATTGGTGTCACATTGCCAATCTTAATATAGGAAGTTTGTCCCCTACATGTAATAGCGACATTAATGCCACCTGGATTAGACATTGCGAAAGCACCCTGATACCAATCGCTTTGTCCATCATTATTCCAGAGACTAAATTGATCTAATTCTGGCGCGCCATAACCATATTTAGTGACTTCTTTTCTCTTATTCACCATTGTGGACCAAGTAGAAATCTTGTCATAAGTTAAGGTGCTACCAATATGAATCTTACGATCCCATTTAAATGAGTTAACACTATCTGGGAGTTTATAGGAATTATGAGAAACCATTTCATTTGTGCCATACATTCTTACTTCGCCTGTCGCTAAAGCAGTAGCAGTAAATGTTGGGTCATAGTTTTCAAAATCTGGGAATGGTCTGACATATGCTTCATCGCCACCCTCCATTAATTCATCATATTCAGGAGTGGCTTTAATGCCTTGGGCGTAATTATCAACATCAGAAATGGTCTTAGTGCGGTAGATTTCTTCACCACCTTGGATGAAGGCCACGCCATTAGAGGCCATTACTAAGCCATGTGCCGCGATAGAAGCCGCCATTAAATCTTCAACAGCGGGTTCACCACCACTACGCGGACGACCACTATTATCGTATTTAGCGTTTGTTCTATCAGTGTAACCAGCAGTGGCTAATGTATATCTGAATTGATCCCACACAGTGTAGTTATCGTGACATGATACATAATTAATACATTGATTTGGATTACCGCCTTTACCACTGTGGTAACCTTTGAATAAATCAAAGATTGCACCAATCTTGCTAGAACCATCATCTTTGCCTTGGGCGACATAACCCCAGTTTGGATAGGAGTTATTTGTGCCATAACCATGGTCGTTACCACCTCTAATCGCGTCACGCCCACTATCATTGAAGGCACCGACAAAGCCACCCGCAGCTTCTGGATAAAGTTGAGAATAGACATTCGCGGAATCACTGCCATAGGTACCAACATCACCGTTATAGCCTGCAACAGAAGTCCAACCTTCACCATAAATATAAATATCTGGATCGATATTATTTAAAGCTTTTCTCGCAGCCGCCATAGTGCCGGTATCGATTAAGCCCATTAAGTCGAAACGGAAACCTTTAATCTTATATTCAGAAGCCCACCATTTTAAGGAATCAACGATGTATTTAGACATCATTGGGGCTTCTGTTTTAACTTCGTTAGAGCAGCCAGAACCATCGGTGTAGTTCCAGTTCGCATCATAACGGAAATAATACTTTGGCATTAATTTAGTGAAGCAAGAAGAGGAAGCACTACTTACGTGATTATAAACAACGTCCATAATGACACGTGTGTGATTCGCATTCTCTGAGAAGTTCTTCACCATTTGTTTAAATTCAACGATTCTATTTAATGGATCTTCTGGGTTAGTAGAATAACCACCTTCAATGCAGTTATAGTTAAGAGGGTTATAGCCCCAGTTGAATTTCATCTTTTCCGCTCTTTCATCATCGTCGTGATCAAAGACTGGTAATAATTGCACGGCGGTTACGCCTAATTCTTCGATATGGTCGAAACCAGTTTTAACGGTGTAATCTTTACCCGCGAAGTTTTCAGAATAGGTGGTACCTTTTTCACTAAGTGCGGCATACGTGCCACGTTTTGCGGTGCCAGTCCATGTTTCATCCATTGTTAAATCGCGGACATGAGCTTCATAAATTGATAATTCGTTTGGTGTTTTAATATCATAGCCATTCACGCCATCCCATTTAGCAGGAACATTTTCCCAACCTTCTGGATTAGCATTCGCAGCATTTTTATCATAAATATAGGCACGCAAGCCGTTGATACCACAAGCTTTCGCATATGGATCCATGGCTTCAATATTAGTGCCACCCGGATTAGTGACAGAGTAGGTATAGAACTTACCCGCTAAATCACCTTTCACGGTTAATTCCCAAATACCACCACCAGTATAGAACATGGCGTTAGTACGACCACTATCTTGACCACCTAAACTAGCAGGAGCGCCAACATCGTAAATCTTTAATAAGACATTCGCGGAAATTGGTGACCACACTTTAAAGGTGGTTTGACCTTGAGAATATGTCATACCTAAGTCATCGCCCTGATAGGTATAGTGTTGGGCGAAACGAGAGGTTTTGTATAAGTATTCAAAGCTCGCGAACACTTGTCTCACTGGTTTATCTTCATAGCCTGGATAAACGGATTCAATCAAGTATTGGATATTAATTTTTGCGGTATAGTTAAATGTAATATCAAATTCGCTTGTGGAAGGTGTGCCTTCTTTAAATAAGTAGAATTCCTTGTTATTAATTTGTGCGGTTTGTGAAGAATTTAAATAAGTTCTATCAAAAGCGTAGACCTTATAATACTTAGGCACTAAGGTTGGATCACTAGAGACACAGTGGATGGTTTTCCAATCTGTAAATTTCGCTGTGGCAATCTTAGGAATTCTTGTCTCTTCTTCGGAAATGCAGAATTCAATAGAGCTACCTTCACCAGGAATGGTCCAAAGTT
>Ga0310696_10010473_pt1 | contig 10656 bp, 8 predicted proteins | sample AusTroGonzalo_MG_4_FD_203885 | JGI IMG/M metagenome (GOLD analysis project Ga0310696, IMG submission 203885) | Bovine rumen microbial communities from tropical cattle in Woodstock, Queensland, Australia - Gonzalo_02 (v2) (version 2) | ecosystem: Host-associated > Mammals > Digestive system >... | reverse complement strand
AGATATTCATAAGAACAGGTAAAGCGGCTGGAGTCGAAGACGGGAAGGCCCTGTATTTCGCTCACATTCTTTAGGAGCACTTCGTTAGGCATGTGGTCTATCTCCAAACGTTGGTTGTCGATAAGCTTTATCACCGTTTTGTCTATCACCTGACGATCCAGTACCCAGTCGGCTTCGTAAGTGGGATACTGACGAGAGTCATTTGAATTAGAATCGTCAGTGTCTGTTTGTGTTTGGAGATTATCATACAGATCTTCCGGCTCGTCTTTATCACAAGCCGTTAGTAGACCCAACGTCAGCAGGAGTGCGAATAACATTACAACGTGTTTCATAACTTTAATTGTTTACGTGTTCTAATGATAAAACACGGAAAGCGTCGAAACCTTGCACGAAAGCGGAGAGGATTAAGATTATTTAACTCTTCCCCATGCAAGGATTTCGCCTTTTGTGTGTTTTATTGGTAGAAAACGCTTTAACTTTGCGAACGATATGAGACATAAAATGCTTTGGGCTGCTGTCGCCCTGATGATGATGACAGCGTGTAGTAGTGACGATGACGAGACCATCGTTAGTCCGGAAAACAACAAATTGACCCCTATCACCCTGACGCGAGCAGAACAAGAGCTGGTGACGGGCAACAACGACTTCGCTTTCAACTTGTTTCGCATAGCAGGTCCTCGAAAACCCAGTCCCCCTGGAGAAATTTGGTATGATTGTCCTGAGGAAGGTATAATCCTCTCGCCTATCAGCATTACCTATGCCTTGGGAATGCTGAATAACGGTGCAGCAGGTGAGACGCTACAGCAAATCAACAAGGTTTTGGGTTTCAACAATGCTGATGAAGTAAATGCCTTTTGCAAAAAGATGCTGACGGAAGCTCCCCATTTGGACAAGCTGACGAAGGTGCAGATAGCAAACAACATCTACGTGAACAAAGACTACACGTTGAACCCCGTCTTTGTTGAGAAGGCCAACGATTTCTACAATGCCCAGCCTGAGACGCGCGACTTCGCTGATAGTAAGACAGTGAACATTATCAACCAATGGGCCAGCGACCATACGGAGCAGATGATAGAAAAGGTGCTCAGTGAGACGGAGTTCAACCCTTATGCTGTCAGCTATTTGCTGAACGCCATCTACTTCAAAGGCGTTTGGGCAGAGAAGTTCAAGAAGGAGGAAACCAAGAAGGAAGAGTTTAAGCATGGTGGCGAAGTATCCATGATGCATCTGGAGCATGAGTTCCTTTACGCTGACAAGGGCGACTATGAGGCCTTACAATTGCCATACGGCAATGGGGCCTATAGTATGACCATCCTTTTGCCTAAGGAGGGAAAGTCCACCTTCGACATTGCGCAGAGCTTGACATCAGAGAGCTGGAAGAACATGTGGCTGAGCGGAGTGCCTTCAGGAGGGGCTATCGTCGACGTAAAGCTGCCTCGCTTTGAGAAAAAGATAGACGTTGGCCTTAATTTAATCATGAGCCGTTTAGGAATGCCCAACGCTTTCGACTCACAGAAAGCCGAGTTTCCTGACTTCTGCAATGTGCCTACCTATATCGGACAGATGAAGCAAGTGGCGTGCATCAATGTCAGCGAGGAAGGAACGGAGGCAGCAGCAGTGACGGTGGTAGAGATATTGGAGAAAGCTTGTCTCATTGGCCCCATCCACGTCGACTTCCACGCAGACCACCCGTTCATCTATATTATCAGCGAACAGTCGACAGGCACCATCTTCTTCATAGGACACTACACGGGCCATGATTTTGATTGGTAAGGGAAAAGGTTGGAAGTCCGTAGTAAAAGGGTCTTTAGTGCGTAACTAAAGACCCTTTTACTTGGAGGTAAAGTTAAAACAACGCCAATGTTTGTTAAAACAAAGGCATTGTTTATTAAATCTAAGGCATTGTTTGATAAATCAAAGCCTTTGTTTACTACTTTTACTCCTCTGGTGAGAAGTCGTCCTTGCCTACTCCGCAGACGGGGCAAACCCAATCTTCGGGAATGTCTTCAAAGGCTGTGCCTGGAGCGATACCGCTATCGGGATCGCCAACTTCTGGGTCATACACGTAACCGCAGGTCTCGCAGATGTACTTTTTCATAAGCTTAATTGTTTTGTTTAGTTTGTAAAAGGGTGTTGATTTTCTCAACGACAGTTTCTGGTTTTATCATGTTCATACAGGCATAGTCGCCACGTTTGCAGGGCTTCTGTCCGAAGATGCTGCAGGGACGACAGTCGAGGTCTGCCTGGATGGCATTGTCTTTCGTTTGGTTCCAGCCCATAAAGCCCGCATAGGGATGGGTTGCTCCCCAGATGCTGATGACGGAAATGCCTGTCAGCGAAGCCAGATGCATATTGGCGGAGTCCATCGAGAGCATTACGTCGAGGTGGCTCATGAGGATGAGTTCCTGACTCATTGACTCTAAGTGTTGGCTGACGAAGACGCAGGTGGGGAACTCCTTGCACCACTCTGTGAAGTGTTGGTCCTCCTTCTCGCCTCGTCCAAAGAGGAAGATGCGCGCCTTGGGGTGCTTGAGGGTCAATTGGCGAATGACCTCGTGCATCAGTGGGGTAGGGTAGATCTTCCCCTCGTGGGCAGCAAAGGGCGCAATGCCAATTATTGGAGCATCCGCTCTTTGAGCGTATGGCGTTGCAATGAGATTGGAGAATTGGGCATTAAAAGGCTCAGGCAGAAGTGAGAGGTCTCCTTTGCCCGTAGGCGAATTGACGAAGATGCTGGTGAACTGGATATTGATGGAGTAGCCCAAGCGCTCGAACACTTCCACGAAGTTCTGGAAAGACGTCGGTTGCTGGGTGAGCTGGCGATTGGTCAGCGACGTCAGCTTGCGACGACCCTTGCGGTGCTTGTCGATATGTTCCACCCTGCAACGGCTCATGTTGAAGCGCAGGCGCAGAAATTCTGAGCGTAACACGTTGTGGAGGTCGGCAATAGCCGTAAACTGCTTGGCAGTCAGACGACGATAAAGAGCGTTGAGACCCCTAATGCCTTTGTATTCGCGCTTCAGGTCAGCACCCATGAAACCAATGTTGGGCGCCAGATTCTCGAAGAGCGGACGGAAGCCTTCCCGGCTCAGCATCGTGATACGGATATCAGGATGCTGCTTAGCCAGCGAGTACACCACAGGCACAACCATTGCTACGTCGCCCAAGGCCGAAAAGCGGATAACGAGAATGTGGTCTTTCTTCATGTCTTACCTCTCACCTCACTTCTCACCACTTACTTCTTATAAAGCACAGGGTTGGTGCTGGGGTCGTTATACATCTTCATCTGGCGATAGACCTTCATGTACTTGCGGCCAGCCTCGATATCCTCCAACAGTTGGTCAATAGCTGTCGAAAGGTCTACTTGCTGCTCCAGCAACACGTCGAGCTTGGCCTGACACTTCTTCAGATGAGCTTCGTCAGCATCTTTGCGCTCTGTTTGTTCCTGCATGTGCCAAATCTTCAGTGCCAGAATGCTCAGGCGATCTACTGCCCAGGCAGGACTCTCAGTGTTCAGACGCGCCTCAGGCAAGGGCTTCACTTCGCTGTATGTCTGACGGAAGTAGGAGTCGATTTCCTCTACCAAGTCCGTACGGTCCTGGTTCGAACGGTCAATACGACGCTTCAGTCCCAAAGCTTCTGCTGGGTCTATGTGCGGATCGCGGATGATATCCTCCAGATGCCACTGAACGGTATCTATCCAACACTTCAGGTAGAGACTGTGCTCTATGGTGCCTGTCTCGTAGGGATTGCTGATAGGAGTATCTACGTGATCCTTCAGGTGATAATCGCGTATCGCCTGCTTGAAAATCTTGTTAGCTTGTTCTGTAAATGTCATAGATTTGCTGTTTTGCTTGCAAAGATACAAATAACTAAGTAAAAAACCAAATTATTAAGAAATATTTCGTAATTTTGCAAGCAATATGAAGATAGTTGTCGACGATAAGATACCTTTTATTCGCGAAAAGCTGGAACTTTTGGCGGATGAAGTGGTGGCGTTGCGAGGGGCAGACATCAGTGCTGACGACGTCCGAGACGCTGATGCATTGATTGTCCGAACGCGTACTCGCTGTGATGAAGCGTTGTTGAAGGACAGCAAGGTGCAGTTAGTGGCGACAGCAACGATTGGCTTTGACCATATCGACACAGCATACATGAAGCAGGCAGGTATCCATTGGACGAATTGTCCTGGGTGTAATGCGGCTTCTGTGGCGCAATATGTGGAGTGCTCGCTACTATTGTTGGAATGCGAGAAGGAACTTGTTCTGCGCGAATCGACGATAGGCATTGTGGGTTGTGGCCATGTGGGCTCGAAAGTCAAGGCAGTCGCTGAACGTCTTGGGATGCGCGTCTTAGTGTGCGACCCCTTATTGGGTGACCCTTCTTTTGTTTCGCTCGATGCCATCGAGCATAAAGCCGACGTCATTACTTTCCACGTGCCTCTGATGCGCGAGGGCGAATACGCTACTTACCACATGGCTGACGACGCTTTCTTCCATCAGCTCTCGCGCGTACCTTATATAATAAATACCAGTCGTGGTGAGGTCGTCGACAACGAGGCGTTGCTCGCGGCTCTTAACGAAGGCAGGGTACGTGATGCTGTCATTGACGTTTGGGAGCACGAACCCCAGCTCAGCCTTGAACTGTTGAAGCGTGTCTTTATCGGCACGCCTCATATTGCAGGTTATTCTGCTGACGGAAAGGTGAATGCTGATAATATGGTCATTGACGCCTTGTGTCAGTATTTTGGATTAAAGCATCCTGGACTTATCGAACCACCTTCCCTGCCTGTGGACTTTCTTTATACGGGTGACCCTCTCCAGCTTTACAATCCTTTGGATGATAGTCAAAAGCTGAAGCAACACCCAGAGAATTTTGAATCTTTACGCAATAATTATCCGCTTCGAAGGGAGAAAAAGGAACGCTAAAGGAGCACTAAAAGTGTAAAAAAGGCACTTTTTCGGCCAAAAATATGCACAAGTAGGGGGTCAATGTGCAAAAAAGAGTGCTTTTTTCTTAAAAATATTTGCGTAAGTCAATAAAAATTCGTTACTTTGCACCCGCTAAGCGACCTTTTGTTGCGAAGTTTTCAGAAAAAGAATCAAATTATTAACATTTTAAAGAAGAAAATTATGTCAGAAATTGAAAGCAAAGTAAAGGCAATTATCGTAGACAAACTGGGTGTTGATGAGGCTGAGGTAAAGCCCGAGGCAAGTTTCACAAATGACCTTGGTGCTGACTCACTGGATACCGTTGAGCTCATCATGGAGTTTGAGAAGGAGTTCGGAATCTCTATCCCCGACGATAAGGCTGAGAAGATCGGTACTGTAGGTGATGCAATCGCTTATATCGAAGAGAACGCAAAATAAATGAACAATGAGTATGGGTTGCCATCTTAACTTGAGAAGGCAACCCATACCCTTTTTTTTAAGCGTATGGAATTAAAGAGAGTAGTAGTAACAGGTATGGGTGCCGTTACACCACTTGGCAATAATCCTAAGGAGACTTGGGAGGCTATGCTGGCTGGTAAGAGCGGAGCTGCACCTATTACACTGTTCGACCCAGCAAAGTTCAAGACTCAGTTTGCCTGTGAGGTGAAGGGTCTCGACATCAATGCTTACATCGACCGCAAGGAAGCTCGTAAGATGGACCGCTATACCCAGCTGGCCATCATTGCTGCCAAGCAGGCTGTCGAGGATTCAGGCATGGATTTGGAAGCTGAGGACAAGAACCGCATTGGCGTTGTCTATGGTGTAGGTATTGGTGGTATCAAGACCTTCGAGGAAGAGGTGGGCTATTATGGTGCTCATCGTGAGGATGGTCCCAAGTTCAATCCCTTCTTCATCCCCAAGATGATTGCAGACATTGCTGCTGGTCAAATTTCGATAATGTACGGCTTCCACGGCCCCAACTATATCACCGCTTCTGCCTGTGCTTCTTCTTCGAACGCACTGGCTGACGCTTTCAACCTGATTCGCTTGGGCAAGGCTAACATCATCCTGGGAGGTGGTGCTGAGGCTGCTATCTGCGAGACGGGTGTGGGTGGTTTCAATGCTATGAAGGCTTTGTCAACTCGTAACGACGAGCCCGAGAAGGCCAGCCGTCCGTTCAGCGCCAGCCGTGATGGTTTCATCATGGGCGAGGGTGCCGGCTGTCTGATTCTTGAGGAGCTCGAGCACGCTAAGGCTCGTGGTGCCAAGATTTATGCTGAGATGGTTGGTGCCGGCATGAGTGCTGATGCTCACCACATCACGGCCTCTCATCCTGAGGGCTTGGGTGCTATCCTCGTCATGAAGAATGCGTTGGAGGATGCTGGTATGCAGCCTGACGAGATTGACTACATCAACGTTCATGGTACTTCAACCCACGTGGGTGACATCTCTGAGGCCAAGGCCATCAAGGAGGTATTTGGCGACGCAGCCTTTAAGCTGAACATCTCGTCAACAAAGTCAATGACTGGTCACCTGCTGGGTGCTGCTGGTGCTGTTGAGGCTATGGCTACCGTTCTGGCTGTTCAGAACGATATCGTTCCTCCCACCATCAACCACGACGAGGATGATAAGGATGAGGAGATTGACTACAACCTCAACTTCACCTTCAACAAGGCTCAGAAGCGTGAGGTGCGTGCCGGTCTCAGCAATACTTTCGGATTTGGTGGTCACAATGCCTGCGTAGTCTTCAAGAAGTATGTGGGTTAACGACATCATTGATCGTATAAAGCTCCCTTTCCGCAAGGAGAAGGAGCTTTTTTCTGCCCTTTACGACATTTTGGGCTTCTATCCTCATGATATCAGTCTATACAAGCAGGCGTTGCTGCACAAAAGTGTAAGGCGCAAGACTGAAAAGGGACGTCCGCAGAACAACGAACGTCTGGAATTCTTGGGAGATGCCATCCTTGATGCTGTCGTAGGCGATATCGTCTTTCGCCATTTCGAGGGCAAGAGCGAGGGTTTTCTCACAAATGCCCGTTCGAAGCTGGTCAGTCGTAATACGTTGGGAAAGCTGGCGCAGGAGATGGGTATCGACCAGCTGATAACTTCTGCTGGGCATTCTACGTCGCACAACTCCTACATGAATGGCAATGCCTTCGAAGCTTTGGTGGGTGCCATCTATCTGGACAAAGGGTACAACGCTTGTATGCGATTCATGGAGAAGCGCATCCTGGCGCAGGTGATTAACATCGACAAGGTGGCGTATAAGGAGGTGAACTTCAAGTCGAAGCTGTTGGAGTGGAGTCAGAAGAACCGCGTGAAGATAGAGTTCCGCGCACAGGAACAGAAAAACGACAACAACAATAGCCCCGTCTTTACGACCAAAGTTTTCTTGGAGGGGTTAGAGGGTTGTAGCGGTACTGGCTATTCGAAGAAGGAGAGCCAGCAGAATGCTTCCAAAGAGACCCTTCAGCGTCTGCGTCGTGAACCACAGTTCATTGACAGTATCTTTGCTGCTAAGGCTGATCGTACGAAGATGGAAGAGGAACCCGTGATGGCTGCTCCCGATATCGACAAGATACAGGAAGAGCACGAAAACTTCATCGAGACACGAGGCGGCCAACCACAAAAGGGAAGCACGCCCCCACAACCTGTTGAGCGTGTCGCTGTGCCACAGCGACAACCATCGATTCAGTCGCGACAACCAGCCCTCGATGACGACGAGCTGACCCTTGACGACATCACAGCAACCCCAAGCGAAAAGACCCGCGAGGAAATCATAGCAGAGGCTGAAGCAGCAGCTTTCGCAGAAGAGTAATACTAGATATGATGAAGGAAGACCACCATGTGTTCCATTAATCTCTGAAAGATGGCATGGAAACTGAAATATCGCTGTAAGCAGTGCGGCTACGAAGCTGAGGTCTATGAAGGGCGCGGCCTCTTCCGACAGGAAATAACAGCCATGTCGTGTCCGGATTGCAAGACGATTCAGAATATCGTGGTGGGTGGCATCATCGCAGACGTGGCCCCATCCTTCAGAAGCGAAGCGGGCCGTCTATGCCTGAATTGCGGCAGTGATAACATCAGAATCTGGAACAAGCAAACCTGTCCCCGTTGTCAGGGCGAGATGGAAAAAACTGGCGAAAAAGAATTCTGGACGTAGTTTTAGTTTTCTGAGTGGACCAGGTAGGGCTTGAACCTACGACCTCCAGATTATGAGTCTGTTGCTCTAACCAACTGAGCTACAAGTCCGGTACTTTACGTGAAAGCGGGTGCAAAGATAAGGAGTTTTTTGCAAATATCCAAATTATTTGGCGAAAATAGAAAAAAAATCGTACTTTTGTAACCGATTATGGATAAAAAGCGACAAGGATTGAGTGCTGCGGAGGTGCTGATAAGTCGGGAGGAGCACGGGCAGAACGTGCTGACACCGCCGAAACGACCCTCGATGTGGCGACTCTATCTGGAGAAATATGAGGACCCGATGGTGCGTATCCTGTTGGTTGCGGCTGTCGTGTCATTGATGCTGGCCTTCGTGAAGCAAGACTTCATGGAGACGGTGGGTATCATTGCCGCAGTGGTGCTGGCGACGACGGTGGGCTTCTACTTTGAGCGCGACGCAGCGCGTAAGTTTGACGTGCTGACGCAGTTGGGCGAGGAACAGCCGGTAAAGGTGATTCGCGACGGACGGGTGCAGGAGATTGCCCGTCGTGACGTCGTGGTAGGAGACGTCGTGATGGTAGAAACGGGTGACGAGATTCCTGCCGACGGACAATTGTTGGAGGCCATCGATTTGCAGGTCGACGAGTCGAGCCTGACAGGCGAGGCGATGACGACGAAGGAAGTTGTCGGTCAAAGGTCTGAGGTCAAAGGTCAAAGGTCAGAGGTCAGAGGTGAGGAGGCTTATCCGAAGGACCTGCTGTTGCGTTCATCGATGGTGATGAGCGGTTCCGGACTCTATGTAGTAACGGCCGTTGGCGACGAGACGGAGATAGGTCACGTGGCGCGCCAGTCGACGGAGATAACGGGTGTGAAGACCCCACTGAACATCCAACTGGACCGCTTGGCCAAGCTAATCAGCAAGGTGGGCATTGGGTTGTCAGCAGCAGCATTCGTAGTGTTCCTGGTGCACGACATCCTGACCAACGAGCTGTGGCACACGACGGACTACGTCGGCATGACGGAAGTGGTGCTGAAGTACTTTATGATGGCTGTGACGCTCATCGTGATGGCTGTGCCCGAGGGTTTGCCGATGGCCGTCACGCTGGCCTTGGCGCTGAACATGCGGAGGATGCTGAAGTCGAACAACCTCGTGCGTAAGTTGCAGGCCTCGGAAACGATGGGTGCCGTGACGTGTATCTGTACGGACAAGACGGGTACGCTGACGGAAAACCGGATGACGGTGGCGGAATTAGAGGTAAGAGGTGAGAGGGATTCGCAACGCCACACTCTGCTTGGCAGAGAAGAGGTGAGAGAAATGTTATATCGCGCTATTGCACTGAATACGACGGCGACGCACGACGTGGGTAATCCTACGGAACAAGCTTTGTTACGCTGGTTGGTGGCACAAGGAGTGGACTATCAGCAACTGCGCGAGACTCACCCCATTACGGCCCGCGAACCCTTCTCGACGGAAAGGAAATACATGTCGACCACCGTTGGCGACACGATATATATAAAAGGTGCGCCAGAGATTGTGATGGCGATGTGCGAGATGACTGACGAGGAACGGCAGCAGGCCGAAACGCAACTGGCTGAATGGCAACAGCATGCCATGCGGACGCTGGCTATTGCACAACGTTCAACGTTGTTGGCCATTGTGGCCATTAGCGACCCGTTGCGCAAGGAGGTGCCTTCGGCTATCCGCCAATGCAGGCAGGCCGGTATCGACGTGAAGATCGTGACAGGCGACACTACTGCTACAGCGATGGAGATAGCGCAACAGTGTGGCATTATAGAGGTGAGAGGTGAGAGGTTAGAGGTTAGAGACAAAGCGTATATCACGGGTGCGGAGTTTGCTGCGTTGAGTAACGACGAAGCCCTGCAGATGGTGAAAAGTCTGAAGGTGATGTCGCGAGCTCGTCCGACGGACAAGCAACGACTGGTAGCCCTGTTGCAACAACGTGGCGAAGTGGTGGCAGTGACGGGTGACGGAACCAACGACGCCCCAGCATTGAACCGCGCCCATGTAGGACTGTCGTTAGGCAGTGGTACGAGTGTGGCTAAGGAGGCCAGCGACATCACGCTCATTGACGACTCGTTCCGAAGTATTGTCCATGCGGTGATGTGGGGACGGTCGCTCTATAAAAACATCCAGCGTTTCATCTTCTTCCAGCTGGTGGTCAACGTGACGGCCTTGTTGCTGGTGCTTTTTGGTGCCTTTGTGGGTACTGAGATGCCGCTGACCATCACGCAGATATTGTGGGTGAACCTGATAATGGACACCTTTGCCGCTATGGCGCTGGCCTCGTTGCCGCCATCGAGAGAGGTGATGCAGGAACGGCCCCGTTCGAAGGATGCGTTTATCATTACGCGTCCGATGATACGAGGTATTGGCATCATTGGCGGACTGTTTTTTGTGGTGACATTCGCCCTACTCTACTATTTTGAGCGCATAGCCGGCGTCGACCCCAAAGAGCTGACCATTTTCTTCTGCATCTTTGTCATGTTGCAGTGGTGGAACCTGTTTAATGCCCGCAGTTTGGGTTCGTGCCATTCGGCTTTC
>Ga0310696_10010471_pt1 | contig 10658 bp, 9 predicted proteins | sample AusTroGonzalo_MG_4_FD_203885 | JGI IMG/M metagenome (GOLD analysis project Ga0310696, IMG submission 203885) | Bovine rumen microbial communities from tropical cattle in Woodstock, Queensland, Australia - Gonzalo_02 (v2) (version 2) | ecosystem: Host-associated > Mammals > Digestive system >... | reverse complement strand
GGCCTGGTTGAGGGAGGCGTCGCCGCCGGCGACCCAGCCGAGGATGCTGTAGCAGGAAGCGGTGCCGTGACGGTTGGCCTTGAAATCGCCGTTGCCGATGGTGCCGGGCATGGTGATGTCCGTATAGAGGCAGCCGACGGGGAGCGGAGCCGCGCAGGAGGTGGCGTAGAGTGCGCCGAGACCGGCGAAAACGGAGAGGACGGCGAGTTTGAGAGTCTTTTTCATGGGATGAATCTCCTGATGATTGAATTGTTGTGCATGGTATGAAATGATAAAGCAATATATCATACACCCGCGGGCAAATCAAGTCTTTTTCCCGAAGATTTCCAAAAAAAACGGAAAAAAGGCCGATTGGCGCGCCGCGGCGGCCGCGTCAGAGTTTCCGCCAGGCCCGGTGCGTGACGGTCTTTCCTTCGGATTCCCAGAGCAGTTCGAATCCGGTCTTGATGTCCGCCACGTCGGTGATCAGCGCCGTGTCCGAGGGCGCGAAGAGCCCGGAGGCGTTCACGGCGTGGTCCGCGATCTCCAGGTATTCGGTATTGTCCGTGGAGAAATGGAACACGCCGCCGGGCTTCAGGATGCGCGCGAAATGCGTCATCACGTCCGAGGTGATGAGCCGGTGGCTGCGGTGTTTCTCCTTCGGCCACGGGTCGGGACAGAGCAGGTTCACGCGGTCTGCGAATCCGTCCGGGATCGTCCGCGAGATCAGCACGCGCGACTCGCTCTTCAGCACATGCAGGTTCGTCAGATGGTCGCGCAGGACGCGTTTCTGCACTTTGCGGACGCGTCCGAGCAGCATGTCGGCCGCGATCACGTACACGTCGCTGCGCCGTTCGGCCAGCGCGATCGCGAATTCGCCGTCGCCGCACCCGAGGTCGATTTCCACGCGCGTCCCCGGTGCCGGCATGGGGAGGACGCTTTCCAGTCGCGTATAGAGGTTGTGAAGCTGGATGATGCCTTCAACTTGTTTTTTCGCCGTCATGAATATCCTTCGTTTGTTTGGCTGCGAACAGCCTGTCGTAGACTTCGAACGGGATCGCGAGGTTGCCCTCGATCCCGGTCCCCATTTTGACCTGGGGGTGGGCGGAACCGTGGAAATCGCTCCCCCCGGACACCAGCAGGGATCGTTCCGCCGCGAACTGAAGCGTCAGCTCGACCTGCTGCGCCGAGAACATCGGGTAATGGCACTCGAGGCCGTCGAGGCCGTACTGCGCCAGGCGCGACCCGATCTTGCGGAGCAGTGCCCGGGCCCCGCGCGGAGCCTGCAGCGGATGCGCCCAGATCGCGAGACCGCCCGCCTCGTGGATCATGCGGATGCAGTCGTTCACGGGGTAGTATTTGCGCTGGACGTAACAGCTCGCGCCGCGTCCGATCAGCCGCGTGAAGATCGTCTGCATGTCGGGGAACCCGCCTTTGCGGAGCAGGACGGCCGCCATGTGGGGGCGCCCGATGCTTTCGCCTCCGGCCTCTTCCAGGACCTCGTCCAGCGTGATGTCGTATCCCTTCTGCCGGAGCCGGTCGACCATCTCCTCGTTGCGCTCCTCGCGCCACGCCCGAAGCTGTTCCAGCGCGGCCAGGAACGGCGCGTGATCGGGGTCGATGAAGAGCCCCACGATATGGATGTCCTTGCTGAAGAGCATGGTCGCGAGTTCCACACCGGCCACCGCGCGCAGCGAGGTGCCGGACGCCGCCGCGAGGAACCGTTTGTCGCCGGAGACCGTGTCGTGATCGGTCAGGGCGGCCGCTTCCAGGCCCAGTTCCAGGGCGGAGGCGACGAGTTTCTCCGGCGACATGGTGCCGTCGGAGCAGTTGCTGTGCATGTGGAGGTCGATCATGGTTTTCCCGCGGGTGGCGTTTCCGGGCGGATCGCCCGGCCTGCCCCGTTCCGGTTTCGAGTTCGAGCGAGGCGGGGTACATAAAAAATATACAGCGAAATCGCTTTTTTTCAATTGTTCCGGCTTGATAAACAGAGTTTTTGTGCTATTTTAAATAGATTTAATTGAACTTTTTGATTCGTCGGCGTTTTTTTGCAAAAGGACGCCGGAGTTCAAGCGATTCAAACGTCAACCTCATCCGGCATCCGACAGCCGGCACCATCTGGAGTTGTCAACATGAAAAAGAACGTATCTGCGAAGGCTGCAAAAACGGTTTCCAAGCCCGCGGCTAAGACCGTTGCCAAAGCCGCTCCCGCGAAGCCCGCTGTCAAGACCCAAACGAAGAAACTCGCCGCCAAGGCCGCTCCGGCCAAGAAGGCTGCCCCTGCGAAGAAGGCTGTTGCCGTTAAGGCCCCGGCCAAGAAAGCCGCTCCTGCGAAGAAGGCTGTCGCGGTGAAGGCTCCCGCCAAGAAAGCCGCTCCTGCGAAGAAGGCTATCGCCGTGAAGGCTCCCGCCAAGAAGGCTGCTCTTGCGAAAAAGGCTGTTGCTGTCAAGGCTCCGGCCAAGAAGGCTGCTCCCGCGAAAAAAGCCGTCGCCGTGAAGGCTCCCGCCAAGAAGGCTGCTCCCGCGAAAAAAGCCGTCGCCGTGAAGGCTCCCGCCAAGAAGGCCGCTGCCCCTGCCAAGAAAGCCTCTGCCCCGGCGAAGAAAGCCGTCGCCGTGAAGGCTCCCGCCAAGAAAGCCGCCGCTCCGGCCAAGAAAGCCGTTCCCGCGAAGAAGGCTGTTGCCGTGAAGGCTCCCGCCAAGAAAGCCGCCGCTCCGGCCAAGGCTCCCGCGAAGAAAGCGGAAGAGACCGTCGTCTTCAAGGCTCCCCTGAAAGCTGTCCCGAAGCCCGGCGTCACGCTCGCCCCGACCGTGAATCCCGCGAAGAAGAAAGCGAAAAAGAAAGACGAGCAGACCTCCCATCACGGCCGCATCGTCACCAGCGCCGAAGTCGCGGCGCGCCAGGACCTCGCCGAGGCCAACGGCCACATCATCCGCAAGACGCATCTCTCCCAGAAGATGAAGAAGCACTACAAGGAGCTCCTGACCAACCTCCGTGCTTCGTTCCAGCAGCAGCTGAACATCCATCGCGACGACGCTCTCATCAACAAGAAAGCCGGTCCCGGCGCGGGTCTCGCGACCCACATGGCCGACCTCGGCAGCGACAATTTCCAGCATGATTTCGAGCTCGGTCGCCTCTCCGACGAAGCCACGGTGCTCGAAATGATCCAGGAAGCCCTCGTCCGTCTCGACGAGAACGAGTACGGCATTTGCATGGAGTGCGGCAAGGAGATCAGCCCCGCCCGCCTCGAAGTCAAGCCCTATGCCCGTTTCTGCGTCTCCTGCAAGAGCAAGAAGGAAGCCCACGAGGCCCCGGAACGCCGTCACCGCTGACGCTTCCCGGGAAAGTCGCTCCGGCCCCCGTGACCGGAGCGGCCGCCCCGCACTCTTTCGTCCCGCCGCATGAAACTTTTCTCTTCCGAAGCTCGCATGGCTCCCGGTTCCGCCCGGGAACGCCGTGTCATCGTCGCCGCCGTGGTGACAGCGCTCGTGCTGGTCGTGCTCGACCAGGCGACCAAACTCCTGGTCCTGAAGCATATCGAACTGCACGACAGGATCACGGTCATCCCCGGCTTTTTCGACCTGACCCACCTCACGAACAAAGGTGCTGCCTGGGGGATGTTCCACGATCTCCCGTGGATCCCGTTCGCCATCTCCATCACGGCGTTCGCGCTGCTGTTCGTGTTCCTCCGCAAGCTCGCCGCCGGGTGGCCCGAACGCTGTTTCGCCCTGCTGATGGTGGCCTCCGGCATCGCCGGAAACTGCACCGACCGTCTCTGGCACGGCGCAGTGATCGACTTCCTGCGGTTCCACTGGCGGAACGTGGCGGAATGGCCCTCGTTCAACGTCGCGGACTCCGCCATCTGCTGCGGCGTCGCGCTGTTCGTGATCTCCTCGTTCTTCCGCCCTGAGGACAAGAAACCGGAGCAGAAGAAGCATGAAGCCGGAAACGCTGAAAAGCCTGCTTGACGCGGTCCGTTCCTCGTCCGGCTCGGCCGTCCCGGTTATCATGGGCCCGACCGCCGCAGGGAAATCCGAACTGGCCTTCGTCCTCGCCCGCGAATGCGGCGGCGAGATCGTTTCCGCCGATTCCATGCAGTTCTATCGCGGCCTCGACGTCGGCACCGCCAAGCCTGCGCCGGAGGAACGCCGTCTGGTCCCGCACCACCTGATCGACACGCTCGACATCTCCGAGAAATCCGACGTGTTCCGGTTCCGCGCCGACGCCATGAAGGCCATCGCGGACATCCGTTCGCGCGGACGGCTTCCGATCGTGGCCGGGGGCAGCGGTCTTTACCTTCACGCGCTCGTCTACGGCCTGGACGTCCTCCCCGCGAAACAGGAACTCCGCGACGAGCTCGACGCGAGGTACGACAACGACGCGCATTTCCCGGAGCTCGCCGCCATGATGGAGCGCGAATGTCCCGACGATTTCAGGCGGTTTTACCCGCACCGCCGCAAACTGATCCGTGCCCGCGAAGTCTTCCTGCTCTCCGGCAAACAGATTTCCGAGCTTCAGACCGGCGATTCCAAGCCCGATCCCATGTTCGCTCAGTTCGTGCTCGTGCGCGAGCGCGCCGACCTGGTCGCCCGGATTCGACGCCGCGCGGAACTCATGCTCGAATCCGGCTGGATCGAGGAAGCCCGCACCATGATCACGCGCGGTCTGCTGCGATCTCCGACCGCCTGGCAGGCCATCGGTTACTCCCAGATAGGCGACTACCTCGACGGCAAACTCACGCGCGCCGAACTGCTCGAATCCATTGTTGTCGCGACGCGTCAGTATGCCCGCCGTCAGGCCTCCTGGTTCCGCGGCAAACACCCCGACGCGACCTTCCTCCCCGTCCCCGCGGAATAAGCATCCCCTGCCGTCTTTCTTTCCCCGGCACATCTTTCTATTATTCCCGGCATTGTATCCGTCTGTTTCCGCCTTGCATTTCGGTGATCCGGGTGTATAGTACAGGCGATTGTATTTGTGTTAATAAGATTCAGCCTGGAGGCCGCCCCCGATGAAACCCGGAACCATCCCCGCCATTACCTTTGCCGCCGTGCTCGCGTTGAGCTCGGCCGCCGCTTACGCCCTGCCGGAAAACTACGAAGCCCGTCTGCGCGAGGCGAACAACTCCATCCGCGACGACGCCCCCGCGAAAATGTGGAGCGACGCCTACCCCATCGGCAACGGTCGGCTCGGCGCGATGGTCTTCGGCGGCGTGCGCGAGGAACGGCTCCAGCTGAACGACGTCACGGTGTGGTCGGGCGGGAAGGACGACCCGTGGAAGAAGGACGCATGGCAGCATCTGCCGGAGATTCGCGAGGCGGTCGGTCAGAAGCAGTGGCGCCGCGCCAACGACCTGGTGAACCGTTACATGACCGAGCGTGGCGGCTATTTCCCGTCCTACCAGACCCTCGGCGACCTCAGGATCAAGTTCGATCTGCCAGACGGCGCGAAGATCGAAGATTACAGCCGCAAGCTCGACCTGGAGACCGCAGTCGAGACCGTCCGATTCACTGCGGACGGCGTGGCGTACACCCGCGAGTATTTCGCGAGCCACCCGGACCAGGTCATCGCGTCCAGGCTCACGGCGTCGAAACCCGGCGCGCTATCCTGCCGCATCACGCTCAACCGCAGCCAGTCGGCGAAGACCGTCGCCCAGGGCGGCGACACGCTGCTCATGACCGGCAACACCGATTACGAAAACCGCAAGGGCAACTGCGACTACGCGGTCATGCTGAAGGTCGCTCCGGGATCGTCCGCATTTCTCACGGAAGTTCCCGCGGGCAGCATGTTTTTCTACGATTTTCCTCCGGACGAATTCGCGGACGGCATGATCATCGACGATCCGCCTCCGGGCGAATCCGCCGAGCTGGGTGTTCAGCGAGAGGGAAGGATCTCCGCCGAGGGCGACACGATCACGGTCACGGGCGCGACCACGCTTACGCTCTACCTCGCCGCCCACACCAGCTACAAGTGCGACTGGGACGCGAACTACCGCAACACCGACGACCTCGCGGCAGTCGTCCGCGAGCGCATCAGGAAGGCGGGACCACAGATGAAATCGGTGGTCCGCTCCGGGACCTTCCGCCCGGATGACCCCCGCCGCTGGCTCTCCGAGGACCATTTCCCGGTGCTGCTCAAACATCACATGCAGGATTACCGGCAGTTCTTCGACCGCGTGTCGTTCGACTTCGGCGATCCAGCCGCGGGAAAGACCGACGCCGAGCTCGAAGAAATCCTGAACCTCACGACCGTGGAACGTCTGAAACGATTCAAGGACCACCCGGAGGACACGGCGTTCGCGGCGCTCTTCGCGCAGTTCGGGCGTTATCTCATGATCGCGTCGAGCCGCGAGGACAACCCGCTGCCGTCGAATTCGCAGGGCATCTGGGGCGACGGCTACGACCTGCCGTGGAAATGCGATTACAAGAGCAACATCAACTACCAGATGAACTACTGGCCCGTGAACTCCGCCAACCTCGCCGAGTGCATGACGCCCGCCGTGAAGTTGAACCTCTCGCTCATCCCGTCCGGCCGCATCACGGCGAAGGAATACTTCAACGCCCCCGGCTGGACCTGCGCCTACACCACGAACGCCTGGGGCTGGACGGCTCCCGGCGGCGGTCTCCCGTGGGGGCCGTTCTTCAGCGCCGGCGGCTGGTTCTGCCAGATGCTCTTCGACCATTACGCGTTCAACGGCGACCGCGCGTATCTCGCCTCGGTCTACCCGGCCATGAAGGACAACTGCCGGTTCTTCCTCGCCGCGCTCGTCGAGGGGCCGGACGGCAAACTCTCCATGAACCCCTCCACCTCACCCGAGAACACCTTCCGCGACGGCCCGAATGGCGGCGGCAGCGTGGCCTGGGGCGGCGAGATGGAGTCCGCGATCATCCGCGAAGTCTTCCGCGACACGCTCTTTGCCGCGCGCGTCCTCGGCGACGACGATGCGGCGTTCCTGCGCGACCTCGAATCCGCCTCTGAGAAACTTCGCCCGGTCACGATCGGGCGTTACGGCCAGATCCAGGAATGGGGCCCCGACGTCGACAATCCCAACGACCATCACCGCCACATCTCGCAAGTCTTCGCCCTCATGCCCGGCTCGCAGATCGACCCGCGCGTGAACGCGAAAGAGGCCGACGGCGCGCGCGTGGTGCTGAATTCGCGCGGCGACGACGGCACCGGCTGGTCGAAGGCGTGGAAGATCAATCTGTGGGCGCGCCTGCTCGACGGCGACCGCGCGTATAAACTTCTGCGGGAACAGCTTACCTACGTCAGCGAACAATCGGTCGGATATGACGGTGGCGGCGGCGTCTACGGCAGCCTGCTGGATGCCCATCCGCCGTTCCAGATCGACGGCAATTTCGGCGCGCTCTCCGGCCTCGTCGAAATGCTCCTCCAGAGCCACGTCTATGAGGAACGCGCCGCCGAACGCATCTACACGCTTGATCTTCTGCCTGCTTTGCCGACGCATGACGGGTTTGCCTCCGGCTCGGTGAAAGGTCTCTGCGCCCGGGGCGGCTTCACGGTCGATCTCGCGTGGCATTCGCCGGACGGCCGCCCGAAAATCAAATCCCTCACGATCACCTGCGAACACGACACCCCCGGCTTCCGCCTCCGTCTCCCCGGCTCCGCCCCGAAAGACTTCCTCCCGGAAGGCGGCTATAAAGCCGGCCAGACCATCACTCTCCCGCAGCAGTAATCCTCTCCTCGTGTCTGAGCGTAGCCAGACACAGCCGCGGCTCACCCTGTGAGTGTGCGAGCGTAGCCGCACACTGCTGAAGTGCAGGCACCGCCTGCCGCGCCCCGCGGTCATATAAACTGTCGTGCGCCAGCACGTCTACCTAGGCTCGCGAATGCGAGCCCCCAGCGAAGCGTGAACGCAACGCGTTCTTTTCTTTGCGTGCGCGAGCGAATGCCGCGCACTGCTACAATGCAAGCGCAGCTTGCCCCCAGCGATGCGGCAAACACCCCTTCGTGTTCTCGCGTAGCAGAATGTAGCGAGGCACACCCTGTGCGTGCAGGCGAAAAAATGGGAAACACGTTCTCTTTGCATTGATTTTTCAGGCAAACGTGGTATATTATAACAAACTGTGTTCGCCCGGTAACCACAAAAGGGCCGCTCCGTTTGAAACTTGGCTTCTTTGATCGGACCTGTTCCACCTAGCCCCTGGAGTGGGCATCCCTTGATTGGATGCGCCCGCCCGGTGCTGGCGCCCGCGGAAACACAGCTTGTTTGAACGTGCTCTGGTAGCTCAGCTGGATAGAGCATCTGCCTTCTAAGCAGAGGGTCGTGGGTTCGAGTCCCGCCCGGAGCACCAATTTTTTTACCGCGATTTGAGGTTAAAAAGGGTTGATTTAACAGAAACTGATATTTTGTGATATTTCGTGATTTGCGGAAAAAATCGTGAAAAAATCGTGAAAAACGGTTTGAGCTTAGCCGAAATTGAGATATTACTGGAAAAATCCCCCCTTTTGGGACGTGTGCCGGAAAAATTTTCAAGAAGATAATGATGAAAACGCAAAAAAATGAAAAATCACCCGGCTTTCACCTCAGAGCTTTTCCCCAAAAAACACGTTTTTGAGCTTAAATCGTGAAAAAATCGTGAAAAACGGCGAAAAAGCACCGAAAATCGTGAAAAAAGACGTCTGGAACGATCCCCAAAAGACCGGAATCATGCCCCCGAAGGAACATGACCCGGTCTTTTCGTATTTCACAGCTTCAGATTGTCAGGAAGCCGGATGCCGAACTGGGAAAGGATTATTCCGGCGGCAATGGTTAAAGCGAGCCTTTCGAGCCATTTCCAAGTGTCAGCCCCCTCGGGCGGAATGAAGCTGTTGTTGGTGTTGAGCATAAATGGGTCCCTCCTATAAATGAATTTGAGTTTGATGAGGTCGGGCGCTATTGCCCGACCTCGGTTAGATTGTTGTTTGTACTTGGTGATGTTCAGACGGCGAAAAGAGCCGCGGGACGACCGTCAAGGCCAAAGGCACGGTTCAGGGCGAGATAGCTGTGATCCATGCGCTGAGGCGAGTATTTCTTCACGGTTTCCGTAAACGCATTGAGAAGACTCCAGCGTGTCGGTTCCTTGAACTCGGCATGCGCGGGAGACTTGAATTCACGGTAAACCGGAAGAATGTCGCACGAATTGATGACACCGAGCTCGGCGGCACGGACAATGGAGCTCCGGGCTTCGTCGTCGTTCTTCAGATAGACGTCCTTCAGGTCTTCGCACACGGTCTCGGTGGTCAGGAAATCATCCTCCAACGAGGCTATCGCACGGTCGATCAGCTCAGACAGGACGATGCCGCTGGTATGACGGCGTTTGATAACGGTCGTGCCGCCAAACGCCATATTCGTACAGACGCACACGACGATACCGGCAGACAGCCCGACCGCGAAACTCTTGTCATGGCTGTTGCGGATGCCGATGCATCTGTGCCATTCAGGGGAAGACGAACGGGCGATTTCCATCACGCCGAACATCTTCTGCCCTTCACTGGCAAGACCGAACTTTTCGCCCTCAATTTCCCAGTTATGTGCCTTGACAACCTCGGTTACAGCTTCGATGACGTCGATGTGAGAAACCGGATGCCAGGTATCAGTCGAACGGGGTGTATCGATTCGCGCGACCTCGGCTCTATTCACGAATTTTCCTTCTTCCATGATGAGGCCCATAAATCACGCTGCCTTTCGATGAACCGCCTTGCAACGGTTGCTGTAAGAGCATTCCGAACAGTTCATGCAGGATTCGACCGGGAGGAACACGCCGGTATTGACGGCTTTCTCGATCTTTCCCGCGAGAAAGACGAGTCGCTCGAAGTCATCGTGCGAGCGGAGCGTGTAGAACTGATGGTGAGCGGGCTTCTGCCCTTTGGTGAAGACGTCGAACCGGAAGAGCGGATTCACACCGTACATCTGCTGATAGGCATAGGTGAACACGGTCGCCTGAAGATCACGGTCAGCCTTGCCGTTCGGCCACTTCATCGAAGCGGTCTTCCAGTCGCAGATCGTTTCGTCGCCGCCGTCAACGGTCACGAGGTCAAATTCACCGACCAGCGGTTTGCTGAGACCGGGCACGTCCACGCTGAACGCTTCGGCCACGCTTTTGACCGTGTAGTCGTCCGGCCATTCGGCAAGGGCCACGTCCAGCATGTCGCATCCGCGCTGATTCCAGAACCAGTAATCCTCATCGGCCTTGTACGTCAGGTTCTCGCTGACTTCGGTTTCTCCTCGGAAGTAGACGGCGAAATCTTCTTTCGCGTCCTCCACCGTGTAGCTGGAGCCTTTTCTTGCGCGGTCGCTCAACACCGCATGAAACGCTCGACCGAACGGGATGCTGATCGAGGTGCGTTCCACCTCGGCGTGCTCGACGTACCGGAAATAGTATCGCATCGGACACGTCAGGTAGGTCTGGAATGCCGAGTACGACCAGTGCGGTTTATCGCGCATGGTTTCGATTTTTCGTTCCATGAGGTCACGCCGCCTTTCCGCTGAGCTCGTCGATGGCACGGCTGCACTGCGTCTTGGTGAGGCTTTCGAGCGCAGGCACGTTGAACTTGACCTTGATCTGATCGGGGGACACTCCGTACTGGCGGGCGAGATCGAGGAGATACTTCACCTGTTTCGGACTCGCAGGGACATCCGGCGTGGGCTTCCTGTAGCCGGTCTTGTTCTGCTGCGGCTGTGC
>Ga0310696_10010469_pt1 | contig 10659 bp, 8 predicted proteins | sample AusTroGonzalo_MG_4_FD_203885 | JGI IMG/M metagenome (GOLD analysis project Ga0310696, IMG submission 203885) | Bovine rumen microbial communities from tropical cattle in Woodstock, Queensland, Australia - Gonzalo_02 (v2) (version 2) | ecosystem: Host-associated > Mammals > Digestive system >... | reverse complement strand
TCTTCTATATTCTCAATCGCTGGACGCCTAAATTATCACGGATCCTGATCGGGGCAAGATAGGGATTCTCCTCTCATGACAATCAGTCTGATCATACCTGTCTACAATGCCGAGAAGACACTCCCGGCTATGTTGGACTGCATCCGGGCGCAGCGTTTCCGCGACTTTGAGGTCATCTTCGCCGAAGACGCGGGCACGGACGGCTCCACCGCATTGCTCGAGGCCTTCTGCGCCGATAGCGGACTGCCCTGCAAGTTGCTCCGTGCAGAGAAGAACGGAGGTGCCGCCGCCGCCCGCAACCGGGCCCTGGATGCCGCAGAGGGAGAATACCTGGCTTTCGCCGATGCCGACGACTGGCTGGAGCCGGACACGCTGGAGAAGGCCGCTGCCGCATCACAGACGCCAGACGGACCGGCGGATATCGTAGGCTGGGACTGGACGCTGCAGCAGGAACGGGACGGCCGCTATATGCGGCAGGCGGACTACCACACCCCGGAAGAAGCCCTGTCGAACCTGATGGGCGGCACGATGCGCTGGAACCTTTGGATTTTCCTGGTCCGCCGGGAGTTGGTCGAAGCAAATCACCTCCGTTTCATCCCGGGTGCCGACCTGGGCGAAGATATGCAGTTTATGCTCCGGGCTTTCCTGCATGCCGGGCGCGTGGTCCAGCTTCACGAGGCCCTCTACCGCTACAACGGTGTGAGCAGCACCTCCATCAGCCGCCAGTTCAGCCCGGAACGGCGCGCCCAGATCGAGACCAACCTCGCTTCGGTGGAGCGCTGTTTCGCCGGTTCGGAGTTTACCCGGGAACACCCACAGGCGCTCATGGACCTCAAGCTCTTCCTGAAACGGCCGCTGTTAATCAGCGCGGATCAAGAGCATTATGAGACCTGGTACACTTGGTTCCCTGAGGCCAACGCCCGCGCCCGGGAGCGGGGCGGCCTGCCGCTGCACACCTTCCTTCTCCAGGCTATGGCATCCCGGCGCTGCTGGACAGGAGTTCGCCTGTACTACTTCCTGATCCATAAATTTGTTTACGGCATCCTTTACCGGTAGCTGATTCTATGCGAAAACTCTTTGTCGGAGCTTTTTTGATGTTGATGGTGAGTTTCTATCTCTTCCCCATCAAGTTCCCGATACTTCCCACGGAGACCTTCAACACCAAAAACCTGATGGCAGGATTCGGATTGTTGGCGTTTATCTATGACAGTGTCCGGAAACGAGCCATGCTATTCTCAAGATATACGCTGATTTCAGCAGTTTTGGCTGCCTTGTTTTCTGTGTGGTGTCTATACAGTATCACATCGGCCAACACCTATCAGATGGATTACGCCACCTACATCTTCTCCTTTATCATATGGCTGTGTGGGGCGTATGGCGTATATTTCCTCCTGCGGGCCTACCACGATGAAGTCGATATCAAGATCCTTACCCGTTATCTGGCCATGGTAGGCGTGTTTCAGTGCATCATTGCCGTGTTGATTGACAACGTGGGGGCTGTCAGCAGCTTTGTAGACCGGATCATGTATGTTCCCGGGGACTACTACCGGGAACATCACCGCATGTTTGGGTTAGGGGCAGCGCTTGACCCTGGCGGCATCCGCTTCTCCGTCATCCAGATCATGATTGCCCACGACTTCAGCACCAATCCGAGTGTTCGGAATAACCGTCTGTACCAGGCCACGGACCTGATTGCGTTCGCCATCATCCTCATTATCGGTTGTGTCATTTCCCGGACCACGCTTGTCGGGTCCTTGCTGGGTATCGCCTATATCATCCGATCCTTGATTCGGATGCGCCGGGGCGGATTTATTACCGTCGGCATGGTCCAGAGCTTTTTCTGGTTCTTTCTCGTTGTCGCGGGCATCGTTTTCTTCGCCATCTATTTCTACGTCCATAGCGACACCTTTCAGCAATATCTTCGCTTTGGTTTCGAGGCCTTTTTCAACTGGGCGGAGACCGGCGATCTTAGCACGGGATCCACGGATGTTTTGGAAACCATGTGGATCTGGCCCGACGACACACACACCTGGCTCTTCGGCCGGGGCACCTATGGTGTCTTTGAGAACGATACCGATATCGGATTCTGCAACTTTACCTTCTATTGCGGCTTGATTGGTTTGACAACCTTCTCCATCTTTTTCCTGTACTGTCACTTTGCCATGGTCAACAAGTTTCGCGATTTTAGTATAACTGCCCTGCTGTTGGTCGCGCTTACCTTTATCGTGTGGCTCAAGGTTACAACCGATATCTTTTTCATTGACGCACTCCTGTTCTGCATCGCCGGCGACTATGAAGATGAAGAAGTGGGACAAGATGAATCAACGATGATTCCCGATGACGCTGGAGTTTGGGAATGATAAAATGCCGCCCGTACGGGCGATCCTGGCGTTTGCCATTGTTCTGGGGCACTTTTCCTATTGCGGTGTTTCGGCGTTAACCCCGATCCGCAATCTGGCCCCACCCGCGGTAGCCATGTTCTTCTTCATTTCAGGATACGGATTAACCTGGTCCTTCAACAAAAAGGGGGCGGGGTATCTGCATGGTTTCTTCCGGAAACGAATGCTCAGAATCCTCCTTCCTGCCGCACTGGTTGCCTGCATTCACTTTTTGCTCTGCGGCGGCAATGGAACCGGTCTTATGGAACATGTTCACCGTTTGGCAACGAAAGGCAACACCCTCTTACCCCATTTCTGGTTCGTATGGGCTATTCTTTTCGACTATCTTCTCTTCTGGATAGGCCACAAGTTTCTTCCGCCCAGATGGGCCCGGTTGTTGATCCTTGCCGGTATCGTCGCTTTCATGTTCGGGACGGCTTCCGCCGGGTTCGACCGCTGCTGGTGGGTTTGTTCCTTGGCCTTTCCCGCCGGTATCTATTTCTCGCAACATGCAGCCCGCGTTTTTATGTTCTGTGAAAAGAATCCGTTGTATTACTGGGGGCTTCTCGTTTCCTTCGGACTTGCTATCGTCGTTTGTTTTTTGACCGGGAATCTGGCCCTCCGCCCCCTTTGTTTTCTGTTTTCCTCTTTACTGGGAGCACTCCTGGTTGCCAGCTTGCCCATAGACAGGCTCAGATTACCCGTCCTTCGCTTCCTGGGCACCATTTCATATGAGATCTATTTAACGCATATCACCGTCATGTACTGTCTTCGCGGGAACACCATTCATATTGAATCTCAGGTACTCTATATTTTGGCCGTTCTTGCTGTCACCGGGGCTGCGGCCTGGGGCATTCACTGCCTGTGTGGATTCATCACCTCAAAACTGTTTTCCTAGTTGCGATGAAACTCATCTACTGCATAGCTGACATTTACAACCCCGGCGGGATGGAGCGCGTGCTGCTCAACAAACTCCGCTGGTTTGTCCGGAAAGGCGGTTACGAACTGATGGTCGTGACCACGGACCAGAATGGCCGACCGCCTTTCTATGAGTTCCCGCCCGAGGTGCGCCTCGTGGATCTGGGGATCAATTACAAAGTCGACAACGGACGCCATCCGGTACTGAAGATCCTGGGCTACTTCCGCAAGCGTTCCCGGCACCGCCGCGCCCTCACCCGGCTCCTGATGCAGGAACGTGCCGATATCGTCGTGTCCCTGTATCCTTCGGAGTCTTCCTTCATCCCCCGGATCAAGGACGGGAGCAAGAAGATCCTGGAACTCCACTTCAACAAGTTCTTCCGCCAGCAGTACAACCGCACGGGCCTGCTGGGCCTGGCGGACCGCTTCCGCACCCGGGAGGACGAACGGATTGTCCGCCGCTTCGACAAATTCGTGGTCCTCACCCGCGAAGACGCTGGTTTCTGGGGTCCGATTCCCAATATTACGGTCATTCCCAACGCAGCTCTCGCACAGGACACCCCTCCTTACGACACCAACAACCATCGCGTGATCGCCGTCGGGCGGCTGGACTACCAGAAAGGCTTCGACCGGCTGCTGAGGGCCTGGGCCAAGCTGCCGGAGCCCCTGCGGAAGACCTGGCGTCTGGATATTTTCGGCCAGGGGGAATGGGAACAGATGCTCCGTGACATGGCCGCTTCGCTGGGCATTGCGGACTCTGTCGACATCCATCCGCCGACCAACCGGATCTTTGAAGAATATGCCAAGAGCGCATTCCTCGTGATGAGTTCGCACTACGAAGGCTTCCCGATGGTGATGGTGGAGGCGATGGCCAGCGGCCTGCCGGTGGTCAGCTTCAACTTCCGCTGCGGCCCCCGCGACATCATCCGTCCCCTGGAGAACGGCCTCACGGCCCCGGAAGGGAATACGGTCACCCTGTCGTTCATGATGCAGATGATGATGATCAATCCCGAACGCCGTGCCCGGATGTCCGAAGAGGCCCGGAAGGTCACCCGGATTTATTCCGAGGACGCGGTGATGACACGCTGGGAGCAATGTTTCAAGGATCTGCTGCCGTTTTAACATGAACACTTCCGCACAACGTTATACCTTTCTGGACCTGCTGAAAGTCATCCTGACTGTCGGCATCGTGTTCCGGCACGCCGAACTGGTGGGGCTGGAGGGGCGTTCTGCGGCTTTCGACGGGTTCAGCCGGGGCATGATGTTCATCACGGAAGTCTGCGTCCCCCTGTTCTTCGTCCTGTCCGGGTTCCTGTATTTCCGCAACGTGCCGGAGCGGCCGGACGCCCGCTTCTTCTGGAAAAAGACGCGCAGCCGCATTTTTTCGCTGCTCATCCCCTACCTCATTGCGAACGGCATCGCCTTCCTGTGCTATTGGGCAGCCCATCGCTTCGCGCCCGATATGATGTCCGGGTTCTTCGGCGACGACTGGCGCAATCCGCTCTTCATCTTCTGGACGGGGCCGGTCAACATGTCACTCTGGTTTATCCGCGACCTGATCATCGCCTGTATCGTGGCGCCGCTCATCTACCTGCTGGTCCGCTATACCCGGATTTGGGGAGTCCTCGCGCTCGGCGTGGTTTGGTTCGCTGTCGGCGGATCGCCCTGGTACAACCTCTGGTTCACCCTCGGAGCCTGGGTGGCCGTCTGCCAGGGAGAGCGTGCAGACCGCATCCTGCGCCAAATCCAATGCAAAGCGCCGGCCGATGCCGCCGCCTGGTGCTTCTTCATCTATCTCTACCACTACATTCCGATGCTGGTAGTCAAGAAGTTGATTGTCGCCAAGGTAGACCCGCAGAGCTTCCCGGCGTTGCTGGGCTGCTATCTCGCTGCAGTACTGCTCGTCCTGGGGCTGCTGAGCGCCCTGTATCCCGCGCTTAAGAAAATCGCACCACGCCTGACCAACATCCTGATTGGAGGAAAGATATGACCCGTAAACTCCTGCAGATCAACCCGGTCATCCGGCTCAACACTTCCACCGGACGCATCATGAAGGAAATCGGCGAGATGGCCATCGCCGCCGGTTGGGAGAGCTACGTCGCCTACAGCGGCGCCCGCGACGGGGAGCCGGAGCACAGCTCCCGGCTGGTGCCGGTCGGGGACAAGGCTGATCTGGCCCTCCACGCTGCCGCCACCCGGCTGTTCGACGCCCACGGACTCGCCTCGAAACGGGGCACCCGGGCCTTTATCCGGCGGCTGCAGGAGATCGACCCGGACGTCATCCAGATCCACAACGTCCACGGTTACTTCCTCAACTACCCCCTGCTGGCCGACTATCTGCAGCAGAGCGGCAAACCCGTGGTCTGGACCGTCCACGACTGCTGGCTCTACACAGGCCACTGCTACTACTACTCGGCGGCCCACTGCGACAAATGGCGCACGGGCTGCGGCCATTGCCCCCAGAAACACGCCTTTCCGGCCAGCTGGCTGCTGGACCGCTCCGCCGCCAACTGGCGCGACAAGCAGCGAGCCTTCGGCGGCATCCGGAACCTGACCATCGTGCCCGTGTCCGACTGGATCCGGCAGGAGATGGCCTCATCATTCCTGGCCGACAAAACCTTCCGCGTCATCCACAACGGGATCGACCTGAACACCTTCCGGCCCGATGCGACTGAAGGCAAGGCAGCCGGGACGCTGATCCTCGGCGTCGCCAGCATCTGGCTGGAGGAGAAAGGCTTCGGCGACCTGGTCGCGCTCGCCCAGCGCCTGCAGCCGGAGGAGAAACTGGTCCTCGTGGGCCGGATGACCGAGGAGCAGCGGCAGCGTCTGCCGGCCGGCGTCCAGCACATCGAGCGCACGGCGAACATCGGGCGGCTGGCCTCCCTGTACGCTTCGGCGACGGCGTTTGTCAACCCGACCTGGCAGGACAACTACCCCACGGTTAATCTCGAGGCTATCGCCTGCGGCACCCCCGTCGTCACCTACCGCACCGGCGGCAGCATCGAATCCGTCACTGACGGGACGGGGTTCGTCGTGGAGCAGGGCGACGTGGACGGGATGCTTGCCCGCGTGCGCGAACTGGCCGCGGCAGACCGGGAGGCCACGGCGGCCCGCTGCCGCGCGTATGCCGAGGCACATTTCCGCAAAGAAGACTGTTACCAACACTATATCCAACTTTATGAAGATCTTACAGCTCGGTAAGTTCTATCCCATCCGAGGCGGCGTAGAGAAGGTGATGTGGGACCTGACGCACGGTCTGGCCGAGTGGGGCATCGCCTGCGACATGCTCTGTGCGACCCTGCGCCACGACCCGATCGACCCGGACCACTTCAATTACTATCGGGAGACGCCCGAAGGGCGGGTCATCACGATGGGCCCCTATGCCCGCGTGATCTGCGTCCACGCCCTCACCAAGAAAGCGGCGACCATGATCTCGCCGGCCATGGTTCGATGGCTGCGCAAGCACGCGCCGGAATACGATATCATCCACATCCACCATCCGGATCCGATGGCGGCCCTCGCCCTGCGCCTCAGCGGCTACAGGGGACGCGTCATCCTCCACTGGCACAGCGACATCCTGTCGCAGAAGGTCCTGTTGCGCTTCTACCATCCCCTGCAGTCGTGGCTGATCCGCCGGGCCGAGCGCATCATCGGCACCTCCCCGGTCTATCTGCGGGAGTCCCCGGACCTGCAGAAATTCCAGGACAAGACCATCTGTGTCCCCATCGGCATCGATCCTATCATCTACGACGCCCAGGCAGCGCTGGATGTCCGCAGCGCCTTCGGGAACCGCAAGATCATCTTCGGACTCGGACGCCTGGTCCCCTACAAGGGCTTCTCCACGCTGATTGAGGCTGCCTCCCGGCTGGGGCCGGAGTACTGCGTGATCATCGGCGGCTCCGGGCCGCTCTACCCGGAACTCAAGAAGCAGATCCAGGAGCTGCACCTGGAGAACAAGGTTCAACTGCTGGGCTACGTGGAGAGCTGGGCACTCCCCATCCTCTTCGGCGCCTGCGACGTATTCGTGATGAGCTCCGACCGCAAGACGGAGGCCTTCGGCATCGTCCAGATCGAGGCGATGTCCTGCGGCAAGCCCGTCGTGGCCACCTGGATCCCCCAGTCCGGCGTGGCCTGGGTCAACAAGGACGGCGAGTCCGGCCACAATGTCTATCCGCACGATCCACGCTCCCTGGCCATCGCCATCGACCGCATCTGCCACGACCCCGACACTTACATGCGCTACTCCGCCAACGCGCTGGAGCGCTACGAAGATATGTTCACCTCCCGAGAAATGATCGACAAAATAATCAAGATATATGAAAACAAAGATTAGCTATGGATGGCTGGCGGCCCTCGCGCTGCTGGCATCCTGTTCCACCCCGGAGAAAATCGGGCTCCTGCGGGACCTGGAGTACAACCTTCCTGAGACAGCCATCCCGGCTCCGGAGCTCAAGCTCAAGGTGGATGACCGGATCAGCATTCAGGTTTTCAGCGAGCAGCTGGAGCTCGCCGCGCCCTTCAATTCCGCAGGCATCCAGGTGGAAGGAGAAACAGCCTCCTTACTCAGTTACACCTACGGGGTCGATGCGCGGGGCGACATTGACTTTCCGGTACTCGGTGAGATTCATGTCGAAGGCCTGACGCTCAAGCAGGTCCAGCAGATCATAGCCGATCAGATCATCCAGAAAGGCTACATCAAGCAACCTGTGGTCAAGGCTGACCTCATCAACTTCAAAGTGACCGTGCTGGGAGAACTGGGACAGCAGGAGATTGAAGTGGAAGGCAACAGCATCACCTTGCTTCAAGTTCTTTCCAACCTCAGCTACGATACTGAGAAAGCCAAGATTCCGGATGTGATGGTCATCCGGACCGAGAACGGGGAGCGGACCGCCTATACCGTCAATCTGCAGTCCAAAGACCTGTTCAATTCTCCCGTATTTTACCTGCAGCAGAACGACATTGTGTATGTCAAACCCCGTGGAATACGCCTCTCCACCGGTGGGGATGTGTTCTTGAAGTATTTCAGTCCTGCCATGTCGGCCGTCTCCAGTCTGGCCGTCATTCTCCTTTGGTTATCCCGTTAGTCATTATCCCTTGAAGTATGAAAGCGGCACAAAAAAGAGTTACGCGCAACGAGCAGGTCAACCTGATTGATATCTTCTATTACCTGCTCGGCAACTGGTATTGGTTCCTTCTGAGTGTCCTCCTGGCATTGATTGTCGCCTATATCCGCTATGCCCAGACACCCTACAAATATAGCGCACAAGTCACGGCCATCATCAAGAATGCCGGCGATGATGTACGCACCGCCCGGCTGGACACCTATGACAAGATGGTCAACACCGTATCCATCTCTACCGAAGAACTTCAGCTCCGCTCCATCACCATCATGTCCGAAGTGGTCAAGGCCCTGAATGCCGATGTCGCCTACAGAGACCATATCAAAATGAGGAGCGTCGAGTTGTACACCAGTCTTTCCCCAGTCCGGATGGCCTTCAACCGGGAAACGGAAGATCCGGGAGATTTCTCGGCCATTGTCACCCCGTTGGATGCCAATCGGATCCGGCTCCAGATCGACAACAGCACCCAGACCGTTTCGCTGGGAGACACCATCCGGATAGGAACCGGCCGGGTGGTTTTCCTGCCGACGGACCGGTATGATCCCAGCAGCTATGGCCAGGATATTTACATTCAGAAAATCCCTGTTTCCTGGGCCGCAGGAATGATCATCAACAACCTTCGTATCGCCCACGACAAGCAGATCCTGCGCCTGGTCGTCAACGATTATAATGCCCAGCGGGCCGCCGATATCGTCAACACGCTGGTCATCAAATACAACGAAGCGGCCATCCGCGAGAAGAACCGCGTCGCCGTCAACACCGAGCAGTTCATCAACGAGCGTCTCGCCATCATCGAGAAGGAGCTGGGCAGCGTCGAGAGCAGCCTCGCCGCGTTCAAGAGCAACAACCAGTTGATGAGTGTGGATGAAGCGGCCTCCCGATACCTCGGCGACAGCCGGAACTATAGCACCGAACTCGTGGCTGTGGAGACCCGCCTTTCCCTTTCCAACTATCTCAAAGACTATGTACTCAAGTCGGCAGACAACCACCAGATGATCCCGGCCAATATGGGCCTGGAGGATCCCAATGTGGACAAGGTGATCGGGGATTACAATGAGCTGGTTTTACGGCGCGAGCAGCTGGTCAAAGCCAGCAGCGCCACCAGTCCGGCCGTTCAGCAGGCGGACGCCAACCTGGCCACGCTGCGCAACAATATTCTCGGCCTCATCCAGAACCTGCAGACCAGCCTGGAGATCCAGCGGCGCGATCTCTCCGAGCGGGAACATAACGCACTGCGCCAGTTCTCCACGATGCCCAGCAAGGAGCTCCAGATGCTGGAGATCGAGCGCCAGCAATCCATCAAGCAGGAGCTTTACCTCTACCTGCTCAACAAGCGGGAGGAGAACGCCCTCTCGCAGGCGATGGCGGACGACAACCTGCGCGTCATCGACCCGGCCTGGGCCAACTACACGCCGACGTATCCCCAGCGCATGAAGATTATCCTGCTGGCCATCCTGATCGGCCTGCTCATCCCCGCTGTCGTCCTGATCGGCCGCCTTTTCCTCGACACCAAGATCCGCACCCGCAAGGAGATCGAAGAGAACATCGACGTGCCCTTCCTGGCGGAGATTCCGCTCAGCAACGAGATGCGCCATCTGATCTGGAAGTCCCGCAGGCACAAGAAGGGAGAGCAGGAGCCTTCGCCTTTCGTCTACGATCCCACTTCGCACAGCGTCTTCACGGAAGCCATGCGTATGATGTGTACCAACCTGGCCTTCCTCGATCCGGACAGCAAACCGCCCATCGTCCTGGCCACGACCTCCTACTCCTCGTCTTCCGGCAAGACCTTCATCACCGCCAATATGGCAGCCTGCCTGGCTGATGCCCAGAAACGGGTGGTGCTGGTGGACACGGATATGCGCAAGCGCTCCCTGTCCGGCGTCTTCAACCTCAAGCACAAGACCCTCGGCCTGTCCAACTACCTGCACGACCTGGACATCACCCTGGACGACATCCTCCACAAAGATGTTTATGGCGGTATCGACTTCATTCCGGCCGGGCCCATCCCGCCGAACCCGACGGAACTGCTCAGCCGCCCGCGCCTGGACGAACTGACCAACCTGCTGCGCCAACGCTACGACTACATTCTCTTCGACGGCGTGCCCATCCAGATGCTGGCCGATCCGCTCGTGATGAACCGCGTGGTGGAGATCAACCTCTTCGTGCTCCGCAGCGGCCAGCTCGACCGCCGCATCCTGCCGCAGCTCGACGAGCTCAACGAGAAGCGCCACCTGCACAACATG
>Ga0310696_10010468_pt1 | contig 10659 bp, 8 predicted proteins | sample AusTroGonzalo_MG_4_FD_203885 | JGI IMG/M metagenome (GOLD analysis project Ga0310696, IMG submission 203885) | Bovine rumen microbial communities from tropical cattle in Woodstock, Queensland, Australia - Gonzalo_02 (v2) (version 2) | ecosystem: Host-associated > Mammals > Digestive system >... | reverse complement strand
TTCCGCGCCTCGTAGCGGTCGGCGGTCGCCGCGTCCGCCCCGCAGACGACTGCGACGGCGCGAGACGCATCAGGCGCGGCGGTTGCGACAACGGCGGCGGGATTGCGCTCCACCGCCTTGACGCGCACCTCGGCGGGCGGATGCGCCACCGGCGCTTCCGGCGGCGGCAAAGGCTGGCGACGGTTGCGCGATGCAACAACAACGCCAACCGCCGCACCCACCAGCAGCGCAGTCCCGCAGACAACCACTATCTTCCGTCTATTCACCGTGTATCACACAATCCCCATAATGCCCTATGATGGCTTCTTTGTGGCATTATCGTCAATTATCGCCTTAAGTTAGCGGCATTCGTGTCAGAGCTTATTGACACATTTCTCTGCGCTCTTTGCGGTCAAGACCGCCCCGGTTCTGCTTGCTCAAGTTAGCGGCATTCGGGGCCGCCCCTTTCAGACTATGCCCGACATCGGAAAGGTTTAAAATATAAACTACCTTCTTCCCGTCCGCAGTAAATATCTCATATCTTTGCTTTCCATTCGATATGCAGCCACAAATGATCGATTCGGCGCCTTCACTGCCGGGAACTAAGGTCAAACCTCCAACAAATGCATGCCGGACACCGGTATCAGCATTCTCTGCAACGAAAAACGAAGCTGATGAACCATGCCACAGCCATTTGTACTTCCATTCTTTTGGCGCGCTCGGCGAATCAGGAATCCATACATACAGGCCACCGTTAGATTCTCTCTCAAGCAGAAAGATACCGCCGCCGCACTGCATCCTCCCGACAAAACCCGCCGGTACACTTAGGACCGCGTCTTGCTTACTATCCCAGATTTCATTGAACGAATCTTCTCCTAATCGCGAAATAGGAGCAAAACGAAGGCTAGATGCCGAGATGTTAATGTTCAGATACTGATTGGCGGCAACCTTAAGATTCCTAAGCGCCATACTCTCATTGCAATCTCTTTTGACGTATGAATAACTGGTGCCGCCGTCCGCGTCTCGCGCTTCAAATACATAAGCCCCCGCGAGCCTATATATCCTGTGGAGCCTGCTGCCTGACGATGCAAATCCTTCTATCTCGCATATCATCTGCCGATCAAGGCCAAGAACCGATATCGACCGGTGTGCATCAGACGTGGAATAGATTGAATCCCAGACTTTATCCAAATAAGCCACAACCCCTGGAACTTCGCGTAGACTAGCGCAGCCACAGAATTCCAGAATAAGAATTGCGAAAACAGCGACATTAGTAAACCTTGACCTGCTCATAGCTAATTTGCCCTCCTACCGACAGCGATACCTTTGTTATTGCCTTAAGCTTGAATCCTGCATCACATTCCCATGTCCCTTTTGTGAATGAGTAAGAACATGAAACCGAAGGACCGCCAGCATCTATATCAACCACAAATGCCCCGTCATAAGAGCCAGGATCTGGATCTGGACACGCAGCCAACGCTACAATCAAAGCTGGTTCAGGATCAGGAATTTCTATCAGCGGTTTCACACCCCCATATACACTAACTGTAATGCTTGCTGTCAACTTTTCATACTGTCGTCTCGCTTTGGTCTCTTTGTAACAACAGGTACCAGCAGTCTTGGAAACTGACACCTTCACTGTTATTCCCCATGCGCCTCCTAGAGGAAAATTTCGGCTTCCTGACACATCAACATTCAACCCTGCGCGAATATCTGGCATTGCACTTTCGGTCTCTTTGCGCTCTCTTTCTAGTCTTTGTTGCTCTGCTACCGCTTGCCATCCACCAGATGGCGTAGGCCACACCGCGTCTATAAACCCACCTAAATTATCATCTATGCCGCCGAGCCCAAGAATATCCAACCTGGAATTGTTACTGCAAAAAGCATAAATATTCCGCCCTCCGCTTTCACTAATAGGATCCCTGCTCAACCATCTTCCCGTCACCGACTCGTAGTGGCGGTAGTTGTAGTATATGGTTGAAGAATCGTCTTCAGCATACTCAGACGAGAAAAGCCAAGGGTTAACCGAGGCACTTTCACCGTGAATGATGGAAACCGCCCCGAATGAGGTGTATTCATAATGAGCCATGATTTCGCCACGTGACGAAACAACCTCCCCCACGTTCTTATTGCCATCATGAGTATAATACTCTACAGAAGTGTCACGAAGCCACAGCAACGGACGCGTCGCGACAGGCTCGGTCGGATCCCAGATGAACAGTTGTAAGTTGTGAGGCGTGAGTTGTGAGTTGGTGACAGACTGTTCAAAATTGGCGATCTGGAGATAGCCGTCATAGATAAAGCGCTGGTCATTCTTCGTCACGCGGCGGCCCATGCGGTCGAAGCTCATCGAGATTGTCTGATTGTTGGTGATTGACAGATTGTCTGATTGGGTGCATGTCCAGAGAATCGGCCTGTTCTCGCCGTTGTAGGTGACGGACCAGATGCCGGTGGAGGTTTTGATCAGGGTCTGGTTGCCGTCGTCGTCGAACTGAGGTGTAAAATCGTCAACGGCGTTGTACTGGTTGAGATTGTTGGCCGCATAGACGGTATTCGTGCCGCGCTCGGAAGAATTCTTGCGGTTGCCTATGTCATCGAAGTCGTAAGTGTAGCGGTAGTTAGTGTCAACTGCGGCAACGGCGTTGGTCAACTCGCTGCGAGCGTTGTAGCCGTAGGCAATAGAGTCGTCGTGATCAAAGGCGGTTCCTGACTTTGATACAGTGATACGCCGTCCCGCGGAATCATACATGTAATCGTACTGCGAGATTGTGTTCGTCGGAGTCACGTTGCGTACCTGAAGCAACTGGTTGTTGGGGTCGTAGGTCCAGGATGCAGTCAAGCCATTGGGATAGGCAAGCGAAGATTTGAGATCGCTACCGGCAAGATAATCCCAAGTGAACGGCGTATCGCTACCATCGGCGAGCATCGTCGCGAGACGGCCGGTGGCGGGATCGTAGGCAAGGGCCGACTGGCGGACACCGTTGAGGGCATAGCCAGCATCGCGGCCGAAGTCGTCGTAGAAGCGCTCGATCGTGTTCGTCCCAGCGACGCCGAGGACCGTTTCGTTGGTCACTGCGCCGAAGTCATCGTAGAGGAATGTCGTTACACCTGCCGCGTCGTGGGCTTCGATCTGGCGTCCGGCGCGATTGTAGACGAGCGAGATTGTCGGCATGCCGTCGGAGTAGACGGTGTTTGTCAATGCGCCGTTGGCATCGTAAGAATAGGTTGTGACGATTCCACGCGCCCAGGTGCGCGTCGCGAGCTTGCCGTCGGGGGTGTAAGTGTACGTCGGCCCCTTGCCGTCAGCGTAGACCTTGTTGGTGACAAGTCCAGTCGCCTCGTCGCGGAGCCAGCGCGTTGTATCGCCAGCGGCCGGGACAAAGCCCGGCCCTCCCGTTGCAGCCGACGCGGCCGGGACGAAGCCCGGCCCTCCCGCGTTGCGGTAGGTCGTCATGGCAATCTTCTCGCCGAACTCGTCATAGGAATAGTCAACGGGATATGTCGCGCCGCGTTGGGCAATGACGCGCCCGATCAGGCGATAGCGTCGGCTTGATAGACTTATCCTGCAACGTCTCATGCCGAACAGTATATCATATACTCCCGCTACCATGGTAATCTACAGTGCGCTGCCAAGGGCAGCATGAACAGTCGTTCAAATGCATCGGACGCGCCCCTGTTCTTCATGCGTCGACTTCTGGACGACATGCGGCGCGGACAGGCAGATCTCGACCGGGGCATACTCGTCCCCCTCCATTTGCTGCAGCAGCCGGTCATAGGCGGCGGCGTCCTCGCACAGGGCATCGCCCAGGGCAACCCCTCGCCCGTCGCGCTCTGCCAGCGAATAGACCGCCTGGGCTATGTGCCTGAGTATGTCGGTATCCCTGCTTCCCGAGACAACGACGCGGATGGCGCGATTGTCGCCGCGCGGCAGGACTATCGTCCCGCTGCCGCGGCATGCAGAAAGCAGTCCGTCCGCCATGAGCATCACCTTCGCACGGCGCACAGTGCCCCTTGAGACTTTAAAGCGCCTGCACAGGGCGGTCTCGCTCGGGAACGGCCCCAGCGGCTTGTATTTTCCTTTGTTGATTTCTTCAAGTAGCTCACTGTATATCGTCTTGCTTCCAACGATCGAATTCATCACGACTTCCCTTTTTGATCCACGACCCCCCGGCCAGCTCTATTTCCCCCTGCCGGCAAGCTCGGTGAGCCGCGCGACAAGTCTGCCTGTCTACATTCATTTCTTATGACTCAGGATTATACGCTTTTTCGTCTCGCCACACAATTATACGAAAGTATACCCTAGGGCTCGCGAATGTAAAAGCGAAGCTGCTTTTAGACAGGATTATGAGCAGATGTCATGGCGCGGCAAAGCAACGCAAAAACGAAGTCGAAAACTCCACCCTACAACTACAACTCGGAACTACAACTATTCAGGTCGAAGACTCCACCCTACAACTACAACTCGGAACTACAACTATTCAGGTCGAAGACACCACCCTACAGCTACAACTAGGAACTACAACCATAGAATTTTGCTAGTTCTGCCTAAAACCATTTTCAGCATCGGCACGTTCCTCTATTCTCTTGATCGCCGCTTCGACTGCAGCGGCGCGGCGCGCGTCCCCGGCGAAGCGCTCCAGTAGCGCGACGTCGTCTGTATTTCCAAGCAGCCCGACAGATCCGATGCAGACAGTGTCGAGGACCGCGTCGCGGTGTGTGCCCGCAAGAGTTTCGCGCAAGACCGGCAACGCCTCGGCGTATCCGCGCTGCCCCGCAAGCTGGATCGCCGCGATGCGCGCGACGTTGTTGACGCCGGGCCTGCAGAGCGCAAGCGTCAGCCGCTTCAGCTGCGACTCCTGCGCGCTCGTCGCGCGCCTGTCCTCCGCAAGCGAGTAGAGCGCAGTCCCGGCGTATGGCCTCATCTTGTCACTCGCGGCCCTGACCAGCACTCCGCGCACGCCTCCATTCGGTAGGGCGGGCGCCCCGCGCCCGCCGACTCGCGCCGCGTCGTCCAATTCGTTCACCATCGCACCCAAGTGCTGGATGCAGTAGTCGAGGACGACAGGCGGATGTTGTGAAGGGAAACAACTTGAACAACTTGTAAAAACAACTTTTTTGTTCTCGCCGCGAAACTTCGCGGCGTTTTCCAAATCGGGCGCGGTTGCGCCCGAAGAATTAAAGTTGTTTTTACCAATGTTGTTTCCATCCAGCATCGCCACCAAGGTTTCCACCAGCCCTTCCGCGGGCGGGTCCTGGTTGCGGAGGAGGTTCATCACGTCGTTCTTCAATGCCGCGACGCGCTCAACCCGCATCGCGTCGTCCGCCCTGCGCAGATATACCAACAGCGCATCGACATCGTTCTTCGGCAAGTCCCTCCGCCGCGCAATCGACCTGAGCGCGTCATTCCTCGCCTCGTAGCGGTCTGCCGTCGCCTCGTCCATACCGCACACAATCGCGACGGCACCCGACGCCAACGCGACATCACCCCGCTCCACCTGCCCCGTCTTCCGCTCCACCGCCCTTGCACGCACCTCAGCGGGCGTCTGCACCAAAGGAAGTTCCGGCGGTAGCAATGACAGCTTGCGATTGTGCATGGTGGCGACAACGCCCCCCCCACACACACAATCAACAGCGCAGTTACGCTGGCAATTATTATCATCTGTTTTGCCATCTCGCTATGCACACTGTTGACTCGTTAATGTTTCGTCATTAAACATATCTGCCCAAACTGGCAAACAGGTTTTTAAATCATTTGGCCTCGATCTGCCAACTCACTGAGGTTATATCAGCTAGAATCCACTTGCCGCCGACAAAATCGGCATATATTTCCGCAACAGGCATGTTACTAATCTCACAACCGTCAACCAACTCATAAATGCAGAATCGATAGTTCCTGTTAGGCTCTTGGTCGTTTACATCCTCCACCTTATATGGCAAAACAACCAAAGCCATACCTTTACGAGCTTTAGAAAGCCGCTCAAAAAATTCATCAAAATTAAGATATTGCCTGTCTAATTGAACCCCTGTCAAATGCTTTCGTACATTTCCAGCCTTCTCTACTTTCAACATCTCCTCTATCCGCATGGCAAATTTCCACGCATCTTTGTTGTCACTTAGATTCACAGCATATCTATATTGCGCAATTTGACTGTTTCTGTACGAAACATCAAAACAGGCTAAAACATCTTGTTCCGTCCTAAATTGTCGGCCTACAACCCTGCCAACAATTCGAGGGGCCCCAGAAGCGCTCTCAACAACATGCAAATAACAGTGTGGCGCATCGGCAGGCGAACCATCACTGTCTGGCAATGCGACAACAGTATAGAGAAACAGTTTTTCACCTTTCCCCAGACATACATCAACCTTGGCAACAATGTTACTCGGATAGCAGACTTTGTAGAAGAGCTTATTTACAAGCATTCTACGTCCCTTGAATCGCGAAAACCAAAGACGGCAGCGATCTAAATCATTTGTCGCAGTTGCCCGATCCTCATCCCTAACGAGATCAATCATCATGCCGACATCATTAACGTTTAGCGTTTCGGCAATTCTATTCGCAAATGACTCCGTCTTACGGCAGCCACCTATAACGACTCCCTCTGCTGCAACCTGAGCGCCGCACACCACGCAGCACACTACACCAACAATCTTTTTTAATCTCATTATGCTACCCTTAAAAGAGTGATGATGTTCGTTCGTACGTGCCAGATATAGGCCCGGCGCCTACACCAATTGAACCAAGCGACCATGTTTCCCCACCATAATCAACCTTTGTACCGGACGAAAGCTTCCCAATGGGAAATACTTCAGGCATCAAATCTACACGCTGCCATGGCGTTCCAGTTCCACCTAAAGGGCCTGCGCGCAGCATGGGGTCAGACCCCATGCTGCGCCCAATCGAGACAGCATCTGACGCCGCAGCAAGCTCGCCCCGCTCCACCTGCTCCGACTTCCGCTCCACCGCCTTGACGCGCACCTCGGCAACCGGCGCCACAGCCGGCACCTCCAGCGGCAGTGCTAGATGCTGTCGGTTGCGCGACACAACGACAACGCCAACCGCCGCCGCAATCAGCAGCGCAGTCCAAAAGACGGTCACTTTCATCCGAATTTTCATATTGAAATTTGTGTTGTTTCACTATAATAGCGTGAGCTACTGCAACACAGTTTAGCTAAGCACATTTCAATATTTCATTAACACAATGACTCTGTTATCAACATTTCGCTTATTCGTCCTTCTTTGACGACATAATATTTCATGCCGTCCAAAGTTCCGACAAGCACGGCAGAATCAGACATCTGTTCGGCAGAATCTCCTACATTACAAACATAAGTTCTAAAATCGGCATCTAATATAGACCACTTTCCGTTTTGGAAAACCCAGTAGAATTGCTCACCGCGACATGAAACACAAAATGCGTTCTCAACTGTCAAATCAAACAGTACGCCTGTACTAACTTCAAAAAAACGAAATCTATCCGTTCCTGCAGTCTTGACAAGAACAAAACGCTCAAATGAATAGTCCAGTCTCTGCACTTCGTCAAATAAAAATGGCACAACAGTATTTCCCTCAATATCGACAATCCCTGCGCGCCCCTCTTTATAAGCAATTGCTTTGCCATTATAAAACTCATACATGTAGTCAAAGTCAAATTTCTTGATCAGGCGATGGTCATTGTTGTCCCCATACAAATTTTCGAGGCAAAAACAACCGTTTCGCTTACACAGCAGCATTGGGACAGATTCTACTAGCCCCAAAACTTCCTGATATATAACATCATTCACGGCAGTACCAGTCGCATCGGTCACAACAAATCCACTGTTGCCTTCTCGTAACATGGCAAACAATCCTTGTCCAAGGTTCCATCCCCATTCGCAAGATGACAAAGTCCTTCCATTCATATCAATGACCTCCCAAAACTGGTTCCCATCTCGCTTTCCCAATGTAAATCCATCAAGGTAATCCACAATGTCTAGATACTCAAACGGAACAATGACTTCGTTCCTGGCGTTTACGACCCCCTTCAATTTATCGCATGCGACAACTGCCAGTCCATCAATAAACGTACCGGCAAAAACGTATTGCGGCATAATGCAAAATGCCCCTGTCTCGTTTATATAACCCCATTGGGACATCCTTGGAAATGGCAAAAGCATGATTACATCCCTATAGGTAGCAGCAGTACTATTACTGAAATTGCCATCATACTAGAGCAGGTCGTCACTGCCATTGTGGTGAAGTTCCACTGCTGATTGTAGCCATAATAGATGGGCGTTAGTCTGAAAGTCGGCTTATATACCTTATATTCAACAACCTTACAGCACTTTGAATTTTCCTGTGGCACCGCAATTTTCGCAGCTTTCTCAATCCAATAGGTTTGTTTGATAACACAATCCTTTATAAATTCAGGGACTTCTAGAACACCATGCGATGGTTCCCATCTAGGAAGACGAGCACTTCCGGAATACTGACTTCTTCCTTGACCTCTACACGATGTAGCTTTCCGTCCATGTCTTCCACAATTCCAATGTATCTTGTATGCATTGCCATCTCCACTGCCACTATCATTGTCCAAGCATATTAGGCAATTTCCACACGATATCGGAGCTCCGATTTGTTTCAAACCCAAAAGGTCATTGCGATCTGCTGGTCTGTTTTCAGCCATCAAATAGAGACATGCTGCGACAACCTCTATTTCCTCTATCGGATCCCTGCTCATCCACCTTCCCATCACAGGTTCGTAATGCCTGTAGTTGTAGTACACCAGCCCCAGCGCATCATCAGCATACTCGCTGGAGAAGCGAAAGGGATTGTAGGTGCGGAAGTCATAAGCAGTTGAAGTGGAGTTGCGGGTCGAGGCGGTGAGCGCGCCGAAGGGCGCGTACTCGTAATGCGCAGCGACGTTGGAGACCCCGGAGAAGAACACGAGATCGGAGACGTTCTTGTTCCCGTCGTGCGTGACGTGCAGCTTGCACACGTTGGGCTTCTCGATCATCAGCGGACGGGTCGCGACAGGCTCTGCAGGGTCCCACGCAAAGATTAGGTCTATGGCATTGCTTGCGGCGGCGTTCAGTCGCTGGATGCAGAGATAGCCGTCATAGACAAAGCGATGATGCGTGTTGGTTGCGTTATCCACCGTTTCAAGGTATTCAACCCTGCGGCCCATGCGGTCAAACTTCATGGTGATGTTTGTGTCGCCGCAAGTCCAGAGAACAGGGCGGTTCTCGCCGTTGTACTGAACAGACCATGTTCCGGTTGATGTCCTTACCAGCGTCTGGTTGCCGTCGGCGTCGTACTGCGGGATGCGCAGCTCGCACCTGGCGTCGAAATTGGAGACCGCCGTGTATTGATTTAGGCTGTTGGCCCTGTATTCGGTCATGACAAGCTGCGCATCGTCCGCGCCGGGTTCTGCGGACAGGAGCCTGTTGCCTATGTCGTCGTACGCATAGCCGTATTTCATCGCAGAGGAATTGGCTTCGCCCGCCTTTGATACCGCGACAAGCTCGCTTCTCTCGTTGTAGCGACAATCGTCAGCATGGCTCTCGCTCATGGCAGTTCCGGAGCGCGCGATCTGCGTGCGGCGCCCAATCGCGTCGTTTACATAGTCGTACTGCGAGATTACGTTGCCGCCAAACTCGTTCCTGACCTGCGCGAGCAAGTCGCGGTTCGGCTCATAGCTGTAGTAGGCATAGCCGCTGTCGCCGTACCTGACCTGGTCGCGAAGGTCGGTTCCCTCAAGATAGTGGTTGTCGTACCACACGCCGCCGGACTTCAAACCGCCGATGCGACCTGTGGCAGCATCATACGAAATGCGAGTACGCCTCACGCCTTCCGAAGTGTAGCCATCTGACCTTCCGAACGCATCGTAGTGGCGGACGATATTCTTGGAGTAGAGGCCGCTGATTGTCTCGCCAACCTGGGAACCAAAGCTATCGTATGCAAGCGACGTCGTGCCAGCAGCATCAACCGCATTCGTCTGACGCCCCATCGCGTCGTAGGCGAGCGTTACGGACGGCGTGCCGTCGGAATAAACCGTGTCGGTGAGATTGCCCCAGCCATCGTAAGAGTAGTCGGTCGTTATACCACGCGCCCAGGTACGGCGGGCGAGTTTGCCATCGGGCGTATAGGAATATGTTGGGCCCTTGCCATCAGCATAGACCTTGTTGGTCATGCAGTTCGAAGCGATATCGTAGAGCCAGGTGGTCGTATCGCCTGAGGCCGGGACGAAGCCCGGCCCTCCCGCGTCGCGGAAGGTTGTCATCGTGGTCTTGTTGCCGAAGACATCATAGGTGTAGCGCACAGGGTATGTCGTGCCGCCTTCGTATGTCTTGCGGCCACGAAGGTCGTATTCGTAGATAGTGGCGTTGCCAAGGGCATTCGTTACTGCGGCAAGATTACCGAACTGGTCGTAGGCGTATGTTGTACGATTGCCAAGGGCGTCGATAGATGCGAAGCGCTGCCCGAGGGAATTGTATTCAGTATGGCGGGTATTGCCGCGGCCATCGGTGTGCGCAATTTGGCGACCGAGGGAGTCATAAGCGACAGTGTTGGTGACGGCAGAAACCGAGACATCCATCAGCGGAACGCCGTAACGTGAAAGAGACAGCGGCTTGTTGGTCGCGTAGGAAAGTGTCTGGCGAGTAGTTACAACCGCCGAATCAACAAGCATTTCATTTGTCGTC
>Ga0310696_10010467_pt1 | contig 10659 bp, 6 predicted proteins | sample AusTroGonzalo_MG_4_FD_203885 | JGI IMG/M metagenome (GOLD analysis project Ga0310696, IMG submission 203885) | Bovine rumen microbial communities from tropical cattle in Woodstock, Queensland, Australia - Gonzalo_02 (v2) (version 2) | ecosystem: Host-associated > Mammals > Digestive system >... | reverse complement strand
GGCCACGGCGGCGGCCACGCTCTCCTGGTCGCCGGTGAGCATCACGGTGCGGGCCACGCCGGCCGCCTTCAACCCGGCGGTCAGTCCGGCGGCATCGTCCTTCAGGCGGTCGGAAATCACAATGTGTCCGGCATACACCCCGTCCAGGGCCACGTGCACGATGGTTCCTTCGTGGTGGCAGGGATGCCAGGCGGCTCCGATGCGCTCCATCAGCCGGTGGTTGCCGACGGCCACCTTCCGGCCGTTCACCAGGGCCGTCAGCCCTTCTCCGGCCGTTTCTTCCACCTTTTCAATCACGCAGTCGTCGTGCTCATTCGGGTAGGCGTTGCGCAGGGCCACGGCGATCGGGTGGGTGGAGTGGCGCTCCACGTGGGCGGCCAGGTGCAGCAGTTCTGTCTGGTCGATCACATCCGGATGCACGGCCGTCACTTCAAAGACGCCCTCCGTGAGGGTGCCGGTCTTGTCGAACACCACCGTCTGCACTTCCGCCAGCCGGTCGAGGAGGTTGGCGCCCTTGATGAGGATGCCCTTGCGGGAGGCGCTGCCCAGGCCGCAGAAGAAGGTGAGCGGCACGGAGATCACCAGCGCGCAAGGACAGGAGACCACCAGGAAGAGGAGGCCCCGGTAGATCCAGGTGGCCCACTCGCCGGTAAGAAGGCTGGGGATGAGGGCGACGGCTAGGGCAAGGCCCACTACCACGGGCGTGTAGATGCGGGAGAAGCGCGTGATGAAACGCTCGCTCCGGCTCTTGTTTTCCGCGGCTTCCTCCACCAGATGCAGGATCTTGGAGGCCGTGGACTCGCCGAAGGCCTTGGTGGTGCGGACGCGGAGCACGCCGCTGCCGTTCACACAGCCGGAAAGGATTTCGTCGCCGGCGTGGACGCTGCGCGGCACGCTTTCACCGGTAAGCGCCACGGTGTCCAGGTGGGAATCGCCCTCCAGGACCGTCCCGTCCAGCGGCACTTTCTCGCCCGGTTTGATAAGGATAATTTCCCCAGGGACAATCGTTTCCGGGGCTACCGTCTCCAGGGAACCGCCCCGCTCCACATGGGCGGTGTCGGGACGGATATCCATCAGATGGGCGATGGAATCGCGGCTCTTGCCTTCGGCCCTTTCTTCGAACCATTCTCCCACCTGGAAGAAAAGCATCACGAAGACGGCCTCCGGGAACTGCGACTCGGCGCCCGGCAGGAAGCCGATGGCTAGCGCGCCCAGGGTAGCCACGCTCATGAGGAAGTCCTCGCTGAGGGCTTCGCCGTGGACCAGCGCCTCGGCGGCCTCCTTCAGCGTGTCCCACCCGGCCACCAGGTAGGGGACCAGGAAAAGCAGCAGGTACTGCCAGGTGCTCCAGGAGGTGTTTTTCTCGATGATTACCGCCACCACCAGCAGGGCGGCGCTGATGCCGATCTTCCACAGACGGCCCTTGCCTTCGCCGTGTTCGTGGTGATGGTCGTGCGTATGTTCGTGGTGCTCATGCTGATGCGCATGGTGATCGTGGTGTTCATGATCGTGATGATGATGCTCTGCCATATCGTGTCAAGTTTGTTTTCTTGTGCAAAGGTAAGGGGCTCCTGCTGCAACTGAGTTGCATTTATGAGATTTTATTCCTAATTTTGAAAACTGTAAAACGCTGCATAATTTTTATCATTAAACCTTATAAACAAATGGCAAAGAAAAGCGATTCCAACATCATTGCGATCATCACAATGATTTTCTTGTTCGGCATGATTTCCTTCGTGACGAATCTCGCCGCCCCTATCGGCAACATCTGGAAGATGCAACCCGGTATCGAAGGGTCCAACTTCTGGGGCATGATGGGTAACATGATGAACTTCCTGGCTTATGCCATCATGGGTATCCCGGCCGGTAACCTGCTCAAGAAGAAGGGTTACAAATTCACCGCGGAGGCCGCCCTCCTGGTGGGCCTGGTCGGTGTGTTCGTCCAGTATCTGTCCGGTATCGTGGGCGTCGGTTCCACCATCGGCAGCATTCCGTCCAACTTCTTCGTGTACCTGCTGGGCGCCTTCATTTGCGGTTTTGCCGTTTGCATGCTCAATACGGTGGTGAACCCCATGCTCAAGATCCTGGGCGGCAAGCGCTCCAACCAGTACATCCAGATCGGCGGCTCCTTCAACTCCCTGATGGGTACCCTCACCCCTATGCTGGTGGGTGCCATGATCGGTGAACTGGTGAAGGGCAAGTCCCAGATCTCGGACGTCAACACGCTGCTCTTCATGGCCATGGGCGTATTCGCACTGGCTTTCATTATCCTGCTCTTCGTCCCCATCGAGGATCCGGAACAGACCAAATCCGCAGACGCTGCGGCTGCCAACCCGCTCAAATACCGTCACTTCATCCTGGGCGCCATCGCCATCTTCCTGTATGTGGGTGTTGAGGTCGGTATCCCCGGCACGCTGAACTTCTACCTGTCCGACAGTGTGAAGGGCGCCGGCCTGGATCCCGCCAAGGCCGCTTCCATCGCCGGTTTCGTGGCGGGTACCTACTGGTTCCTGATGCTCATCGGCCGTCTGGTCTCCTCCACCATCTCCGGCAAGGTCAGCTCCCGCACCCAGCTCACCTGCGTGTCCGCCGTGGCTGTGCTGTTCATCGTCCTGGCCATCATCCTGGGCAACAGCTCCACGGTTTCCATGCCCGTGTTCACCGGTAAGGGCTTCGGCATGGTCCAGGTTCCTATCTGCGCGCTGATGCTGGTCCTCTGCGGCCTGTGCACCTCCGTGATGTGGGGTACCATCTTCGACCTCGCCGTGGACGGCCTGGGTGCCGCTACGGAAAAGGCTTCCGGTATCTTCATGGCCATGGTCGTGGGTGGCGGTATCGTTCCGCTGGTGCAGAACGCCATCGCAGACGCCGCCGGTTACATGACCAGCTACTGGCTCCTGGCCGCCTGTGTGGCCTACATCTGCTACTTCGCCGTGGTCGGCTCCAAGGTTAAACAAGCGTAAACAAATATGGCACAAGACTTAGTTATCGGTATCGACGTTGGCGGACAGACCGCCAAATGCGGCGTGGTTGACGCCCGCGGCAATATCATCTCACAAACCGTCATCAGCTCGGAAAACACGGATAACGCGGATGCCTTCGTGGCATCCCTGGCAGAGGCTTTGAACCGCATCGTGGCGGAAGCCAAGGCCGAAGGCCTCATCCGCGGTATCGGCGTGGGCATCCCCAACGGTAATTTCTACACCGGAGAGGTGGAGAACGCCGTGAACCTCACCTGGGCCAAGGGCGGGCACATCCCCTTCGCCAAGATGCTCCAGGAGCAGATGAACGGCATCCCCGTGTCCCTGACCAACGATGCCAACGCCGCCGCCATGGGTGAAATGACCTACGGCGCCGCCCGCGGTATGAAGAACTTCATCATGATCACCCTGGGTACCGGCGTGGGTTCCGGCATCGTCATCAACGGTGAGGTGGTTTACGGCCACGACGGCTTTGCCGGCGAGCTGGGCCACACCTGCGCCGTGCGGCACAACGGCCGCCGCTGCAACTGCGGCAAGGAAGGCTGCCTGGAAACGTACGCCTCCGCCACCGGCGTGGCCCGTACGGCCCGCGAATGGCTGGACATGTCCGACGAACCCTCCTCCCTCCGCAGCCTGGACAACATCAAGTCCAAGAACGTGTATGAGGCCGCCAAGGAAGGGGACGCCCTCTCCCTCCGCGTGTTCGAGTACACCGGCCGCATCCTGGGTGAGAAGTTCGCCGACTTTATCGAATTCTCCGCTCCGGAGGCCATCGTCCTGTTCGGTGGTCTGGCCCGCGCCCGGGAGTTCCTGGAGGAACCCATCCGCAAGGCCATGGACGAGAACGTGATTCCGCTGTGGCGCGGAAAGGTGAAACTGGTCTTCTCCCAGCTCAAGGAGTCCGACGCCGCCATCCTGGGTGCATCGGCCCTGGCTTGGGAACTCTAGTTTTCAGTCATGAATAAAAAGCATTTCATTTTTGGCGTATTGCTCGGGGCTGCCCTCATGCAGGGGTGCAGCTCCGGCAATGCCCTTATTGAGGAGCGCCTGTCGCAGATGACCCTCCGGGAGAAAATCGGGATGATGTTCTTCATCCGCCCGGAAGCCCTGGACACGGCCGCCTATTATGAATCGCCCCAGGACCTGGTGGACATCAGCCTGCAGGAGGTCAACGACCGCATGCGGGAGACGGCCAAGAACTATCCCATGGGCGGTATCATCGTTTTTGGCCACAATATCAAGGATGAGGCCCAGTTGAACAAGTTCGTCGCCGATCTCCGTTCCCTGGAGGGTCACCCCTTGCTGGGCATCGATGAAGAAGGAGGCCGGGTGGCGCGCATCGCGCGCAACCGGAATTTCAACGTCCCCAAATTCGGGAGCATGGCTTCCGTGGCGGCTTCGGGCCGTTCCAGTGACGTGGGGAATGCCGCCTTCACCATCGGTAAATACCTGAAGGAGTACGGCTTTGACGTGGACTTCGCCCCCGTGGCGGATGTCAACACCAACCCCCAGAACATCGTCATCGGGGACCGTGCCTTCTCCAATGACCCTCAGGAGGCGGCTCCCATGGTGAAGAGCTACCTCAAGGGGCTGGAAAAGGCCGGGATCATCGGCTGTCTGAAGCATTTCCCGGGGCACGGGGACACCCAGGCGGACACCCACTACGGGTATGCCATGAGCCGCAAGACCTGGGAGGAGATCCGCAACTGTGAGATGATTCCGTTCCGGGCCGGCATCCAGGCTGGCGCCAAACTGATCATGACGGCCCACATCTCCCTGCCCAACGTGACGGGGTCCAACGTGCCGTCCACGCTCTCCCCGCTCATCCTGAAGGACAAGCTGCGCGACGAGATGCGGTTCAACGGCGTCATCATCACGGATGCCATGGAGATGGGTGCCATCATCCGCCAGTATTCCGTGGAGGATGCTTCCGTGATGGCTATCAAGGCCGGTGTGGACATGCTGCTCTGCGTGCGGGAATATCCGCAGGTGTTTGAAACGGTCCTGGCTGCCGTGCAGCGGGGCGAAATTCCGGAGAAACGCATCGATGAAAGCGTTCGCCGCATTCTCCGCCTTCGTCTGCAGGCCGGCCTGCTGAATTAGGAATCCAAATACTTTTCTTAAACCAGAATCTTGTTTTTCTTATACAAGGTCCGGAATTCACGCGGCGTACAGCCGCGTTTTGCTTTAAAGATGCGGTTGAAGTTGGACAGGTTGTTGAAACCGCAGTCGTAGCAGATTTCCGCGATGGTCTTGCTGGAATCCACCAGCAGGCGCCCCGCCAGGCCCAGTTTGGCGTCGATGATATACTCCGACAGCGTCCTCCCTGTGTGGTTCTTGAAGAAGGCGCTGAAGGCCGAGGGACTCATGTCCACCAGCCGGGCCAGGTCCGGCTGCCGGAGCGTTTCCGTGACGTGTTCATCGATATAGGCGGTCACCTTGCCGATCCGCCGGCTGTCGGATTTGTCCACGGTATGGGCGAAACGGGAGCTGGCCAGGACGCGGTAATCGTAGCTCTGTGCCAGGAAATTCAGCAGGTACAGGAAGGTCAGGTATTGCTGGAAGCGGTCTTTCTCCGCCACCAGCTTCTCCAGCGTGGCATAGGCCCGGACGATGGTGGCGGTGGGGAAGGCAATCCCGTGCTCCGCCTTGCTCAGCATCTCCCGGATGGCGGAGAACTGGTTCTTGCCCAGTTGCTCCGCCGAGAAGAGATTGGCCTGGAACTGGATGGTGATTTCCCGGATCAGGCTGGATTTGCACGTCCCCTGTGACCAGGTGTGCTCCAGCTTCTTCCCGCCGATGAGCACCAGGTCGTATTCGCCGACGGTCTCCACGCTGTCTCCCACGATCCGGACGGCTCCGGGCGCATGCTCCACGAAATTCAGTTCCATTTCGTCGTGGCAGTGGACCGGATAGGTGAACTCGGACTTCTGCCGGTCGATGATGTACAGGCAGTCCTTTTCCGAGAGGGGCGTGATTTCGTGCAGGACCATGGCGTTAGAGATTGAGACCTTCGGTTTCAAAGACCGCCTGTCCCTGCAGGCTTTCTACCTCAACTTCCACGCACTTGCTCTCGCCGGGCATCAGGAAGAAGTAATTGTCGGAGTACCAGACGGGAAGGGCCAGGTCGCCGGTGGCACTGTCCTTCACCTTGAGGCGGATCAGGAGGGCGGGCGTTTCGCCGCTGTTGGCCAGCGTCACCTGGAAACGGGTGGGGGAAAGTGTTTGGACCGTCTGCTCCACCGTGGTCCTGGCCAGGGTGCGCAGCGCCTTCACATTGCCTTCTTCCTTGCCCTGCCAGTAGAAGTTGTCGGAGAGGACGCGGCCGGAGGCATCCGTGAGCGCCAGTTTGACGAAATAGGCCTCGCTGACCTTCGAAGGGACGGCCAGGGCAAAACAGCGGACGGTTTCGTCCTCGTCGATGTCCAGGGCGGCGCGCCGACTCCAGGCCTCAGTGCCGTCCATGTTGAGGATGCGGGCTTCGGCCTGCAGGCCCTTGAGGTCGCCGGCGTGGTAATTCACCACCTCCACCTTGCCGGAGAGCGGATTCAGCTGGATGTGCACGGGTTCGCAGGCCTTCTTGCAGCCGAAGAAGGCGCCGGTGGGCTCGAACCAGTAATCATAGGTCTGCCACACCATCGACGGCCAGGCGGGATGGCTCATCCACAGGAGCAGGCCGCGGCGGTACTCGCTCCGGCCCTCGAACATGGCCCGGTAGCCGTCGTAGTTGATCCATTGGGCCAGGTAGGCGAATTCGCGGGCGTCGGCCGGCTCGCCGAAAGCCTTGTCCAGGAGTTCGTTGAAACTCTCCGCGGCCTGGGCGGCGTTGGCCACCCGGCCCAGCGTGTAGTCGTGCAGGCCGTACATCGCGTTGGGATGGGCCAGCGTATTGACGGGCTCCATGTTCTCCTCCCCGAAGGCCCGGACCATGTTCTCGTAGTTCATTACGGCCGGCATGCCCCGCTCGCTGTGCATCTTGTCGTGGCCGTGGAGGCGGAAGTATTCCTTGGGCGGAAGGGCGTGGTAGGGACCGCCGCCGGTGACTCCGTCGGCCGCCGAATGGGAGATGTAGTGCAGGCCGGGATGTTCCTCGGCAACCGTCTTGCGCAGGTGCTGGTCGATGATTTCCGGCGGATAGCCTTCGTTCCGGCCCACGTACAGGGCCACGGAAGGATGATTGCGGATGCGGCGGACATAGCGCGTGGCCACCTCGTTGAAGCGCTCGGGGTTGAGCGGGTCCGGACCGTCCCAGGGATTGGCCAGCCAAAAGTCCTGCCAGATCATGATGCCGTATTTGTCGCAGGCCTCATAGAAGGCCTTGTTGTCCGTCATGCCCACCCAGTTGCGGATCATGGTGAAGTTCATCCGGGCGTGGTTGCCGACGGCGATGTCGAACTCGCGGTCCCGGTATTCCAGGAGGTGCTCGGAGAAGCCCCAGTTGCCGCCGAAGCCGATGAAGCGCCGGCCGTTCACATAGAGGCTCAGCCGCTGCCTGGTATTCTTTTCGTCAAAGACATTGCCGCTCACGGGCTTGTACGGCTCTATGGTGCACTCCATCTGCCGGACGCCGGAGAGGAAGGAGACTTCGTCGGATACCGTCCCGTCGGCAGTGAAGGCGAAGCGGACGGGGTAGAGCTCCTGTTTGCCGTAGCCGTTGGGCCACCAGAGGCGGGGATGCTCCAGCAGGGCCGGCTCCAGCGCCACGGGCAGGCTTTCTCCGGCGCCCAGGGACAGTTCTTTGGAGAGGCTCAGGTCCCCGAAGCAGACGTTCAGGCGGCCGGAAACAGGGGCGTCGCCGTGGTTGGACAGGACTGCGCTGGCGAAGAGGGTGGCGCGGGTGGTGTCCGGCAGCGGCAGTTCCGTGCGGACGAAGGGGTCGTCCACGGTGACGGCGCCCTTATAAGTAAGGTACACGCTGTCGTACAGGCCCATGCTGCGGCCCCGTACGGTGGGAATCCAGTCCCAGCCGATGGAGGCGTGCATCGTGGGGTTGTCGCCCCCCAGGACGCCGCCGTTCTTGTCCGGGGTGAAGGCCGTCTGGAGCTTGGCTGCGCCGTAGTGGGGGTTGTGGATGATCTTGACGGCCAGGTAGTTGGTGCCCTCCTGCAGCTGCCCGGTCACGTCGAAGCGGGCGGCATCGAAGGCGCTCTGGATGCAGCCGACGTAAGCGCCGTTGAGATAGACTTGCGCCTGGAAATTGACGCCGTCGAAGTGCAGGAACTGGCGCGGCGTGTCCGGGTGCGCTTCAAACACGCTCCGGTACCAGAAGTCGCTGCGGAAATAGGAATCCGATATAAACAGCTGGTTGTCTTTGAGATTGGGGTGATGGACAGCCCCGGCGGCCACGTAGGAGCCCAGGACCGTTCCAGGCACCTTGGCGTCCATCCAGCCGCTGTCGTCAAAGCCCGCGGAAGCCAGTTCCTCCCCGCTGGGGTCGTCGGCCGCGGCCCGTGCAATCTTCCATCCGCCCGTCAGTTCCTGCCGGTTCCCTTCGCGGGGTGCTGCTGCGACCGGGGCTGCGGGTTCCGCCTTCCGGGTGCCGAAGATCTCCCACTCGGACAGTTCGAAAGGTTCTCCGTTGGCCGTCTTGTCCAGCAGGGCCCGCACATAACGGCCCCTGACGCCGGAGAGGGAAACTTCCGGCTCGCCGCCCAGGGTAGCGGCCTGCTTCCAGGCCTTGCCGTCCGGGGACACCAGGACTTGGCCGGAAACGGCGGGGTTCACCCAATGGAACACGGCCTTATCCAACTTGCAGTCGGCGCCCAGGTCCACTTCCACCCATTCGTTCTCACAGCCGGCACTTTTCCAGACGCTCACGAAAAACAGGTTGTTGTTGATTTCCAGGCGCTGATCCCCTTTGTAGAAGAACCATTCGTTGACCGTCCCTTCGCCGGCGCCGGGTGCCTTGAGCGTGAGGCGCAGCGCGGCGGGGTTCTTTTCCATCGACAGGGGAATCACCCATTCATTGGTGTATCTGAGCAGGGAGATGCTGGGGGTGGCGCTTCCTTTTCCCCGGCCGGCTTCCTTCCAGGTGCGGCCGTCGGCCGAGACTTCCATCACGGCCGTCGAACGCCGGGGATCCGCCCCATAGACATTGCCGGCCACCACCACCTTGTCGGCATCCAGCGGGATGCCGTGGAGTTCCAATTCGATGACGGTTCCCTCGCCCTGGAAACGCAGGTCCGAGTTGTTGTAGTCCGTGAGGTAATGCCGCTCTGCCAGGGACACCTCCCGGCCGTCCTGCCGGAGGAAGATCCAGGGCGCAGGATCCTGGGTGATGATTCCGTCGGTAATCAGCTGGGCCGTCTGATTCAGGTCGAAGGAGGAAGAATGGGAGGCGGCCCTGCGGAGGGCCAGGTTCTGGCTCTGGCCGCTGCAGGCGAGCAGGGGGATGAGGGTCATCACGAGCAGGATAGATTTTCGCATAATACAATCAGAAATGATGGAGGGTCCTCCATTGTAAAAACGGTACAATAATACAAAATCAATCACTTAGAAACAACTACTTCAAGAGAAAAGTATCATATATTAGTGATATAGTATTTTTTTACGTGTTTTTTTCCTGCGACCTTTGTAATGAAGAATACTAAAACAATAATCAATCGATACTATGGAACACAGCAGATTCCCCTTCCGTTTCTTCCTCGCGGCCTGCGCGGCGGCGCTGCTTGCAGCCTGCGCGCAGGAGCCCCGCAATACGGAAGAGCTGATTGACCCCTGGCTGCGGGAACGGACGCCCGTCAACTTCCGGGTAGAATCGCAGATCGGTGCCGCCGTCATCTCCAACAACTGGAAGGACGACGCCGTGGGATCCATTTCCGTCAGCATCATCACCGGCGGGCTCAACCTGTCGGCCGTGAAAGTGGAGGCCCTGGAGTTCAAGTACCCGGAGAGCGAGTTCTGCCCTACGGCCAGCATCGGCCCCGGAAGCACGCTGGACCTTTCCAAGGGATCGGCGGAGTTTACGGTCACGGCCTACAACGGGGAAACGCGGACCTATACGGTGAGCTATTCCTCCTTCACGGATCCGCTGGAAGGAACGTACAGCTTTACGCCGGTGGCCGGCATCCTGGATCCGTCCAATGCGCCCAAGAGCGCCTTCGTGGTGGTGGGCGGCTGGGACGGCGCCATCGTAGCCTCTACCGTGATGGACAAATGGTGGCACTGGGCCGACGGGCGCCAGCCCCGGGATGAGGACGACAACCTCCTGAGCTTCCGCCTGGAAACCGCCGACGCCCTCACCGGCGCCACCTTCGGCACCCTGGTGAACACCCCCGGCGAAGACGGGAAATACGCCAACTACCTGTACGACGGCAGCATCGACATGAATTCCATCTACCGGCTCATCCCCCAGGGCTGCAGCCGCTGGGCCAAGACGGGCGACGGGATGATCAAGATTTTCGACTACGCGGATGAGGCCTATGCCCGGCCGCTCTACAGCCTGGCGCTGCTGGAAGCAGGGGAGTATGCTTACAATCCCAACGACGAAACCAAGAAGTTCACCATCGCCCACCAGGCCTTCGCCAGGGTGATGCCCGGGCCGTTCAATGTGAACGTAGGGGACTGGGACCACGACACCCGCTGGTTCTGGGACAACCTCCGCTATGCGGTGTGGCTGGTGAAGAAGGATTCCGACGCCCCGCTGGCGGACCATACCGATTATCTGCACTGATCCATG
>Ga0310696_10010461_pt1 | contig 10666 bp, 1 predicted proteins | sample AusTroGonzalo_MG_4_FD_203885 | JGI IMG/M metagenome (GOLD analysis project Ga0310696, IMG submission 203885) | Bovine rumen microbial communities from tropical cattle in Woodstock, Queensland, Australia - Gonzalo_02 (v2) (version 2) | ecosystem: Host-associated > Mammals > Digestive system >... | reverse complement strand
AACTTGCAGACGCAGAAGGCAGAGAATATCGCCAAGACGGCAAAAGGCGTGACAGAAGCGGCCGGGAATATATTTTCAGAATTATAAAGCAATGAGCACAACTAACTACATACTGGGCAGGCCTGACGATGACAACCCCAGGAAGAAATTGTTGCAGGTGCAGCCTGTGACCGGTGCGCTGCAAGTGGACGGCGCGCCAATAGGTGTTGTGCCATACGGCGCAGGTATGAACACTGCCGGCGGAGCGGCGACGCAACAGCAGCAGCAACAGGGTAATGTGATGACAAAGGTCGCCAACGCAGTCAAGGCACCAGCGCAGACTGTTTTACAACAAGCGGCGCAGGGCACCCCACAGCAGCCATCGCAGCCAGCGGGCACACCCACATTCACCGCGGAGCAACTGGAGGATATAGAGAAAAGCCCGAACGTGGCTACGCTGCAAGGCGTAAAACCATTGGAGACCCAATACGCTCAGAAAGTCCTTGCTCCTAATGGTGTGACAGGCTCTCCAATCACCAGTGCTGACGAGCAGGTGGCAAAGCTGGAGCAGAACGGCATCGCGTCAAACGGTGTCACATCCAACGGCGCTGATGACGACATGGGTGACGGCAAGCGAGTACAGACACCAGCAGCACCATCGGACGCAGCACCAGCAAATGACGGCAAGAGTGAGCCGCCAAGGGATGCTGACATAGAGGAGATGTGGCAGTGGTTAAAGGCAAATGACCCAAGGGAGACCGAGGAGCAGCGCAAGGCTCGTGAGACGAGGGAGCGGCAGAAGAAGATGTGGGGCGCTATCTCTGACGGTATCAGCGCACTGAGCAACCTGTATTTCTCGACAAAGGGCGCACCTATCCAGTATGACCCTGCGCAGCTGATGACTACCAAGGCGCAGGAGAGATACGACAAGTTGAAGAAGGAGCGTGAGACGAGGGAGCAGGACTACCTCAACTACTACATGAAGCTGATGGCAGAGCAGCGCGCGAGAAACAGGGACAAAGCCTACAATGATTACCGTCAAGGGAACTTGGATAGATTAAAAGAGAAGGATGCTGAGATTATTGAACTCAAAAGGCAGAATCAAGAAATCCAAGCTGCAAAAGCAGAGGCAGAAAAGAAATATAAGGAAGCGCAAGCTGCAAAAGCAGAGGCAGACGCAAGATATAGACAAGAGCAGCAAAAATATGTTGGCCAGCCGAAAGCAGGAAAGACCACTGGCAAACGTTCAAGCGGCGGCACGTCATCAAGAGGACGTACAAGCGGCGGCAGAGGCTCAAGCAGTTCAAGAACCCAAGGCCGAGGCGGTGGAAATGGCGGCGGCGGCAAACAAAAATTCACATTCTAATAAGATAGATAATTCTATATGCCAAACGACAAGAACCTACAGAAGTTACATACCTATTTACATGGCAATGGGTATTACGACGGGAGTCTGGACACTTTTAAGAGTAATATGAGCAGCAGCGATAATCGCAAGAAGCTACACACATATATGCAGAGAAACGGTTTGTTCGACGGCTCTCTTGACTCTTTCAACGCAGGTCTCGGCTACAACGCACCTGGTGACGACACCCCAGTGGGCAGGATGGTGCAAGCACTGGCGCAGAAGTACGGCGGAAATATCAATGACTATCCCGAAGGCACCGCTGTGGGCAATGAGGTAAGACGGCTCAGGGAGAAATACGGCGAGCAGCTTGGGTTGTCGCCGGAGTATTCCAAGCCTAAGATGACACGGTCGAACCAGGGTATGTACACTGGCAGCACACAGCGCACCCCGCAGCAGAAGAAGGACGATGAGAAGAGAGAGAGGGTGGAGCAATACCAGCGCGAGAAAGAAAAGCGTGAGCAGATTGCGCAGAGCGGTTTGCCAGGTGAGATTCTCCTTAGCGGCACCGGTGAGAACAAAGGCGCACCGTCGTATGTTGACGAGAATGGCGTACAGCAGTATGGCGAGAGTTCCGTGTACATAGGTGAGAAGGACGGCAAGCCGCAATGGTTGACAAGATTTGGCAACATATATACTGACAAGGCTAAGGCGGATGCGGAGAACGACAGGTTCACAGAGGAGGACAGGCAGGAACTGATGGCGCAAAACTCCAGGACTCAGGCAGAAATAGAAAGCTTCAAGGCTCGTGAGGCGCAGCGAAAGGAGTTTGAGGAGGCCGTGAAGGAGAGCGCAGGGCATCCACCCACATATCCACTTGTTGGTGCGTCGAGCAAGATTATTCCTGGCAAGAAGAAATACAACCCGCAGACCGGCAAGGTGGAGCAGACATGGTGGTCGGATGACGGCACGCAGCACTTTGGCGCTGATGCTGCGACATTGCATCAGCAGAAAGTGGACGAGGAACGGGAGGCTATAAAACGGCTGGAAATGACGCAGGAAGAGATGCGCATTATGAACGAAGGTACGCCCCAGGAACGCCTCGCACTTGCAAGGAAAAAGCAAGCAGAACTTGACAAGCGCATCAAGGAGCGCATGAAAGAGATTGACAGCAAAGGCAAGTCGTTTTTGCAAATGTATGCAGATGCAGAGAGTGAAGCCCGTGGCGGTGGCGCTTTGATGTTAGATAGAGACTATGCTTTCGACGAGGAATTCAGCATGTTAAAAGCTGCGATACAGAAGAACAACGAATATATCCGCACGCTTGAAGATGAAGTCAATGGCAACTACAACTCGTTTGGCCGTGGCTTTATGACCGCCATGCACAAGGGAGCGTTTCAACATGGTATGTACGAGGCAAGCAATGTCATGGGACTGATGAATGCCTCGAAGCATATAGACAACATCAACAAGAAACTACACAACGGAGAGGAGCTTACACCTATAGAGAAGGCCGCACTTGCATCTATACAAGCAAACAACTGGGCAACAGATGCTGAAACGATGTATGGTGATAAGTACGGGACATGGTATGCTATCGGTGATATGTTCCCGACATCATTGGAAATGATGGCTGACATGTTTATGATGCCTGGTGCTATGACAGCAACAAAAACGGCAGTTCGTGGCACGGCAAAATACACGTTGAAGCAAATTGCAAAACATTACGGCAGGGAAGCCGCTGAGAAAGTTGCAGTAAAACGTATGGCTCAGCTGACAGGCGTCGGCGTCGGAATGTTTGTGGGCGGCACAATACAGACCAACACCATGGGCATTGGGAAGACACTTGCCGTGGCAGCAGCCAATAAAATGGGAAACGTTTTCATGGATGCAAACGGCAACTACTTCCTTGGCCACATAGACAACGATGGCAACGTTGTGGAAGGCGGCAAGTCGTGGCTTGCAGCTCTCTGGGATGCGGAGCGCCAGTACATTGCAGAGAACGGCTCAGAATACGGCGGAGAGTTCCTTCCATTTGGCAAGATTATTGGCGGTGGTCTCAATAAGATATTTAATAGTAAGTTAGGCAGATACCTTGGTTTAAAGAACTTTTCCGAGTGGGTGACATCACAGACGGAAAAGAACTGGTATAAGCACTATTCAGAGTTTATGCGCCGCTCAGGGTGGAGCAACACAGTGGACGAAGCATTTGAGGAATACCTGGGTACCGCTATGGACGCAGCTATGGGAGGTGACGAATGGAAGAGCCTTTGCGAGAGCAAAACTCACGTTGACATCTGGCTTGGCACGCTGGCACTTGGCACATTCCTTGGCGCACCGAGTGTTATTGCCGGCGGTAATGAATTGTCGCATTACCAGTACTATAAGCACAAGATGAATAAAAATTCCCGACGTGCGTTTGACCTGATGGGAGACCGCTGGAATGGCATTCAGGATGTATTGGATAACACGACTAATGCGCAGATGGCTGATGTCCTGTTTGGCTATATGAACGACGATAGCCTGACGGAAGAGGAGCAAAAGAGGATAGCAGGATATGTAGCGGGTCTGATGTCAATGCGTGGATATATGCTGGCCTCGTTGTCAGAAGAACAGACAGAACCTGCCAACGAAGAGGAAGCAGCCAACCGTGCTGCCAACACACAGCGCAACACAGCATACACCGAAGGCTACAACGCAGAGGACGAGCAGCTGCAGGGCATCCGTATCAAGTATGAGGAGCAGCGCAAGGCCATTGAGCAGATTGCCAGCGACCAGATGCTAAAGATGCTGGACGAAGACCCCATCGGTGCGCTGGCATTTATCCGCTCACAGGAGTCATGGACGGACGAGGAGAAACAGGCTGCAACAGACTATGTCAATGCTAAAACGGCATACGATGGCATGATTCAGCGTGTCAAGGATGACATGGACACGCAGGCGGCAAGCATTGAGACGCAGACACAGCAGCGTGTACATAGCGAGGAAAAGGGCGGTGACGGAATGATACACCCGCTGACGCTTGTTGACGGCCGTAACGTCGATTTGATAGACGGGAGCCTGGTGATGAACGACGATGGTGGTATCGACTATGGAGAGAGCCAGGGAGCATTGCTCGTACGTGACCAGGAGACTGGTGAGGTGACCTTTATCAACCCAGACGAGGTGCAGGAGCTTGGCGAAGTGCTCGACCCCAACGAACTGATAAGCACTGCCACGCAGGCCAGCAATGAGGAGATAGCCACCAAGAAGGGAAACATCATCGACGGCGTGCTTCCCTTCCAGCAGGGTGACCAATACCAGGTGATGGACGAAGGCGGCGGTGTACATGATGTGACCATCAAGGGTGACAACGGCAACGGAACTGTGCAGGCTGTCATCGATGGGAGGGAAATGTCCTTCGTGAAGGAGCAGTTGCAGTCCTGGGCAGACAACATGGCACGCAGCCGTGTGATGCAGAATGCGGAGCGTGGCAGCGGCGCAAGCGCTGCTTACGGAGAAGAGGGAGGTCAAGCTGCTGAGGGAGGTCAAGCTGCTGAGGGAGGGCAATCCTCAGAGGGTGTGAACGAAGAGCATTATGACGGCGAGGTGACATTGGAGAGCGCCACTGATGGAGACGGTGTGACGACCACAACCTTCAACCAGTATAGGAAAACAAAATCAGGGAGGGTTGGTAAAGTGACCTTCGGAGGCGCATTGGCTCAAAGCGGTGACTTTATCCTTGACGAAGACAACCCAGGTGACATGGAGATAGCCAATTCCACCTCTGACATCCGTGTGAAGCGCATCAAGTCGAAAGACGGCCAGTACTTCGCAGATATAAGGGTGGACGGTGTGGACTATGACCATGTGCCGATGACTCCCGAGGCAGCACAGCGGCTAATAGGTGAGACACGGGAGCAGGCACAAGAGCCTTCCCAGCCACAGGCGCAGACGCCGCAGGCAGAACCCATGCCGATGACAGGCAGCGGCGAGAACGCTGAGCCAGACTTCCTTGCAACCACTCCTGAGAGAGGGATGCAGTATCTATACAGCGGCGAGTCCGAGCTTACAAGGGAAGAGGCCAACGGTATTGTGGATGCCAACATCGCTGACGCTCAGAAGCGGATTGACAAGCTGAACAAGAAGCCCCCAACGCCTGGTGCCAGCGTGGCCAAGTACAAGCAGGATAAAGCGAAGCATGAGCAGGCATTGGCTCAGGAGCAGAAACGCTTAGACTATTGGAATGAGGTGAAACGGCAGCGTGTGGCAGATGATACCCGTGCTGCGCAGGAGCGTGCCGCTAAAGACGAGGCTATGCGGCAGGCTGCCATAGAGGCAGAGAAGAAGCGCCGTGCCGAGGAGTTGGCGAAGTATGAGGAGCAAAAGCGCCTCGGCCATAACGTGGCGCATCCCGACATCAAGCGCAAATGGGATAATGCTGAGAAAGTGGAGGGCAACCGCGATGAGATTGTCCTGCCCAACGGTGAGCGTATGAAAGGCCGATATATGCTTGTGGAGAGTGGCACGGCGACACCATCGCACAATGCCACCAATGAGTTCACGAAGAACGAGGGCTTCCCCGTGGACAAGAACGGCCAGACTGTCAACGACCGCGACTATGAGCGTGACAAGGCGGCGCAGGATATCACCAGACGCATGGGTGCCAGCTACGACAGCCGCGCTTTGCAGAGCGTTCCAGTGGTTAGCCAGGACGGTGTGGTGCTGAGCGGCAACGGGCGCACCATGGCCGGTGAGTTGGCAGCCCGTGACAACACAGACGGAGCTTACATTGACTACCTGAAAGAGTATGGTCAGCGGTTTGGTTTCACTCCTGAGCAGGTGGGTGGCATGAAGCACCCGAGGGTGGTGTTTGTCCCCGATGCTCAGATGCCATATACAACGGAGACATTCTCAAAGTTCAATGCGCAGGAGATGAAAGGCCAGTCAAAGACGGAGCAGGCTGTGAAACTCGGCAAACTTGTTGATGACGCCACCTTCCATCGTGTGCTCCGCATCATCAACCGCTTCGACACCATCGGAGATTTCTATGCTGACAAGGCAGCGACACGTGACGCCATCAGCGAGCTGCGTCAGTGCGGCGCCATCAACGACATGCAATACGCTGAGATGTTCGACGGTGAGACGCTGTCGGAGGGTGGTAAGGAGATACTGGAGAACATGCTTATCGGCAAGGCCTTTGAGGCCAACCCCGATGCCGTTCGCATGCTCACTGAGAAGAAGTCGCTTCGTCAGCGTGTGGTGAGCGCCTTGTCGGAGATAGTGAACAACGTCTCATTAGGCGACGACTACACCTTGCAGGATGAGCTTGCACAGGCCATCAGCCTTGCCTACAAAGCGTTGAACAATGGCTACAAGGTCGGTGAGCAGGTGAGCAGCTATGCCCGACAGCTGAACCTCTTCACGTTTGAGGACGGTGACACGGTGGCTGACTACAAGAACGCCACTATCATGCTGCTTGCCGACCTGCTGAACGACCGGCAGGTGAGCCGTCTGAAACAGACCCTGGCACTCTACAACCACCGTGCGCAGGACAGCGCCAACGGGCAGATGGACATCTTCTCGGGCGGTGTGAAGACTAAAGAGGAAATTATTGATGAAGTAAAACAACTATTAGGAAATGCAACAAAGAAAGAACAACAGGAACAGCTCGACGCAGCCACAGCCGACAGAAAACGACGGGCAGAGCAAGAAAACAGACCCGAAACAGAACAAGGCGGTGAACAGCAGGGAGGACAAAGTAGCGAAGGCAAAGGCTCTGAACAAGCTGGCACTGCTGACACAGGCAATGAGGGAGACGGAGTAAAAGGGGCTGCGGCAAAACCGCAGCATACGGAAAAACCAAAGGACGGCGAGGCTGCAGCAAAGCAGAATCCTACGGAGACTGCGACACGGGAGAGGGTGACAGCCAGCAATGAGAAGGCCGGCCAGGAGACAGAGGGCAAGAATGATGAAGAGACCGCAGCTGAGCAGGAAGAGGCGAGACGGGAGCCACTGCGTGAGCACGCTAAGAAATGGGCGAGAAAAGGTATCAAGGTGCGCGTCATCGAGAGTGCTGATGAAGTGGACGACCCTAAAGTGGCTGATGCCATAAGGCGAGGGGCGAAGGTGAAAGGATGGTTTGACCCCAAAACCGGTGAGGCTTGCCTCTATATGCCTTATTTGACGTCGCTCAACGATGTGGACAAGACCATCATGCATGAGGCGATATCACACAAGGGACTTCGTGAGATGCTTGGCAAGGAGAAATTCGACCAGCTGTGCGATGAGGTGTACCATAACATGTCACCATCGGAGCGCAGCAAGTGGAGACGGTACGCAGGTGTCAGGGACATGAAGGACGGCACGAAGAAGCGGCGTGCCGCGGCAGACGAGTACATGGCACACCTTGCAGAGAAAACGAGCTTGAACCCGGGGCTGTGGACAAGGTTTGTGCAGCTTGTGAGGGACATCCTGCGCTCCATGGGGATAAACCTGAGGATGAGCGACCGTGACCTCGGCAAACTGCTGCGTGAGTCGTACAGGAAGATGAGGGAGAATAGTGAGGCCGAGGCGCAACCTCGGCTTACGGAGAACGGCGTACGTGACGATGCCACCGAGGAGGAGCTGGAAGAGTCGCAGGTGCAGTTCAGAATCGTGGAAGATGAGAAGGAGATAGAGCGGCTGGAGAAAGCACCTAAGGTACGGAGATACCGCGCGATGGTGCTGATAGACGGCAAGCTGTACCCACCAATGTCCGTATATGTTGACGGCAAGCTGCGGGAGCCTACAGAGGAAGGAGTGTGGGAGCGCAGTGACGAGACACCACTAGACCTTACATTTGAGCAGCAGGAGGCAATGGCGCTCCTGGATGCCAAGGCGGGCAAGGGCAATGTCATCATCATTCCTGACAAGGTGCGTTACCATAAGGACAGTGAGAAGCCGTACAACCCGAAGACCGGTCAAGGTAGGGGCAAGATACAGTTCAAGTTGCTGAAGGACAACGGCGACTATGTGTGGGCGTCATACAACCCCTATTTCCATACGTCAACGAGCGCCATGAACGACCAGTTCGCCTCTGCGTGGAACCGCCCGAACCTTGTTGTCGTAGAGGTGGAGATACCCGAGGAGGAGACTGGCGGTGTATATAAAGCACCATTTGCCAAGAATTCCACTGGCGATACAGACTGGAAGTCAGGAACAGTGAACAGGCAGCTTCCGAAGGAACGTCAGCGCACGGTGACACTTAGCCGCTATGCCAAGGTGGTGGGCATTGTCGATGACGCAAAAGCAGCAAAGGAAATAGCCGAGCAGTTGAAAGGACTCGACATCGAGATACCGTTCAACACGGTGACTCCATCACTGCGTGACGAGCTTGTGAAGCTGGGTGTGAAGATAGGCAAGCCTGAGAAGGGCAATGCAGGTAACGCTGCTATTCCTGCATACGAGCAGTGGAAGAAGGAGAACGAGGCTGCGGATGGCGTGAGGTTTATGGCTGAGGAGGATGGCGGTGTGAATAATACTTTAACAGACCAGCAGGGCAATCCAATTAACGAAAGAGGAGAACTAATTTTAGAAAAAGTATCTTCTATAGACGAAATAACTGACGATGATTTTACTGACCCAAAACGCAACGTGCAACTTCCAGATATTCCACGCAATGTAGATATCGCTATCGGCGCAAAAGGGAAACCAGTAATTATCAAAAGAAATATCTTCGAGAAAAACAAAAGAAATCATCCTGATTTAACAATAGATGACAACAGGGCAATACTTAAAGAATCTTTATATTCTACAAACATATATGGGCAGACGCAGAAAAAAACGCGTCCGAACTATTGGGTGGTTATAAAGACATCAGACCCAAATAAAATTGTTGTTCTTGAAATCTCAGAAGAAAAAGACAATGTGGAAATTGTCGGATGGCGACATATTGGCAATCGCCAACTTGAAGGATTAAGGAAACAAGCCGAGCGTGAGGACGGCCAACTCCTCATACTGACTTCTTCAAATGAAGCGGCGGCAGGCCTTTCCACTCTTACGCCAGATGTTTCCAGTAGCAAAGATAATGCAAATTCTTCAACCGCGCAAGAAAATAACGAAGAAATTTCAAATAATAATGAAAATTCTTCCGAAGCCCGCCTCCGCGTGGATGAGGACTACATGTCAGCCGTTGAGGACGGCGACGAGGAGGAACCATTCTACAGCAACGCGATGCATGCGGTGGAGGGCATTAGCCAGAAGAAGGCTACGGCGGAGCAGTGGCTTGCGATGATACAGAAGCAGGGCGGCCTGAAAGCCGGCGAGGACAAGTGGCTCGGTCTTAGCGACTGGCTGAAAGAGCACAAGGGTGAGCGGTTGGAGAAGGAGCAGGTGCTCGACTTCATCAAGGCGAACCAGGTGCAGATAGAGGAGGTTCACTATGATGGAAGCTCAGATATTGACAACAACGAGCGGATGGCAGAACTCAATGAGGAGTTTTTGCAGTTGGTGGAGGAAGGTGAAGAGGCGACAGGCTCCATCTATATTTCCGACCATGCCGACTGGGCGCTGCAACAGATGATAGACAGCTATGGCGACGACTTCGGCTCTGCTTTTGAATGGACAAAAGACAGCAACGGATATCCTAAGCTTGAAGCCATCAATGACTGGGATGGGAATATTTCAGACGCGGCACGCTATTATTTAGGAATCAACGACAACCCCATCCATTCCACCCGTCTTGGTTACACCACCGAAGGGCTTGAGAACAGGCGTGAGATAGCCTTGACGGTACCGACCATCGAGCCATGGAACGAGGGTGATGAGATACACTTCGGTGATGCCGGCGGCGGACGTGCCATCGCCTGGATACGCTTTGGCGACACGACCGATGCCGACGGCAATAAGGTGCTTGTCATTGACGAGATACAAAGCAAGCGCCACCAGGAAGGCAGGGAGAAAGGGTATCGTTCCTCTGAGGAAAAAGAATGGAGGAAGCGATATAAAGAGATAGAGGAAGAGCAGGCCTCTCTATTCCCTGGGAATTACTCTGAATCGGAGCGTGCAAGGTATCTATACAGCAAGGACGGTGAATCCTCGCGCTCCCGCTACTACGAACTTGAAGAGGAGCGCCGTGCCCTAATGAGGAAGATAGACGAGAATGTGCTGCGGAAGGTTCCCGACGCGCCGTTTGAGAAGAACTGGCACGAGCTTGCCATGAAGCGGATGCTACGCTACGCAGCCGAGAACGGCTACGACAAGGTGGCATGGACGAAAGGCGAGCAGCAGGCGGACAGATACGACCTTGCGGCAGTAATTGACAACATCGCATACGTTGAATTGCCAAACGGAGAGATAGATGCCCGTGCCTACTTCAAAGGA
>Ga0310696_10010460_pt1 | contig 10667 bp, 9 predicted proteins | sample AusTroGonzalo_MG_4_FD_203885 | JGI IMG/M metagenome (GOLD analysis project Ga0310696, IMG submission 203885) | Bovine rumen microbial communities from tropical cattle in Woodstock, Queensland, Australia - Gonzalo_02 (v2) (version 2) | ecosystem: Host-associated > Mammals > Digestive system >... | reverse complement strand
CCTTCCCCTTAAAGCACCGCGTTCCCTGCGCGGGGTTCCTGTTCCGCGAGAAAGCCACATCGGATCATCTGGACCGTGCCGCTGCCGATTTCTACGGAGTACCGCAGTGGGATTACAACCGCATCAAGGAGGGAGGTGATTTCACCACTGCCGACGGCACGGTCATCCCGCATGACCGACTCACCAAGCCGGCTGATCCGGGCCGCAGCTACGCATACTGCTGTGACACGGCATACAACCCCTCCATGATTCCTATAATAAAAGGAGCAGACCTCATGTATCATGACTGCACCTACTCCGGCGAGGATGAAGACCGTGCCAAAAAACATTTCCACAGCACCGCCACCGATGCCGCACGAACGGCCGTCGAAGCACAGGCAGGAAAACTCATCCTGGGTCATTTTTCGGCCCGTTACCCCGATGAGAACATACTCCTTGAGGAGGCCAAGCGAATATTTGACAATACAATATTGGCCAAAGAAAACCTTACCGTTACAATCTGACCTATGGCAATGATGGCATATGACGAACGCAGGATATTGGAGATGCTCCATGAGGATGACATCTCACGCCGTCGTGCCTTCGAGTCCATTGTACGCAATTTCAGTGAGCAGCTCTACTGGCAGATCCGTCACATGGTCCTGTCGCACGAAGACGCCAACGACATACTCCAGAACACCTTCATTAAAGCCTGGACAAACCTGGACTCATTCATGGGTTATTCCAGAATCTCGACATGGCTTTATCGCATAGCCATCAACGAGACCCTGACGTTCCTGAACCGTCAGAAGATAACGGTTCCCATCGAGACTGACGACGAAGGCGAGATGAGTATTGCCGACCGTTTGGAGAGTGACCCCTACTTTGACGGCGACCTTACCGAGCGTCAGCTTCAGGAGGCCATCGCCACCCTGCCCGAGAAGCAGCGTATGGTCTTCAACATGAAGTATTTCAACGAGATGAAATATGAGGATATATCAGAATTGCTTGGCACGAGCGTAGGAGCCCTGAAAGCCTCATATCATATAGCTGTAAAGAAAATTGAGGAGTATTTCAACAACATAGATTAAACCATTTCACTGTAACTCAGTCAAAAAAGCGGATGGAAAAGAAAAAAAACATCAGATTTGATGAACTCGAGCCCCGTCGCCCGTTCACCGTTCCGGAAGGTTACTTTGAAAACCTGACGCAGGACATCATGGCCGCTTTGCCCGAGCAGGAGTCACTCTATTCCACCAGAATTACCGTAACTCCGTGGATGCGCATCAGGCCTTATCTGTATGCCGCTGCCGCCTTTGCCGGTATATTCTTCTGCATTAAGGCAGCTGTTGGCATTTCATCCCGTAACAATGCCGCCCAGGTCGCTCAGACCGAGGAGACAACCATCTATTCCGATGAGTATATAGACTCATTCCTTGAGACAGCCATGATTGATGACTGTACGTTGTACTACACCCTTGTTGATGCCAATTGAGCCTTATGAGAAGAATTATCATTTTGTTTATCGGCTGCATGCTATCTGTAGCATCAGTTAACGGTCAGATCCGTCAGCAAAGACCTGACAGACGACCCATGCCTAACCGCAACGAGCAGTTCTCGCCTGCCGAGTATGCACAACAGCAGAGAGAATTCATTATAAAGAATGCAGAACTCACCTCCGATGAGGCCGATGTGTTCTTCCCTATCTTTGACGAGCTCCAGCAGAAAAAACGCGAACTGAATCGCGTAACACGCCGTTTCATGCGTGAGGCCGCCGGCCCCGACGCATCCGACGAGCAAAGTCTGAGAGCCATAGACTCCAAGGCCGAAGCCAACATCAAGATTGCAGAACTTGAAAAAGAATACCTGCAAAAATTCAAGGAGGTACTTCCCGCCACCAAGATCCTGAAGATTCAGAACGCCGAGGAGCAATTCAACAGCCAAATACTGAAAGACATACAACAGTCCCGCGGCCACCAGTTCCAGCAGGGCCCACAGCGCCCCGGACAACCGCAGGCAGACCGTCCCGGTCAAAAATGAGACATCACGAGTCAATTGAAAAAAAGGGAGTAGTTGAACTACCCCCTTTTTTTTATAAAACTCGATGTGATATCTACCAGATTCCCTTGGTCAATCCTGTACATCCGTTGATTGGTGTCAGGATTCGGTAGAGGTCCCCTACTCTCTATGTAGGGCCCGACCTTCACATAATCCAAGGATTCCTTTCTGAAACAGTCCGGAAGTTCCTGACGGCCAGAATACCACGCGGTTTTAAGTCCCGCGGCATGTACACGGTCGGCAAGCCGCATTACCTCCCCTGGCTCGCGGTCGCCGCCCATGAAACATACACACGTTACGTCACGTCCGTAACGGTCCAAAAGACCGTCCAGCAAATCATCATCCAATAACAAACCTATATCCTCCTGCAGCTGGGGACTGTGACATCCGGGACAACAATTAGGACACTGGGAGAGGTTAAGCGATAGCGTAACCTCTCCCGGTACATCCTGAAAAACTATGTCGTATGACGCAATTTTCAACACCAGACTCAAATCTTGGCGTAATAACGCTTTGAAGCCTCAACCTGACGGGCGGCGGAGAAGTTGCTCACGCGCTTCATGTAACCGATGATACGTGTCAGATAATCCACGTTGGTTGAATGGCAGTGCGGGCACTCCTTGAGGTAACGCTTATCGATGGTACCGCATTCGTTGCAGATGGTGTTGGGGATGTTGAACGTGAAGTAGTTGCAACCCTCCTGTGCAGCAACGCGGAGCAACTGACGATACTGTGCCTGTGACAGATGCTCCTCAAGGTTGCAGTGCAGAGCTGATCCACCGGTCAGGTGCTCGATGTACTTGACACCGTGCAGACGGAATCGGTCAATAACATTCAATGTATTATCCTCAACCTTGTAGAAGTAGCTGTTGTAGCAGTCACGCGGTACAACATAACCGTCCTCCTTATCCCACTTGGCGTTCTTTACACCAACGTTCTCAGCCGGGATCATCTCACAGTTGAACATGACACCCTTTGAGCGGTACTGTTTGTTCAGTTTCTCAATGATACCCAGAACTGTCTGTACATACTCGGTATAACGCGGGTTGTCACTGATCTCGATACCGAGGAACTCAGCAGACTCAACCAGACCGTTAACACCGATGGTCAGGTACTGACGGCCGATGTTGATGTAACCGGAATCAAACAACGGAAGCATACCCTTGTTCTGCAGCTCCTTGAGGTTCTCATTATATGCCAGCTGAACCTTGTGCATCAGGTCAACCACCTCCTCAACATACTTCTGATAAGGAATACCCATGCGCTGTGCATACTGCACGCAACGGTTAAGGTTGATGGTAAGCACACTCTTTGAACCGGTACTTACGCCACCGGCACCCAGTGTATATGAGAATCCGTTATCGGTAATCTGGTTACGCAGACGGCAGCAACTTGACAGAGAGTCTGCATTGTCACTTACATAGGTAAAGAATGAGTGACCCTCGGCATACATCTCGGCTGTAAAGTCACCGTACTCCTTATCCTTGACATCACCGTTCTCGGTAAGCAGAGCCATGGTCTCAACAGGGAATGTGAGCACGCAGCGCAGACGCTCCTGGTTGAACCACTTCATGAAACGCTTCTGCAGCCAGCTGAGTGACTCCCAGTGGGGCTTCTCGCCGTCGGGGAAACGGAACTCGCCGAACAGTGACTCAAAGTAGTAGCGGTCATAGTAGCTGATGTTCCAGAACACAGACTGGAAGTTACGTGCGCCGGTAGGCTGGTTGATTGAATATACCACCTGCTGGAAATAGTCTGTGATGACTTTATCGATTGAACGCTTCTTTATGCTCAGGTCTACGATCTCATCGGCACGCTTGTAGTAATCCTCACCGTACTCCTTCTCGATGAAGTAGTTCATGTACATGAGGAACTCGGGAGTAGCGCATGCACCTGAAAGCATTGATGATACCATGAATACCATGTTGATGAAACCGCCGCAGAATGCCTTGAGGTTGGTAGGCTGGGTTGCGTTACCGCCTATGGACTTGGTGCCGCCAAGCAACCACGGATACATGGTGATACTTGCGCAGTAGTTGGCCAGGTTGGTCTCATCGTTCTTGTAGATGAAATGCTGGTGCAGCAGGCTGATGTACTTATCGGCCACCTCCTTGCCGAACATGGTGCGGATACGGTCGCACAGCAAACGGCGGTTCAGACGGATAAAGCCCTTCTTAGGCAACTCACCTATCAGAGTTGCGATGTTCTTGTTCTCAACGTTAGCGTTGGCGTCGAACTTACTGCCCTCGGCAGCATTGGCAGCCTGGCAGTATCCCATAAGAAATTCCAGCTTGGACTTGGTCTCGCGGTCCTCAGCATGACGGTTGCGGTACAGCATGTACGTCTTGGCAACCTGATAATAGCCCTCGGCCATAAGTGCCACCTCCACCTGGTTCTGGATCTCCTCAACGCTGATACCGCTCTGAATGTTCAGATGGCTCAGGATTCCAGTCATGACCTCCTCGGTAGCGAACGCTCCCGATGCCAGGAAAGACTTGGAGATAGCGGCCTTAATCTTGTCAATAGTAAACACCTCGTGTTTACCATCACGTTTTACAATATATGTCTCCATAAATAACTAAAAGTATTCATCAATTCAGCATGGCAGAGAGACTCTGTCCCTCCACAAAGTTGTACCATAAAATCAGGATAACTCCCTCAAAAATCCCCGGCCTTGTAGTCCTGCAAGAACCAGGGCCCCAATGCCATTGGCAGGTCTTCTGACTTATCCCGTCCCATGCGCCTTCCCGGTCCCTTAACGGCCAGTGGCAGAGAGTGCATCGGACTTATAATCAGGGAATTACAGCAGCAGGTACTGTCCCGGAGTCTCACCGGATTCCAAATTACTTCCTCGGGATGTCGCACCTTCGGAAACCAATGACGAAGGCAAAGATATTATAAAAACAATACGATGATACGGGCTGTTAATAACTTCCGGCCCGTTCTGAAAGAGAAGTTTTCAACAGGTGAAAATTTTGCTTAGATTTGCAGATGATATGGCACTGAAAAGATTCGGAGTTTCGCTTGAGGACGAGCTGTTGGAGCAGCTGGATTCCTTGGTCAGAGAGGACGGTTTCGCCAACCGTTCGCAGGCAATACGCTTTCTGATCGAGAAGAATGTGGCTGAGAAGAAGTGGCAGTGCAACCATATTGTTGCGGGTACCATATTTATAATATATGACCAGCAACGGACCGATATTTCCGCACGCATATCGGATATACAGATCCGCCACCAGAATCTTGTGCTTTCATCACAGCAGCACTACATCAACGAGGGCACCTGCCTTCACGTGTGCACCGTCATGGGTGAGGCCCGCCTGCTTACCGCGCTGGCCGATGAGATGACATCCATCAAGGGCATCCGCCACGGCAAGCTGCTTATGAGCCGCGCTGATTAATACTTTTTTTTATTTCTTTTTTAGTAGCACGATTGTGCCGATTCGTGTTACTTTGCTATATTTGCAGGCATAACTAACCAACCCTATTTTATGAAACACATTGCTCTTATTCTTGCTGCAGCAGCAGTATCGTTCAGCACAGCTCAGGCAGCAGAGCCTTCAGATTCAATCCTACAGGAGGTAGTAATAACAGGAACACGCAGCGCAACCGATGTACGTCATCTGTCACAGACCGTCAACGTGGTTGACCGCGCCGCCATCGAGGAGACCAACCGCGTATCACTCCTGCCCCTGCTTACCGAGCAGGTTCCGGGACTTTTTGTTACCCAGCGCGGATATGCCGGATACGGAGTATCAGGCGGTGCCGCAGGTAACATCTCCATGCGCGGTATGTCAGGCAGCTCGGCACGTATGCTGATCCTTATTGACGGACATCCCAACTACGCCGGTATTTACGGACATCCCATAGCAGACTCCTACCAGTCACTCATGACCGAGAGGGTTGAGGTTCTGCGCGGTCCCGCATCACTTCTTTACGGATCCGATGCCATGGCCGGTGTAATCAATATCGTCACAAAGAAACCTCAGGACGGTACCCATGCATACGTTCATGCAGGTTACGGTTCATTCAATACAGCCGAGAGCGAGCTCTCAGTCAACACCCGTCAGGGCAAGCTCAGTGCAGTGGCATCGGGCTCATACAACCGCACCGACGGACACCGTGACAACATGAACTTTGAGCAGTTCGGCGGTTATGCCAAGTTGGGTTACGACATTTCTGAGAACTGGAATGCATCGGCCAACGTGGATATCACACGTTTCAAGGCTTCGCAGCCCGGTCCGGAGAACGCACCTCTTATCGATGCCGATCAGGATATCACCCGCGGAACCGCAGCTCTGTTCGTTGAAAACAACTACAGGAAAACATCAGGTGCCATAAGCGTCTTCTACAACTGGGGTGACCACTGGATTAATGACGGACATAATGTAGGTGCAGACCCCAAGGCTTTCCGCTTTGTTTCAAATGATCAGATGTGGGGTGCATCAGCCTGGCAGAGCGCAAGCCTGTTTGAGGGCAACCGCCTGACACTGGGCCTTGATTATTACATTTACGGTGGCAAGGCCAACAATCATTTCGTTATAGGTGAGACAGCAGGAACTGATGTCCTTCAGGTCGATGCAAAAGAGGGCGAGATAGCAGGTTATCTTGAGACACGCCAGACCATCGGAGATTGGCTTACCCTGAATGCAGGCCTTCGCGTTGACCATCACTCAAAGGCAGGCACCGAACTCGTTCCCCAGGCCGGTGCAGCATTCCATCTGCCCGCAAATGCCGAGGTTAAACTTTCTGTAGGCAAGGGCTTCCGCTATCCCATCATCAGGGAGATGTTCATGTATCCGCCCCAGAACGCAGCCCTCAAGGCAGAGCGTTTGTGGAACTATGAGCTGGCTTTCTCACAGACTCTGCTTGACGGCAAACTCTATTATGGAGTAAACCTGTTCTATCTTGATGCAGACAACATCATCATTACTGCTCCCAACCCCACCGCTCCTCCTCCAATGCTCAACCAGAACAGCGGAGAACTCAAGAACAAGGGTGTAGAGCTGCAGGCATCATACTTAGTCACCAAGAGCATTGCTGTCAACGGCAACTACAGCTACCTTAATATGGAGACTCCGGTAATAGGAGCGCCGGAGCACAAGGTATATTTTGGCGGTTCATATACCAGCAACGGTCTGCATGTAAGCACCGGCCTTCAGTATATCAACGGACTCTACTCAGCGGTAGGTCCGGACAAGAAGGAGAACTTCCTGCTCTGGAACGCACGCGTATCCTATCAGCTGACCGATATGGTACAGCTCTGGGTTAACGGCGACAACCTGCTCAACACCAAGTACCAGATCAATGCCGGATACCCAATGCCCGGCATCGCCTTTATGGGTGGCGTCAACCTCTCATTCTGATGGCAATGTCAAAAAATTAGACGATTTTAGGCCAAAAAAGACGATTCTGATTCTACAGTTTGCCTAAAGCCAGGAGGGGCGATACTTTTGGACTGTCAACAGAAAAGAATATGAGACAGTTTCAAAAAATATCGCTCCTCCTTGTTTTGCTGAACGTATCAGCCGCCGGATATGCCGGTGGCGATACGGTTCGGCTCACCATGAGTGAGGTTATCAGAATGGCCCAGGAGTCATCTCCTCAGGCAGTCCGCGCACGCAACACGTTTGAGTCAGCCTGGCTCAGCTACCGCAGTTACAAGGCACAGATGCTCCCCACTCTCTCACTCTCGTCGTCACCTTCGCTCAACCGCAGCACCAACTACGTTACTCTATCCGACGGCACGGAACTCTACGCACGCAGCAACAGCATGCGAAACAACCTGTCGCTTGATTTGACGCAGAACGTATGGTTTACAGGCGGCACAATCTCTCTCTCCGGCAGTCTGAGCCGCTTGGACCAGCTGGGTGAAAACGCCACCCATACTTACTACTCCCAGCCCCTTCAGCTCAGCTTCTCACAAAACCTGAACGGTTACAACTCTTTCAAATGGGAGCGCAAGACCGAACCTATCAGATACCGCATGGCACGCAAGGAGTATGCCGAGACGATGGAGCTTGTGGCATCGCAGGCAACATCGGTATTCTTCAGCCTGGTATCGGCACAGACCGATCTGGAGATAGCCCAACTCAACTTTGCAGCAGATGATACGTTATACACATACGGACTGGGCCGATACAACATAGGTACGATAACCGAGAACGAACTGCTGCAGTTGGAGTTGAACCGTCTGAACCGTGAGACCAGCATCATATCATCACAGATGTCATTTGATGATGCCGTAGACCAGTTACGCAACTTCCTGAATCTGACATCGGACACACAGATTGAGGTGATAACCGATGACAGCATACCCCACTTTACCGTACCGCTTGAGATGGCCATGGAACTGGCCCGTCAGAACAGTCCCGACATAGAGAGTATGGAGCTGAACCGTCTGAGCAGCGAAAGCAATCTGGCATATGCCAAATCGCAGGCCGGATTCAAAGCTACAATATACATGCGCTTGGGATTGGCCCAGACCGCCGATGAACTCCCTGAATCTCTGCACAATCTCAATGACGAGCAGATGGTCAGCATATCCGTAAGCATACCCATCCTGGATTGGGGACGTGCCAAAGGCCGCGTAAGGATAGCACAGAACAACCTGGAGCTGACCAAGCTGACACAGGAGCAGAACGAGGTCAATTTCGAGAAGACCGTTACCCGCGCAGTGAACCAGTTCAACCTTCAGGAAAAACAGGTGGAGATTGCCAGACGAACCATGCAGACTGCACAGCACCGCTATGAGGTGGCACGTCATCTTTACATGAACGGCAGTTCAAGCATACTGGATCTTAATACCGCCATTACGGCTAAAGATTCGGCATACAGGGGTTATGTATCGGCCCTGAGCCGTTACTGGCAGCTTTACTACACGATACGCAGCCTCACCGCATATGATTTTATCAATAATGAATTAATAGAACAACAAGTAGAATATGGACGTTAAACTTCCTCCCAAGAAATGGTATGTAAGATACCGCATACATATTGTGGCCGGCATTCTGGCCATAGGACTCATAGTCATGCTCATCAAGGTGTCAACCGGTCCCAAGACCATAAGGATCAACTCTGACAGCGTACAGACAGCCACCGTGACAGCCGGCGAATTCTCGGAGTACGTGAACGCCGACGGCACCCTGCAGCCCATCCAGACCATCAAGGTCTATACCCGCGAAGGCGGATTCGTCGAAAAGCTGCTGGTACAGGACGGAGCTCTTGTACACAAAGGTGACACCCTTATGATACTGAGTGACCCTGACCTTATGCGTACCATTGAGAGCGAGCGCGACAAATGGCGCAAGCAGAACCGCTCCTATCAGACCAGTATGATTGAGATGGACCAGCGCCGCCTCTCGCTTGCACAGAACATACTCCAGACCAAGTACGAGCTCAAACGTCTTGAGAAAGAGCATAATCTGGCACAGGAGGAGTACCGCATGGGAATACGCAGCAAGGCACAACTTGATGTGGCCGATGAGGAGTACAACTACAAGATGGAGACAGTACGTCTTCAGTTGGAGAGTCGCCGTCAGGATTCCGTACTCAACGCCATTCGTCAGGAGGCACTTCAGGATGAACTGGCCGAAGCACAACGCCAGCTCAACAAGACTCAGGATCGTCTCAACGACCTGATCGTTACCGCTCCGGCCGACGGTCAGCTGAGCGGACTGGCCCTTGAGCCCAGTCAGCGCATAAGCGCCGGAACCGCCATTGCCGACATCAAACGCATGGACCAGTTCCGTATGCACCTGAGCGTAAACGAGTTCTTCATAGACAAAATCACAGTGGGACAAGCGGCAACCATCACTTACGATAAAAAGACATACCCGATGATAATCAGCAACACTGTGCCCGAGATAAAGAGCGGATCATTCGACGTATATATGGTATTTACCGATTCCATGCCCGACAACGCCCGCATAGGCAAAACCTATCAGGCCCGCATAGAGATGGGCGGTCAGGCCCAGTCAATCATAGTCCAGAAGGGTAACTTCTACAGCTATACCCGCGGCGCGTGGGTGTTCCGTTTGGACAAATCACGCACTCATGCAGTACGCGTGCCGGTAACCATCGGACGTCAGAACCCGAGACATTTTGAGATCATAGACGGCCTCAAGCCCGGCGATGAGATAATAGTTACAGGCTATGACCGTATAGTCGATGCAGATGAGGTGATACTCAACTGAACTGGAAGGTGAAAGTGGTATAGGGATAGTGTGACGAACAGGTAAGCGTACCCTCATGAAGCTGCATGATCTGACGCGAGAGAGCCAGTCCTATACCACTGCCGCTGCCTCTCTTCTTGGTAGAATAGAACGGCAGGAATATATCCTCAATACGACTCTCCGGAATCTCAGGACCGTTATTGGTTACGGTTATGCAGGGCTTGCCTCCGGGGGCCGATGCCATCACATTGATCTGCCCGTCCTCAACCTCATCAGTAGCCTGAATGGCATTACGGATAATGTTTATCAGGGCAAGGGACATAAGACCGGAGTCTGCATGTATCACAACATCGCCCGCGGTCTCAAAATGCACCCTGTCGGCACCCGGCTCGGCGCTGATCAGAGTCTTAAGGTGGCTGAATATGCGCGATACGGGAATATCGGTCATGGATGGCTGAG
>Ga0310696_10010457_pt1 | contig 10672 bp, 9 predicted proteins | sample AusTroGonzalo_MG_4_FD_203885 | JGI IMG/M metagenome (GOLD analysis project Ga0310696, IMG submission 203885) | Bovine rumen microbial communities from tropical cattle in Woodstock, Queensland, Australia - Gonzalo_02 (v2) (version 2) | ecosystem: Host-associated > Mammals > Digestive system >... | reverse complement strand
AATGGGATAAAAAATCCTTACATATATTTATATTATATATTATATTATAATATAATATATAATATAATAATAACTATATAAAATATCTGCACACTGCAATCACCAAATGGCGCTGCGTTGCTGTGTTGCTGCGTGCAGTCATACTACCTGGAGTTGACTTTTTTCCTGAAATAGTTGCCAATTCTTCGCTTTTTACAAAAAAACAACTGAAAACTTTTGGAACTTTGGATTATTTCCCTTATCTTTGCACCACGATTACAAAAGTAATCCAGCCAGCGTTACGGCGCGAGCATCACGGGTTCTGAATACCGCACTGGATTGGATCTCCAGAGGGAAGGGTTCAGGGCCCTGTTTTTTTTGATAATATAATGTAAAGTTTTGGAACATTGGAATATTACTATTATCTTTGCACCAAAATAACAACATGCGGGGGGTGTACCACGAAAGTGGAGCCTCCCGTTCCCTTTTTATAATTTTTCAATTATTCCATTAGCCACATTCCCCGTATTTTTACCTTTGGGATTTTGGAGTGTCGCCAGTGCAGCCATTACTCACATTGGCAAGCTGATTGGGAGGCTCGGCTTGTAGAGAAGGTGAGCGACGGCAGAGGTAACATCAAGGGTAAGACGCTGTTCCGAAAAACAGGTGATATCATGCTCTGATTGTGCACCAGTGCACCAGTGCAACATTTGGAAATTGAAAATTCTTGCTTAGGCAAGCGTACTAAAGAAACGATTAGAAAATTAAAACTAAAATTATGGCAGAAGTAGAAATTAACAAGAATGCAAAGCTCTCCGATCATTTGGCTTTGCCGAGTGAGGCTGCGCTCAACCATTTAAGCGAGCTTAATGGTCTTCGCTTACCGCCTCACTTTTCTTTGGGAGAGCTGACGAAAACGAGCGCGAAGGGGATAGATAATACGCCCTCACACGCAGCAGTGTTGAACCTGAAGAACCTCTGTGAGAAATGGCTGGAGCCTCTCAGAGAAAAGAGTGGGGGGGCCTGTCCTCATTAACTCGTGCCTATTTTGACACACCCTCTTGTCTCTTTTATTTAATAAATTCAAATGCCCAAGAAGGCATTGATCTGACTTAGAATCTTATCCCGCCACTCCTTCGGGAAGTAGTCCTCGTCGAGGATTCTTTCTGAAACCACCAAGCTTTTTAACGCGCAATAATATAATAAAGTACTAATTAGGCTCTTAATTTCACAAAAAAATCATACCTTTGCAGCAAAATCTCTGATTTCATGAAAAAATACTTGATTCTTTTGATAGCCACCGTGCTATTCAATGCCTGTAGCAGCAACGACGAACCTGAGGTTGTAGATCCTGAACGTACCGTCCTCGTTTACATGGCAGGAGATAATAGCCTTGCATCTTTCGTCTTCAACGACTTGAAGGAGATGAAGAAAGGTTCATTTTCGCTCGACGACCGTCACAACCTGATTGTCTATGTAGATGAGAGGGACAAGAGACCGTTTATGGCCCGTGTCAAGGACGGGCGGTTAGTCGATTCCGTTGCAATGGATAAAAGCATCAGTGCCGATCCTGCCATCCTGGAATCGATGCTGCGACGCGTCCGTACCAACTATCCCGCCAAGAGCTATGGTCTCATCTTATGGAGCCACTCCACAGGTTGGACGATCAGCAACGACTCCATACCTTATGCCTGGACCCGTGCCTATGGTCTGGATGAACAGGGGATGTCTGTTTGGATGAATATTCCCTCCATGAACCATGCCATTGAAAAAGCCATGGGAGGTGAGAAACTGACATTCATCTTTGGCGACTGCTGTAACTTTAACTGTATTGAAACAGCCTACGAACTGCGGAACGTGACGGATTATGTCATCGGCTCACCTGCTGAGATTCCCGACCTAGGTTCCCCCTATCATCTGATTACGTCCGATTTTTTCAATACCAGTGAGAATTTCTACCGATCTATCATCGACTGCTATTATAATTTCTACATGGAAGATTTTAAGGAACGTCCCACCTATTACTGGAATCTCCAAGTTGGAGATTTGGCAGGCTACAGCCAGCCACTTTCAGCCATCAAGACCTCTGCTCTTGAAGAGTTGGCTCGGGCTACGGCCAAGTTGCTCAGTACGATTCCCGACAAACTGACAACTGAAGGCGCCCTTGACCTCGACAAAGTCACCTACTGGGGACACAGCCGCGTCAACCGATACGCCTATGATATCTGCCACGTCCTGAAGAGGAACACCGCTGCGGCTGACTACAAGGAGTGGGAGACCGTCTTCAAGAAAGCCGTTCCCTATAGTGTCTATTCCGCCAAATGGCTGACTGGTGCCGTTCAACTGCGCAAAGATATGCTAGAGTTTGAAGCCAATGCCGACGATTGTGGCGTTGTCAGTATGTTCTTCCCGAATCAGGTTTACAAATCAATGACCCCCAACTGGAACAAGGCCATCCAGCAATTTCAATGGAATGACGCCATTCATTGGGAACAATACGGATGGTAACCCATCCTATAAAAAAATGAGGGTGTGCCTATTGTGACACACCCTCTCTCTTTTATTTGATAATATCCTTGACGGACTTAAGCAGTTGTTTGGAGGGAACAGGCTCGCCCTCGTAAGGAATGAGATACCAGCGGACGGTCCAGTTGAGTTGTTCTTGGGGTTTCAGTTTTGTGTAAGCGCCCTGGCTCTCAAGTTCGATGTGGGCTTTGCCACGATTAACGTAGATCTGTACCTCGGCCTCGTCAGGAGCGGGCTGCGAAGGTTTCAGATCGTCGAATTTCTTAATCATGAGAAGGCCTTTATTGGCATAGGCCAGCCAACCCTTACCATCTGCATTGATCTTGCGGTTCTCGTTGGTCTCGTCAGTCTTATACCACACGGCACCGTACTCAGCCTTGAAGTCCATCAGACCTGCAGGCGTGATACCATCGAGGGGTGCATCAAAGAAGATAAGACCGCCATCGTTAAACACACGGGTGATCTCCCAAGGTGCCACTTGTCGTTCCTGATCGCTCTCGTTGATAATAGAATAGGTGACAACGATGGCGCCATCGTTAGCATCAGTAGAAAAGTCCTTGCGGATGCGGAAGCCCAGACGGGGGCTAACAGGACTGGTCATGATGAGGTGACCATCGCTTTCTACCACTGTGTAAGGCTGTTTGTCGAACTCGGGCACGGGAGGCCAGTTCCACTCTTTCTGAGGGCTGGTCCAGAAGGTGCTACCGAAGGCTTCTTGCATTGTTAACTGGGAGATGGCCTCCTGATCTTTATACTTCAGCGACATGATCTTGCCACCTTTCGTCGGATAGATGGTCATGGTGACATCGCCCACTTTCAGTTGTTTGCTGCTCTGGCGATCACGGAATTCGTCGAGTTGCTGGAAACAGTGCTTGTCAATGAGTTCTGCCAGCTTGCGGTCGTGGTTGTGGTGGATCTGGCACTGGTGGTTGAACTCCATGAGCTCACCGTTGGCCTTGGTGTAAGGCTGCCAGGCTGGAAGGGTGGGGATGTTGGGGTCGCCTGTCTTGGCAAACTGGGCCCAAACGCTGCTCATGGTGTCAGCCAGTTTCTGATCGTCGGCTGAAGGCTCGGGCAGGTCTTTGCCTGCACGATGGAGGGTATTGAAACAGAACTTGAGTTCGTGGCCGTGTACGCTGCCCTTGTTGACGGGTGAGCGCCAGGTGAACATATACATCCATGTCTTGGCGTTGCGGCTCTCGGCAATCTCGTCGGCAGTGATGATGGTTTTAGGGCGGAACAGCCAGTCGATGCTCAGCAGGTCCTGAGGCGTGTAGTCGGGATAGGCCTCTGCAAAGGCCTTGATGTATGCCTGCGTGTCCCAGCCGAAGGTCTTCATGAGTTCGCGACGGGCTTCGTCGAGCGTGATCTCCTTGTCGTAGCGCAGGGACTGGAGTTCGTTGAAGGTGGTACCTATCATGATGGGGATATTGTCGGAGATCTTAGCGAAACCATTCTGGAAGGGTTGTTGGAGCAACATCTCTCCATCAGGCGTAGGACCAAATCCCCACATCATCGGGGTGCCTGGCTTGCGGGTGCCGATGCTGGCGGCCATGGCACGCTGTCCGGCAGCGTAGAGATCCTCGTAGGATACGTCCTTAATCTTGTCGATATCCTTGGCGTCGATGTTCAATTCCTTCAGCACGGCTTGGCCCAGTTCTTCGGTCATCTTTTTGGTGTTGACGTTAAGGATGGTGCCGCTCATGACGATGGCTTTATGGAATAATCCTTTGGCAGGAGGCATACAGAGTAGGGTACCCACTTTACCGCCACCGCCCGACTCACCGAAGATGGTGACGTTAGAAGGATCGCCTCCAAACTGACTGATGTTCTTTTGTACCCACTGCAGAGCCTGAACCACGTCGAGCATACCCACATTGCCAGAGTATTTGTACTTGTCGCTACATGCTGAGAGATCCAAGAAACCGAGGATGTTCAAACGGTGGTTCACGCTGACCACTACCACATCTTGCTGAGCCAGTTTCATGCCTGGATCCCAAGCCGAGGTGCCTGAATCAAAACCACCACCATGGAGCCACACCATGACGGGCTTCTTCGCCTTTGTGTCTGTAGTCCACACGTTCAGCACGCAACACTGCTCTGACATCTCTGCCTCACTCAGCTTCTTGCCCCATGTGTTCTGCATGGCTTGCGGACCCCAGTGGTCGCACACTCTGATGGTATCCCACTTCGCGACGGGTTGTGGCGGCATAAACCGCTCTACCTTGGCATAAGGGATGCCGAGGAAACCGACAGAACCCTCATGATTAAAACCTTTCACCAGTCCAGACTCGGTTCTCACCACCATCTGGGCATCATTTTGCGCCATGCTGCTAACGACGAACAGCAAAGCCATCGTAGATAATAAAAAAGTTCGTTTCATACAGTTGATAATTATCACTTCTTTGACGTTGGGTAAGGGGATTTGTCAAATCGTATAGCCAAGAAATTATAGAACATTAACATGATAGGCTTCCGTGAATCAATTGAAATTCGTAACTTTGCCCCAAAACTTAGACAATATGGTTAAAATGATTCAAAAAACAATGACGATTCTGAGTGGCGTGGTCATGATGAGTATGGCCATACTTCTGGCAGGATGTAACACAGAAACTGATATGGAACAGCAAGTTGATGAACTTTATGCAAAGATGTCGCCAGAAGAGCGCATCGCCCAGTTGAGGAGCATGTATATGGACGAACTCTTCGACGAGCAGGGACGGCTCGACACGGCTAAATGCCGCGAACTCATACCCTATGGCATTGGTCATTTCTCACAGTTCTGCTTGCAGCAACCTCGGGAACCGAACGAACTGCGCGACCGCGTGGCAGCGGTTCAGGACTGGCTGAAGAATAACACGCCTACTGGTATTCCTGCGCTCTTCCACGAGGAGGTGCTCTCGGGTATTAATACTCTGGGATCCACCATCTATCCGCAACAGATAGGACAGGCCTGTTCGTTTAACCCAGAACTGGCTGAGTTGAAAACACGCCAGACGAGTACCACCTTGCGTCGTATGGGTGGTATCTTTGCTCTGTCGCCCATGGTCGATGTTTGTCGTACACCCAGTTTCAACCGTCTGGAGGAATCGTATGGTGAAGATGGCTATCTGTCGGCAGTGATGGGCACGGCCTTCGTGGAGGGATTGCAACAGGGCGACCTGAAAAAAGGTGTGGGTGCCTGTTCGAAACACTATCTCGGCTATGGTGGCGGTGGCGATGCCGACGAGAAGGAACTGATGGAAGAGATTCTGTTGCCCCATGAGACGATGATTTGCGTGGCTGGCAGTAAGGCTGTGATGCCTGGTTATCATGAGGTTCATGGTATCAAGTGCGTGGCCAACGACGAGATTCTGAATGATATTTTGCGTGGTTATCTTGGTTTCGACGGTATGGTGGTTAGCGACTATACGGCCATCAACCAGATACCAGGTATCGACGATGAGGTAAAGAAAGCAGCTGCGGCCATCAACGGTGGAAACGATGTGGATTTCCCCTTTGGTGCCAACTATCAGTATCTGCAAAAGGCCATCGACGATGGACTGGTAAAGCCCGAAGTGCTTGAGCGGGCCGTGAAAAATGTGTTGCGCTTCAAGGTGCGTGCAGGACTCTTCGACAAGGATGCCTATCTGTACACTACTGAGAAGATCGTACTGGATTCGCCAGAGGAGCGCCAGACGGCTTACGACATTGCTACTCAGTCGGTTGTGCTCTTGGAAAACAATGGCGTGTTACCCCTGAAGGAGGCAAAGAATATCCTCCTTACAGGTCCTAATGCCAACTCGTTCTGGGCTATGTGCGGTGACTACACCTATCCTGCCATGTCGTATTTCTGGAAGAAAAAGGAGGATGTACCCGATAATCCCCATGTGGTAAACCTCTTGGAAGGTATGACCAAGAGCAAACCAGAAGGGGTGAACCTCATGTACTCGCGTGGTTGCGATTGGACGGAAGAGATTGAGACGAAGTTCAGTGAACTGGGTGACGAGCGTGCATGGGAGTATGAGATTCTGCACCGCAAGGTGGATTCGGGTGAGAAGGCCGATAAGGCTGAGGCTTTGAAGATGGCCAAGCAGGCTGACGTGATCATTGCAGCCATGGGTGAGAACGTGATGCTCTGTGGTGAGAATCGCGACCGTGAGGGCCTCCGTCTGCCTGGAAAACAAGAGCAGTTTGTTGAGGAACTCATCAAGACGGGCAAACCCGTCGTATTGGTGATGTTTGGTGGTCGTGCCCAGGTGGTATCGGGATTGGCTGAAAAGTGTGCAGCTGTGATCCAGGCTTGGTATCCGGGTGAAGAGGGAGGTCGTGCAGTGGCCGATATCCTTTATGGCAAGGTGTCGCCATCTGCCAAGCTCTCTGTCAGCTATCCAAATACGGAAATCTACGAGCCCATCTGTTACAATCGTTCTACGGAGAAAGATCCTCGTGTGGCATGGCCTTTCGGTTACGGACTGACCTATACCACGTTTGAATATAGCAACCTGAAGACCGAGGTGGGCAATCTGAGCGTGAACCTGACGTTTGAGGTTAAGAACACAGGAGAGGTTGAGGCCGACGAGATTGCTCAGATCTATATATCGCCTACAAGCGAAAGTCAGCCGTTACGCCCCATTCTGTTGCAAGGCTTTACCCGTGTGTCGTTGAAGCCGGGTGAGAGCAAGACGGTGAACGTACGTCTGTATGACGATCAGTTTGGCTATTACAGTCACGAAGGTGAGCGTCGTTGGAACATCGAACCAGGTGATTACATCGTAAAAGTGGGAGCCTCGTCGGTCGATATTCGTCTGCAAGAGACGGTGACACTGAGCGGCAATCCCATTGCCAAGTCACTGCGCGACCACTATTTCTCAAAGTGCCAGTAATTGGCGATGGACAGACTTTGGAATAAGAATTACTGTAAGGTGATGACGGCGAACTTCTCGCTGTTCTTCGCTTTCTACGTGCTCACACCACTGTTGCCGCTTTATCTGAGCGAGCACTTCGGCGCTACGAAGGATCTGATAGGTTTGGTGCTTTCGGGTTATACCATTACCGCCCTGCTGTTCCGTCCATTCAGTGGTTATGTGGTTGACTCTTTCCCGAGGAAGACGGTACTGATGATCTCCTTCGGACTCTTTGCCATCTTCTTTGCTGGCTATCTGGCTGCATCCACGTTATTGCTGTTTATGATTGTGCGAACACTCCATGGTGGTCCCTTTGGCATGCTGACGGTGGCCAACTCTACTGCGGCTATCGACGTACTGCCTTCCAGTCGCCGAACGGAAGGCATCGGCTATTATGGCCTGAGCAACAATCTCGCTATGGCTCTGGCACCCACCATCGGTATCTTTATCTATCAAATCACCGGTAGTTTCGAATTTCTCTTCTGGCTGGCGCTCATTGTCGCCTGTCTGGGTTGGTTGGTCGATTCAACGGTGACATTCTCGGAGAAGGAGATCGTTCGCAATAAATCCAAAATATCGTGGGACCGATTCTTCCTGGTGCGTGGTTGGCTGATTGGTGTGAATATGGTGGCTTTCGGTTTCAGCTTCGGCGTGCTCAGCAACTACCTCGCTATCTACGGCAAAGAAGTGATGGGCATCATGGGTGGTACGGGCACTTACTTCATGCTCTGCTCCGTTGGCCTGATGCTCTCTCGACTTCAGGGCAGCAAGGCTCTGCGCGAAGGGCGCGTCACTCACAATGCTGGCTCAGGCATGGTCATCTCGCTCGTAGGCTACACCTTATTTATATTAATGCCGACGTTCTTCTCAGGCAATCATACGGCTATCATGGCTGGTTATTTTGGCTCTGCAATTCTAATAGGCCTTGGTAATGGACACATGTGGCCAGCCTTCCAGAATATGACCATCAATGTGGCCCATAACAATCAGCGAGGTACGGCTAACTCCACTATCCTCATTTCGTGGGATATTGGCATGGGACTTGGTATCCTTGTGGGTGGTATTGTCTCTGAACTCTTAGGTTATGGAGCTGCTTTCTGGACGGTGGTATTCGTCAATGCCTCTGGCGTGGCCTGCTTCTTCCTTGCCACGAAGACCTTCTTCTTAAAGCGCAATCTTAATCCATCGGTTAGATAATATGAGATAATCTAGGTCATGAACAAAGTTAAAATTACAGCCATTCGCCAAACAGTCTATCCTGACTTGATGGCCAAGTACGAGAACCCCATCGAGCACACTTGCGATGTCAAGGAAGGCCAGCAATGGATTTCCGTGGAAGGCAAGTGTCCGGAAGGCATGTGTCCTGCGGCTTGGTATTCCATGCGCGAGTTCGTGGAATCATTGGCCAGAGGAGAGGGAAACTTCTACGATGGTTGGATGAAGAACCCCATGAGTGCGATGATTAGTTGTAACGACGGCTTCCGCCCATTTAGCTTCTATTTGGAAGTCATCATCTGAACAACGCAAAGAAACTATCCGGACAGTTCGTTAATTAAGACTGCTTGGCTTATTTCAGGCCAGGCCAGGTGCCTTGGATGGTCTTACACTGGGTGTAGAGTGAGGGGCAATTAAAGATTTTGTAGAGCGGTTGGTTGGGTTGGCGAATAATCTCTACTGAGCGCTGTTCTGTATCCCAACCCTTGCCCATGATATAAAGGTACATAACGCGGCCAGAGCCTACGATCTGCAAATCCTGGTGTTTGTTGACACTGGCTTTCATCTCTACCGTGTATGGCTGCTGTGGGGTGTAACCGTTCTGTGGAGTGGCTCCCTTGAGTACGGCGGCAGGCAGATAACGCTGGTGGTAGGAATCGTTCTCAGGGGCATACTGCGACGTTCCGTATTTGTCGTTGAGACGGGGGATGACGGAATTGACGTTAGAAGGATAGTTGATGAGCTCAATGCACTGCTTACCCATTTCACGGTCGCGGCCGTAGATTTCCATCGCCATCACCATCATGGCAGCGGTGCCGTGAGGCGTCTTGCCAAGGAAATTGGTATAAAGAGCCTCGAATTCCTCGTAACTGGAAGGCACGTTGGTAAAGGTGACCACGCCCGAGGCTTTACGGTCGTATTGTTTGGCGGTGAGTGTTCCCTTTTGGGTGTAGGTGTGACCAGCGTAAGTGTAGGTCTTTTGTTCGGATTGGGCGGCTGTCGGTAGGCTGAAAGCTATCATCAGACAGAGCGCGCCCCAAATGGTCTTTTTCATATCTATGGTTTATTTTTTATGATTGATCGTGTAATCGAGGGCGGCACCGATGGCGGTGCAGTATTCGGAGTGCTTGGGTATATGGAAGCGGATGTCGTAGAGTTTCTCGAGGGCAGGGAACACTTCCTTGCATTGGGGGAGTTTTGACAGCTTGCCGATAAGCACGAAGTCGCGAATGTCACTGCCTATCGAGGCGAGCCAGGCGGCTGAACCTATTGACTGGAGCACCATCTTGATGAGACCAGCGGCGATATCCTCTTTGGTAGCGTTGGTCTGGGCGTTGGCGAAGTTGGAGGCCGTGGTGTCCATAGGGAGACCTGGTAGGGGCTGGAGGCTGATGTCGCCGATAGTGAGGTCGATATTACGGATGTTGCCGTGCTTGGCCAACTCGGCTACCTGCTTGATGTCGCCGGTGTTGAGCATGATGCGGGCCAGACCTTTCAGCGTACCACCGCCAACACCGATACCACCGATGTGACACATGTCGTCGCCTTCGCACTTGACAAACGAGGTACCAGTACCCATGGAAACTACAATGGTATGGTCGAGCTTCGACTCATAGCGGGCTCCGAGGCCGTCGGCCATAAACTCTTCCGATTTGGCTGTGGGCAGACCATAGATGGGAGTATCGATATAGGCAGCGCCCACACCGGTGAGCATCACTTGTTCTACATCTTTCAGGTCGATGTCGTTGTCGTGCAGATATTTGCCAAAAGCGCCATAAAGTGAGGTGACAGGGTCGGCAGCTGTAATACTAATAGGTCCAGAGACCTTGCCATTCTTGATGCCAACAATCTTCGTGGTAGAGATACCCACGTCAATACCAATGACTATTCCCATAATGCTGTTTGTTTAGGTTATAAAAAGAAACCCGGCCGCCATAACGCGAAACCGGGCTAATGAAAGGAGGAGTGGTACCTCCAGGAATCGAACCGGGGACACACGGATTTTCAGTCCGATGCTCTACCAACTGAGCTAAGGCACCATCATGTCAATTTGCAATTCCTTTCGT
>Ga0310696_10010456_pt1 | contig 10673 bp, 15 predicted proteins | sample AusTroGonzalo_MG_4_FD_203885 | JGI IMG/M metagenome (GOLD analysis project Ga0310696, IMG submission 203885) | Bovine rumen microbial communities from tropical cattle in Woodstock, Queensland, Australia - Gonzalo_02 (v2) (version 2) | ecosystem: Host-associated > Mammals > Digestive system >... | reverse complement strand
ACATGACGAGCCGGTACTTTACGTTCCGTATCGCCGGAACATCCCCACGCGTGTGGGGAAAACTCGTGACCGTATGCCTCAAGTCCGTCCCCGGCCGGAACATCCCCACGCGTGTGGGGAAAACCTAATGAGATTGAAACTCTCAAGGCCTTTGGTCGGAACATCCCCACGCGTGTGGGGAAAACCCGGACGGGGCGTTTTGGGGTGTTTTAATACACGGAACATCCCCACGCGTGTGGGGAAAACACATCAGGGCGACGAGTGCTAGGCGTTTCATTCGGAACATCCCCACGCGTGTGGGGGAAACGGCGCCGTCCTAACCAAATCCCAGTCCTCGTTCGGAACATCCCCACGCGTGTGGGGAAAACCAGTCTGCGGTCGGCTCGTCGGAGGCGAAACGCGGAACATCCCCACGCGTGTGGGGAAAACACTGGCGGCGGGTGCGTCACGGACGTGTACACCGGAACATCCCCACGCGTGTGGGGAAAACTATTCGCTATACTTTTTGTCAAGGTCAAAATACGGAACATCCCCACGCGTGTGGGGAAAACGTTGAAAGCCTACCAAACAGATGCGATTTCATCGGAACATCCCCACGCGTGTGGGGAAAACTACAAGGCCTTAAGCCAAGTAAGGGCTTTTTCCGGAACATCCCCACGCGTGTGGGGAAAACAGAACCAAACACAGTAGAATTAGCACCCAATCCGGAACATCCCCACGCGTGTGGGGAAAACCTCGGCCAACGGCTTGCCGCCGTTCGCGATCACGGAACATCCCCACGCGTGTGGGGAAAACCGGGGTGATTTGTGACAGGGGGATTGAGACGCTGGAGCAGGCTGGACGAGAGGCGAATAAACTGGACGAGGCGGCGTAAAATCGCCGCTTTTGCGACATTAGAGGGGATATGTCGGTCTGGATGACGGATGGGGCGGATTTTGAGAATCACGACCGCAAACGCGGCGCAAAAACGCCAAACAATCAAGATTTCGAGAAAATCAACCCGAAAACAAACCTCTTGCACATTGTATGCAAGAGGTTTTCCGCACGAATGCACAAGAGGGTCCGGTCTCGATGTCGCTTACCCCGCCGCCAACCGGCGAACGGACGGGTGCAGCCCTAGCCAACTCCAGGGCGTGGTTATATCATGCCGGTGGACGGCCACGGCGTCTGGCGCGTTGCCTTACGTCGACGATGGCGATCCGGCGTACATCGACGCGAATCGGGACGTCCTCGAACTTGAACTGGCCGTACGCCAGACTGACACCGCCAGATGGCCGGAGGGTGTATGATACCGAGGGGTCGAACTGCAGAAACGGACGGACTCCCTCCCCAGATACAAGCCGCCGCAGAAGCCGCCGTCTGTGAGTGTCTAGAATTTGGAAAAGCGTCACGAGGTGTGCCGGGTTGCAATCCAGCCAGAACGTTGAATCCAGAAGGTCGCGTCCGCAGGGAATCCGGGACTGTTCGACGACACCGGAGAGATAGTCGGCGGCTTCGGCCGTGCCGGCCTTGCAGCCCTTGAGCTGCAGGACCTGGGCGCAGCAGATACGAATCAGCGCGGCCTTGCGGCTTTCATTCGCGACGGCGAAACGAGACGCCGCCTCGAAGTCGCCGGCATCGACGGCGAAACGGCGCATGCAGGCATCGAAGTCGGCAGTGCGCGAGAGTTCGGCAAGATGCTCCCTGCCGCACTCCTCTCGCATCACACGCTTGCGGTATTCGTCGCGGGCCTCGGATGTGTCGTGGCCCTGTTCGATGCAGGCGGCTCGCAGTGCCAGGAAAAAGGCTGCCCGCTGGGTAGCGGTGAGACCGGTCGGCTTAGGCATTTGGCACCCCCCCGGAAACAGCATTCTTGAATATTTCCAGCAGCACACAGGCGAGCGCGTTCTCGTTGAAGTGGTTTCTCCGCAGGGATTGCCAGCTCTGCGGCGGGCGGACGGCGAACTTTTCCAGTATGACCCGCTCCGCGTCCGGAAAGCGCACGGGGTGCGCCGCCAGGATCGCGCAGCATTCGCCATGCGCGCCGCCGGCGTACCCGAAAAGATCTGCGGACTTGACGGAGCCTGGCTTCCATACGGATTTCAGCGGCCGCATCGCTGCCCAGACATGGCCGGCTTCGGCCGACAGGACGGCCGAGACCAGGAAAGCGCCCGTCACAGCTCTGACAGGTGCGCTCTCGTAAAGGAAGACGAGGCTTCCGATCGGCGGCGAGCTTTTGCGGAACTCGACCGTCTTCTCGCCGCTGTACAATTCTTTCGCCCATCTGGGCTTGATGCTCATCAGACATACGGACATGATTGTTTTCTCCTAATTGGTAGTCAAGGGGCTACTCGCCAGGGCCTTGCCGACTTTCGCCATTCGCAGGGCGGGCTCTCAGGACGTCTCCCATCGACTACTCGGGTGCATCTGGCCTACCCTCCCTTTCGTCTCGCCCTATGGGTGAAATCTATTTCTCCCCCGGCCAGCAGTCGGCGATGTCGAGGCGGACGGGTGCGAAGTCCTCCGCCGTCGAGTCGCGGCGCGAGATGCGCAGATAGCGCTTGCCGGCCTCGGTGGTGAGCGCTTCCCTCAGGAGCATTGCGCCCTCGTTCCACGTCGCGTCTTTGACGTGGTAGCTCAGAAGCTTGTTTATTTCGCTTCTGGGAAGGAAGCCGTTGCGGTCGGGCTTGAAGGCTGCGTCTATCATCTGCTTCAGCAAAAACGCGCCGTCGCCGACTTTGGCGAGTTCGCGCGTGGCGTAGTCCAGCATCAGTTCGCGCGCCTTCTGTACGCGCCCGTCCAGCCTGACGTTGTACTGCTGCTTTATTGCCACCTCGATAAGAGCGTCGAACGACCTGGCGGAAAAGTTGCCCTTTTCTCCGAGCGATTCTTTCATTTCCGCGAGGCTGTCCATAGTCGCGATCGCGTCGCGCATGAACGCCTCTATTTGCTCGCGCAATTTGAGTGCGCCGGCGAAGACGCGCCGTACGGCGCGGTCTCTCGCCTTGTCGTACTTGCTCACGTATCCGGCGGGGACCTTCTGCCCGCGCGAGTCTATCCATTCCTTCTGTTGCTTGGTTGCCATGTTGGTCCTCTCCTTTCTTTGTTCACTTTGTCGCGGCGAGGCCGGCCGCCGCGAGGTTGTTCCGCTGCATGGCGAGGGCCGCGTCAAGATCGTCCTCGCCTGGTCTATCGCACTCCTCCAGCGCGGCATTGACCGCCTGGACCGTCCGGAAGCCGCCGAAGGCGTTGGCCGCCGCCGCGATCTTCGCGACCGCGCCCGGGACGCCCGCCGCCTTCTCGCCGAGAAAAAGCCGCGCGTCCGCCGCGCTGATTCTCGGCGCGCGCAGGATCGGCTGGCAGCGGTTGACGAGCTGCGCGGCTTCCTGGACGCTCCCGGCGAGGAACCTGTCCCAGAGCTCCGGGATGGCCGCGATGACTACGCAGCACTCCGTCTCGTTGACGATCGACTTGATGGCGTTCGCGCATTTCGCGCTCATCGTGTTGGCCTCGTCGATGAACAGGACGCGCGGCTTGGCGCGGAGCGCGCCGAGCATTTCGTCCTCGATGCGGTACTCAGGCATGGTGGCCGGGAGCTTGCGCCCCGCCGCGCGCGCCACGTCCAGACAAAACGCCCGGTAACTAGACCGCCACGCCTGGCGCCCCTCGACGCAGACGGCGTTGCGCGTCGCGAGGTAGTCGCGTATCGCGGTCTTGCCGCCGCCGGTCGGCGCGAGCACGACGACGACGCGCCGGTCGTCCAGACCCTCGCGCGCCGCCGACAGCGCCGCGAGGACAGCCCGCGCCAGCGTCGTGCGCCGGAACGTCCTGCGCGCCGCCGCCGCGCTCTCGATGTTCGGCAGCCGGCCCTCGACGTCCGCCACCGCGTCGTCAAGGCGCCTCGCTATCGTGTCGTAACCGCCGCCGTACGTCCCGCTCTGGAGCTTGCTCCAGGTGGTGGACGAGAACGGCAGGAAGCGCCGCGCGAAGTCGGTATCGCTCAGGGCGTCGCGACCTTCCGTCTCGGCTATCCGCGCCTTCAGCTCGTTCAGCCGCTCAATGCGCGGCATGAGCTCGTTTATCTCCTGTGTCGTCATGGTTTTTTCTCCTTGTTTGTGTCTGCCCCCTACGGGGGAAACCGTCAGAAGTCTTCTCCGTCGTCCGTGCCGCCGTGTTCAGCAAGATTGCGCACTCCCGCCGTAGCGTCCGCCGCCACAGCGGCTGTTGGATCCTCGAGCCCGAGCGCGGCGATATTCGCGGCGGCGCGTTCGTTCGCCGCCGCGAGCCGCCGGCGCGCGATCGGCGCGAGACGGCGCGACTCCTCCGCGAGGACTTGGCGGCGGAGTCCCAGCTGCGCAGAGAGTTCCTCAGGCGTCGCGTCGGCGCGGACGGCCTGCATAACCTTTGCAACGCCGAGGTAGCGGCCTTGCATGTCGCAGACGTACGCCTTGCCGCCATCCAGCGGATTGACCCAGACGCGATACTCCGCGCCGCGCGTGAGCAGCCTTTCGCCGATGACCGCCGCGATCGTGAACCGCTGTCCTATGTTGACGTCCCTGTAGACCATCTGCATGTTGCTGTTCACTCTGGCGGTGCAGCACAGCTCCGACCCTAGCAGTTTCGGGGCGAGGTAGGCCGGCACCGGCTTGAGCGCGCCCTTCGACTTCTCCCATGCCTCGCGTGGCGAAAGCCGGCGCTCGCGGTATTCCGCGTAGCCGCCCTTGACGAGCGCGGCGATCGCGCCGGCCGTCTCCGGCGGCATAGCGGACGTAGGCGGGACGGCGCGCCACGACGCCTCGCCCTTGAGCCTTACTTCGCCGGCGACAAAACCGCACTCTTCCCAGCCCTCGAGCGCATGCACGGTCCGCTCGTCGATCGCGCGGTGCGCGTTGTCCGCCGCCTCCGCGAACGCGGACCATGAGAGGAACGGCGCCGCGATCTTCTCGACCGGTCTGTTGAGGATGTACGCCATCGCCGCGAGACGCTTCGCCTCCGAGACGAGCGCGGACGTCTCCTCCGGCTGGACGCCGCGCCCGCCGCCGACCTCGCCGAGAACGTGTCCCAGCTCGTTCTTCAGCGTCGCGTGCATCTGCTCAATCATGCCCTTGTGCCGCGGGTTGCCCTTCGCCGCGCCGTCGGGGAGATTCTTCGCAATCGGCGCGTTTGCGAGCGCACCCGCCTCGAAGCGCACTTCGCCGAGCCCCTGCGCCCCGCGCCACGTGTTGACAAGCGCAAGCGCCTCATCGAACTCCGCATCGCTCTTTGCCGTGCCGCGCTCGCCACGGATTATGCACCCCTCGTCCGGTATGCCGGAAATGCACAGGACAAAGTGATATATATATTTGGCCCACGCGGCCTTTAGCGTTTCCCTGGTGCCGTCGGCCTTCTCCCGGATCGGCTTCGCCAAATGGCAGATGACGTGCGCCGTGAGGCGGTCCATCGCCGCGAACTCGACGACGCGCTGGGGTTCGCGGTTGCCCGCGAAGACGACCTTGTGCTCGTACCACATGTCGTCGACCTCGACTATCCGGCAGCACGGGAGCCCTATCCTCGTCTTCGTGACGGTTAGTCCGAAGCAGCTCTTGGCCTCGGCCATTCCGCGCCGCGCGGCGGTCAGGGCGAATTCGTCCGGCGCGAATTTGGCGAGGTTCCGAAAACTCCAGCCGGGCGGCGGGTTGCGCTCACCCCACGGGCACGGCTCGCCCTCGGACGGATAGTAGCCGCGCTCTTTCAGGTACATCTCGCGCCACGTTCCGATGCCCGGAATCTCCACACCCGCCGCGAAGTCCCGGATAAGGCGTCTCCACGCCGGACGCATCTTGCGCCGGTTCTCAAGCACGATCCCCTGCCAGTGTTCGATCAGGGCGTCGTTCGAGGCAATTCCCCGCAACTCGTCGCGGCGGTACTTCGCCGGCACTAGCGACCAGACGCCGTCGCGGCGGAAGTCGTCGAGCTTGCGCATGAGCGACTTGTAGCTGAGCCCTTTGTAGCCGAGCGGGGAGAGCCGCGCGGACATGGCGCGCGCGGCGGCGGGCTTGTCGGCCGCAGCGGCGAAGACGGCCAGCGCGTCGGCGAACGATAGGATCCGTGTCGCCGCATCGCCAGGGACTGTTGCGAAGAGCCTGTCCATTTCCGTCGAGGTGATTGTTGCGATTGTCGTGTTCATTTTCTTTCTGGTGTTGGTGTGCTTCTTGCGGCGGCGTTCCCGCCGCCGGAAATTCTGTGGGCCAGGGCTGCGGCGGCCCTGGTGGAGATGTCAGCCAGGATGCTTGAGACGGCCGCAAGATGGTCGTCGCAAAGCCGGTGGAGGAAATCCCGCTCGCTGTCCAGCTTCACGAGCTGGTCCAGTGCGGCCTTGGCAGACGCCCATATTAGCGGCTCGGCTCTCGCCGCCTCGTCAAGCTTAGCTGCAACCTCATCGTCGTTCAACGTTCCCTCGGACTTGCGGCCTGCCCCTTCGCGCTTGCCGCCCCATCCGCCACTCGCCGCAATGATGCGCGTCGACTTGTAGAGCGCCGAGAGTGCCTTGCCGTCGACATCGTGCGCGGCGGCTTCAAGCTCCGCTGCTGTCGGCTCTACATTGAGCGCAACCGGGCGCCGTGCCGCAGCGCGCGCCGCGCCCAGCGTCTGCGCGTACAGGGTCATGTAGTTCGCGGCGGTCGATTTTGTAAACGACACGTTCTTTTCGAGCCACGCAAGCCATTGACCGTGCGCGCACGTCGAGCGCGCTACGGAGAGGATCCACCCGGCGAGTATTGCAGCGCCCGTGGAACGCTTTGCGAGTTCGACACTGCACCGGTGCAGCCAGTTGGCCTTTTCGCCTAATGTCTCTACACCCTTGGGGAAAGCTATCTCGCCGAGCCGCACGGAGAGCACCGTTGACGCCTCGGAAGTCGCAGATGGGACGGCGATACGAACGCGGCTCGATTTGCCGTTGTCCTTGGCATCCGGCAATTTTTCCACATTGGCAACATTCTTCTTCTGCTTCATTTTACAATACTCCTTCGTCAGGCTGATATTCGTTTGCCGCGATATAGTCCCTCGCCGCATCGCGCGATATGACGTATCTGCCGCCGACAATGTTCGCCGCGAGCCGCCCGACCTTGATGTCGGCAAGGATGGTTTGCGTCGTTGCCAGGCCGTACGCGGCGGCGACGTCGGCGGGAGAAAGGAGCGGCTTCTGCGGCAGCATTTTGATTATGGCTAGGGTTGTGGCATTCATGGTACTGGCATGGTTTTGATTTCAGTTCCGCGTCATTTTCCGCCAAAGGTCAATATGGACCTTTGGGCGGTTCCAGTTTGGACGGTTCTCGCCGATGCAGTTGCCGCCGCCGACGGTGCCGCGCGTCTCGATGCGGACGCCGTTCGACATCCGGACCGTCACGCGGCATTGCGGACCGCGCGCCGCCACAGCGTCCCGCTCCGCGAAGAAGTCGCGCCTCCTCGCTTCGAGATACGCCCTCGCCGATCGGATCTCTTCCCGGAGGAGCATCCGCTGGTCGCTCTCGTGGCCCTTCTGGCGACGCACTATTGGACGGCACTCGACGCAGTACTTCGCGCGCGCTTTCGCGCTCGCGGTGAACTCGCGTCCGCAGCGTTGGCACTTGACAGTTTTCATCTCTTGCGCTCCTCTCCGAACCAGACGCAGACGAGCAGCCCCGCGAGGAACCCGATTATCGGTCCCAGCACGAGAGTTAGAACAGCGGTTGATGTAGGTATTTCGATCATAGTGGTTAGTGCGTAGTGGTTAGTCGTTAGTTGGTGAGTGGGTGAGTTGGTGAGTGGGTGAGTTCCCTCTTACCTCTTCCCTCTTCCCTCATTACTTGCCCTCCTTCTTGTTCGTCTCACGCGGAGACGCAGAGACGCTGAAGACGGTGCCGGGGCAGGTCGCGAATATCTGCATGACAACCGGCGCGCTGCCGGAATGGTTATGGACGTCGAGCGACGAAAACTTGCCTGTCGGATCCATGTCGGCTATCTTTCGCGCTGTCGATGCCAAGGCAGCGCTCTGTTTGCGATAAAGCGCCTTAAGCTGTTTGGCAGTCATCATTACTTCGCCCTCCTTACTTTGACGCCGCGCTTCGCGAGTTCCGCCGCCAGGCGGTGCGACACGCGCTCGCCGCGCATCACGCGGCAGATGTGCGACGGAGAAACGCCAATCGCGCGACCAAGCGCACGGAAGCTCGTGGCACATTTGAAGTTCGGCTCCCTCATGGCTTCTACTCCGTCAAAGCCCGATGGCAGACTTGTCGGCACACTCCTCATCACGCCACCTCGATTTTCACGTTGGCGGCGCGCAGGCGCGCCAACAGCCGCTTCGACTGCCTGTTGCCCAGCACGACCTCGCGCAGCTGTGTACGGCTCACGCCCAGACGCGCCGCAGCCGCAGACAGCCCCGACATCCGAGGCTTCTGGCATATCACGATCTCGTCGTGTCTCGCCTTTGTCTTCATCATTCCATCCTTTCGCTTTCGCGTTAATTTTGATATAATGTCCGCGTCCCTTTGACGAGGACGAGGCATATTGTATCAAATCAGATACAGTTTGTCAACATGGTGTATCGCAAAGAGTACAGGCAGAAAATGAGTGTGTTGAGTGATAGACTGAAAGAGTTGCGCGGCACGACATCTCAATCAGAGATGGCGCGAACGCTTGGTATGCCGCGCCCGCAGTGGATACGCTATGAAACCGGAAAGAGCGTTCCCGGTGCTGATATACTAGCCAACATCTGCCGCGCCCACGCATGCTCTGCGGACTGGCTTCTCGGCTTGCGCGACCCCGGCGCGCCCGCCTCCGCTCCCGCGCCGCAGACTGCCGCGCAGCAGTGCGCGAAGTGTCCGTACAAGATCAAGCTCGCCAAATTTGAAAAGCTCCTGAAAGCCTGACGCGACGCCGGCGCGATCATACGAGCAAATCTCCCGCGGGAGATTTGCTCGAGAGTTCGCTCAAAAACTGGCTTGCGCGAAGCGTCGCGCCGCCCCGCGCAAAATCCGCGACGCCGTCGCGCCCTTGCACACCCCCGCGATGGGTCGCGCGTGTGCGCGGCTGTGCGCGTGCGCGAGGATAACGCGCCGAAAACGCGATTTTTCAAGAAATCAAGTTGATTCAAATTTCCAACCGTTGGAAATTTGAATCATCTTGATTGCCGCTCGGGGCGGCCGAAGGGCGCGCGCAGTGGGCGAGTTTGCGCACCTGTCCTCTCCCGCTTGCACCCTGTTTCTTTTCGCGCAACCCTTTTTCAACTTGTTTTCTCCGTTTTGTCCGTCTAACCTCCTGCGCCCCCTTGCCGCGTTTGAAAAAGCTTGAGTTGTGTGAGATAATATGCAGCGTCGGCAACGACTGGGACGGCATACTGGTCTGGCACCCTGCGGGTCGCCCTCCTCCCGCAACCAGCGGTTTCCGGGTCCGCTGCGATCAAAACCGGCCCCCGATGGGGGATGAAAGGTTGAAAGGTTGAAAAGTTGAAAAGCAAGCGAGAGATAGACGAGCTGATGCAGCGCGCGGTCGAGGCCGGGCTTGACGGCCTGGACTTCCTGGCCGGCTTTACATACGACCAGCTCGCCGACGGCTACAACGGCATCGGGCCGGAGATGCTGAAAGCCGGGCTCCGCGCCAAGCTAACCAAGTACTTCGACGTGTTCGCGCCCGCCGCGCTCGGGCACGACATGCGCAACGAACTCTCCGACGGCACGCGCGCGAGCTTCGTCCTCGCCAATTACGAGTTCTTCGTCAACTGCATCAAGCTCGCCCTCCGCCGGTACTCCTGGAAGAACTGGAGGCGCTACGCCGCGCTCGCCGCCGCCTGGGAGGCCTACAAGTTCGTCGACGGCGACGTCGGCTGGGCCGCCTGGCTGCAGGCGAAGGAGCGCCACGCGGCGAAAATCTCTTCAGGCAATCCCGCCTGGACAACAAAGGAGAACAACCAATGAAAAAGAAAATCGCAACATGGATCAAGGAGTCTGAGCAGGTGCCGCTGCTCGTCGTCCTCGCGGCGCTCGCGGTCGCGTTCTTCATGGCCGGGTGCCTCGCCATCAAGGTCGAGGACTACGGGCAGGAGGTCGTGCGCGACGCGGCGGGCAACCCGGTGACGGACACGAACGGCGTCGTCCAGACCGTGCACAAGGGCCAGCGCTGGCACTACAACAAGAACATGGTCGAGCAGACCGCCGAGGAGATAGACTTCACGCGCAAGCCCGGCGACGACATCCGCTTCAACGTGAAGAACTACCGGGACGTCGTGAGCGCGGAGCTGAACAAGGTGGTCGAGACGTCGTTCAAGGGCGCGGCGGAGCTGGCGGCGAAAATCGGCGCGGCGATCGCGACGAGCGGCGGGAGCGTCGCGGGCGAGGCCGGCGCGGCCGCGATAAAGAACGCGGTCTCGAGGTTCGTCGCCAAGGGCGGCGACGCCGCGAAGGCGACCGTCGAGTGCAAGGACGGCAGCTGCACGATCACCGACGGCACGGTCAGCGAGGTATGCGAGGACTGCTGCGTCGACTGCGTGCCCGGGGAGTAAGGAGATAGGTAAAGAGGGAAGAGGGAAAAGGGAAAGATGTTGCTAGGTCTTGCAATCATCGCGGCGGCGGAGGCCATATCCGCACAGGGCGACGGCGCGTTCATGTCGTCTGGGTTCGTCAAGGCGCTCCTGGCCGGCCTCGCCGCGCTGGGCGTCGGCGGCGGGGGATACTTCGCGGGCC
>Ga0310696_10010455_pt1 | contig 10674 bp, 11 predicted proteins | sample AusTroGonzalo_MG_4_FD_203885 | JGI IMG/M metagenome (GOLD analysis project Ga0310696, IMG submission 203885) | Bovine rumen microbial communities from tropical cattle in Woodstock, Queensland, Australia - Gonzalo_02 (v2) (version 2) | ecosystem: Host-associated > Mammals > Digestive system >... | reverse complement strand
ATGCCAATATCCATTATATCAATGAAGGGAAAGAGGATGCCTTTATCCTGCATAACACATTGAAGGATATAGAGAAGGATTGCCTTGCCATGGGCCTTCTCCGCTGTCACCGCGGCTATATGGTGAATGTGGAGAACGTGAAATTGATGCGGAAGGAACGCGGGAATCTGTTGCTTGAGATTAACCATACCCCCAAGATTATCCCCGTCTCGAAAAGCTATGCGTCGGATGTCATAAACTTCTTCTCCGCCAACAATGCCTCCGCCCCTCTCTCCGGCCCTATCCCGGTATTGTGATGTAAGAAACATGCAATCAATAACTTTTCAATACACCGTAACCTATAACCTCTAACCGTTAAAAAAGATGCAATTTAGATTGACTTATCAAGAAATCAGTGATTTGATAGCCCGTAAGGCCGGACGTTCCATCCCGGTGCTATACGGCGGCCCCCACACGGTCCGCATCGGGATAGATGTCAACGTGCTGTTCAAGACAGCCAATATCGGACTCGACCTTACTGTCGACCAGGTGGATGAGGACGGCAACATCTATCTCTCCTATAATGGAGGCATGGGCATTGACTTTATGATTCGTACCGCTCTCAATCACGCTCAGAATCAACCCGGTGCCGATATGTTGGAGTTGCTGCCCGACAATCGCATCTTGTTGAATTTCAGCAAAGGCTTGCAGCAGGCGGCAGCCTCTCAGGGACAGGGTGCCCAGATGGGTAGCCTCTTCGACCATATCCGGTTGAGGGATATCAGTTTCGACGAGCAGTTCGCCATCATCGACTTCGTACCGAAGAATTTATGAACATAAAACTCATTGTTGTCTCCAAGACGGATGTGCCGTATCTGCAGACGGGCATCGACGAGTATGTCGGACGGCTGAAGCACTACTGCGACTTCGAGCTGGTGACAATCCCGGCTTTGAAGAATATGGGAAAGGCGTCGCCCGAGGAGGTGAAGGAGCGTGAAGGGCAGTTGATTCTCAAACAGGTGGAGAAGAGTGACATGGTGGTGCTGCTGGATGAGCACGGGAAGGAATACGGCTCGGTGGAGTTCTCGGAGTACCTTCAGAAACAGATGAATGCCGGCATCCGTACCCTCTCGTTCGTTGTCGGTGGCGCTTTCGGATTCTCACCGGCAGTCTATGCCGCCGCACAGCATAAAATATCGCTATCGCGTATGACCTTCAATCACCAGATGGTGAGGCTTTTCTTCGTGGAGCAACTCTACCGTGCCTTCACCATATTAAGACACGAGAAATACCACAATGAGTAGAAACTCCCCCCTGATTAGGTCCTAACGCTTAAAAAAGAGCGAGAGGAAGCGGGGACGGAAGCGAGTGACTTCGAAGAAATTGGTCGGGGTAGTGCCGAAGGAGCGGTAGAAATGGGCAATGCCGGGATCCATACTGCCCTCGAAATCATAGATTTTTGTTTGTTTATATAGGTCGGCTATGGTGGTCCATACCAGGCGTGTCATGCTGTTGCGCAGGGCATTGGGGTGGAGTGCGGAGAGCAATGCATAGGCGCAGCGGTCGTCGTAGACCACAAAGCGGGCGGCCATCAGTTGACCGGTTTGGTCCCGGAGTCCGTAAAGGAGCCCTTGCCGGCGGTCGAGGGACGCTTGGACGACACGTGTCAGCAGTTTCTTGGGGATAAGGTCGTGTCCGCTGCGGCGTTCCCAATAGCTTTTGTGGAGGTCGGCGAATTCCGTGGTGGAAACCTCCTTGTCAATGTGATAGGTGCTGTCTACGGCATCCAGACCCCGTTTGCGGCCCCGGTTGGCGAGGGAGGGCAGAGAGTCGGGATCGGGGATGGGATTGAAACGGTAGGTGACGCGTTGGGAGTGGCGGTAGCCATGGCCGGAGAATGGGGTAATGTTGTCAATGTCAGGTGGAAAATGCTGCAGGAATGCGGCGGCATGAAGTTTTCGGAGCTGTTTTGCCAAATCTTCTCCCGCACGGCGGCGGAGCTCGGGGTCATCGGAGCGGTACCAAGGACCGTTGAACTGGGTGAGTTGCGGCTGCAGGATGTATTTCAGGCCGAATTTGTGCCCGAAGAGGTAGGGGAGGGCTCCTTCAACGCAATCTCCGCGTTGGCTCAGCAGCACGTCCCACTGCTTACCCCCGCAGACTGTCTCCATCCACCAATATTGCTGAAACAGAGGGATTCGCGACCCCTCTGTCTCACATAATTGTTTGTATTTCTCTTTGCTGCTGCTCAAAACAATAAACCCATAACCATTACAGGATCTTGATGCTCACGCGGTTGTTCTCGATGCGGCCTTCGTAGGTGCTGTTGTCTCCGATGGGGTCGGCGTCACCTTTCACCTCGATTTCGATGCGGGCCGCGTCGACGCCGCGCAGCAGGAGGGCTTTCTTCACCTCCGTGGCGCGCTGACGCGAGATGCCCTCGATATAGGCGTCGGTGCCCTGGTTGTCGGCATAGCCGGTAAGCAGCACGCTCTTGCTGTCGTTGCCGTTGATGTATTCGGCTAGCTCGTCAAGGACGGGCATCCACGACTCCACGATGGTGGCGTCGTTGGGGAAGAACTTGATGTCGGGGAAGGTGTGCGACGATGCGGTGTCGGGCATGAAGATGGGGTTCTTCTTGCTGCCGAAATAAAGGAGCACGCCCACATTGATGATGTCCTCGCCGCGCTGCGAGTTGTAGTAGTTGGAGCCCTTGAAGTAGCGGTAGTCAATCTCGGCAATCTTGTACTGTGTTTTGTTGCGCATGCCCTTTCGGTTTTTCCAGCTCTCAAAGGCGTCGATGGCGGCCTGGGCCTCGTTCTTGCCTTTCTCGATAAGCTCCTGACGCTGTGTGCGGTCGGTGATGTCGGGGTTGATGGCAAAGAGGGCGGTGAGCGTCATCGTGGCGCGCGAGTTTTTCTCCATGTAGTTCATCACGGGCCTGATCTCCTCGCCCCATTCGGGATTGTCGTCGACGCAGAGCGACAGGAAGTCGAGGTAGTTGAAGGGGGAGTAGTAGAGCGTGGTGCTCTTGGCGCTGAAGGTGGTGAACTTGTCGAAGGTGGCATAGTCCGTTTCGCGCACCTTCTGCCGTCCTTCCACGAAGGTGAAGGTTGCGTTTTTCTTGCCTTTCTTGCCTTTTTTCTTGCTCTGGGCCAGCGCGTCGGAACCTCCGAGGAGAATTGTCGCGGCCAGAAGCAAGGTGATTATCTTTCTCATATTACAAGGACTTTGTTTGTTTGTCTCCATCGCCGCACTGTCGTACGGTGTTGATGAGAGGTTGTCCCTTCGGGACGTTGTTGTTTATTGGTTTAGTATCAATAGGGTCTGTTTTCTTTCACTTTTCGCTTTCCGTGTCCACCACTGTCCCGTTCTCGCAAACCACCACGCGGGCGGGAAACTTGTCAATCATCATGAAGTCGTGGGTGGAGATGAACATCGTGGTGCCGGTATTGCGGTTGATGTCCACGAGCAACTGCATGATTTCCGCCGAGGTGACAGGGTCGAGGTTGCCCGTGGGCTCGTCGGCCAGTATCAGCGTGGGGTTGTTGATGAGGGCTCGTGCGATGCCTACGCGCTGCTGCTCTCCCTCGGAGAGCTGCAGGGGGTTGCAGTAGGCCTTCTCGGCGATGCCCACGTCGTGCAACACCTTTTCCACCTGCAGGCGAATCTCCTCTTTCTTCTTCCAACCGGTGGCCTTGAGGATGAATTCGAGGTTGGAGTATACATTGCGGTCGTCGAGGAGACGGAAGTTCTGGAAGACGATGCCGATACGGCGGCGCAGCTGCGGAATCTGGCGGCGCTTGATGTGTGTCACGTCGAAGCCGCACACTTCGGCCTCGCCACCGTCGATGGGACGGTCGGCGTAAAGGCTGCGCAGCAGCGACGTCTTGCCGGCGCCGCTCTTGCCGATGAGGTAGACGAACTCGCCCTTGCGGATGTCGAGAGTTACGTTCGACAACAATATGCCGTTCTCGTGACTGACGGTGAGCTCTTTAAGATGTACGATGCTATCCATAATTGACAATAACAACGCGCGATATTTATATTTATTGTGCTACGAAGGAGAAAAAACATAGCATAGACTATCGCCAATAATAATTATTGGATGACTTTAAAGTGTTAAGGAAAACAATGTTTTTACTCACTTTCAAATATATCATATTCCTTACCCATCAAATAATCCTTATGTTTGGTGAATGGATATAGTGTCACCCCATTAGGTATTGTATCCAGCGATTTCAATTCCGCTTGACGAGAATCATCAAATAAAGAATGCTCCTTCTTGATCACTAATGTCCCGTAAAAACTATGGTTTATTTAATATATGTAATTGATTTATAATATTTTATATGTATTTTTGCAGTCAACGGACTTGAAATTCTTATAATATTCTGCCTCAATGGTTTGCTAAAAAAACACGTTGATTTTAGGGCTATTAGAATTGTTGTTTTGTTCGTTTTTTGCATTGTTCAATTTTTATGGGACACTAATGCTTCTTGATAAATAATAGATTCTCCAATATGATGTCATGTCCGGAATTTTCCGCGTGCATCTCCTCTGAATTAACTTGTATTAGAAAAACATTGTTGCGTGACGAGCCCACGACATAGCTACTAAAATGGCTTACGTTGCCGAAAGTAAATGCAATTTCTTCCACGTTTCCATCATACTTTAACATCCAATTCGAGTCTGATAATAAAGTGTCTGAATTGTAATTAATTACGAATCTTGCGTAATCGAAATCATTATTCTCAGAGACGACCACAATTGTAGTGTATGAAGAGGCTGGATTCCAATATTCTTCCACTTTCAAGATATCAAGGGTGTCCAACTTCTGGTAACTTGTAAGACAAACAGTGATACAACTAAAAGACATACAAACAAAACGAACAATGTTTTTCACTAGCGGACTGGGGTGGAAAAGAAAACAAGTGGATGAAATCGCGGATAAACTAATGGAAATCAAAGAACCTGTTGTGTGTCTGTGAGATGCAGCGGGAAATAAATGGCTGATAAAGAATCCCGGCCGCGTCATGTTGTAAACTCTGTTGCATTTACCGTTTCCAGAAGCGGGGAAGCAGGAGGATGATGAGGGTCATGCATTCGAGGCGGCCCATAAGCATAAGGAAGGAGCAGTACCAGAGGGCGGGGAAGGAGAAGTGGGCATAACTGCCGAAGCCGCCGGAGGCTCCCAGGCCGGGGCCGTAGCCCGTGAGACAGCCTACGGAGGCGCCGATGGCTTCCGTAGGGCTCACTCCGCAGAGCATCAGGCCCATCACCCCAAGCATCAGCGTCCCTCCGAAGACGATGAAGATAACCATCACGTTGTTGGAGATATGGCCCGTGACTGGTTTTCCGTTGAGGCGCACGGGGTTGACGATATGGGGGTGCAGACGGTTGCGGAGGATGGCGCGGGCGTTGCGGAAGAGGATAAGCACGCGCATGGTTTTCAAACCGCCCGAGGTGGAACCGGCCATACCGCCGCAGATGGCCAGAATCAGCAGCAGGAAGGTGACGGGGACGGGCCACAACGTGTAGTCGGCCACCACGGAGCCCGTGGTGGTCAGCGCGCTGATGGTCTGCACGGTGCCTACCCTGAAAGCGTCGCTCCAGGGAAGTCCGGAGTTCGTGTGGAGGAACACCACTACGAAGGCCACTGCCACGATGCAGAGGAAGAGATAGGAGTTCAACTCGTCGAACTTGTGCTTCATCTTGCGCCAACGGAAGGTGAAGAGGAGGTAGAGAAGCGTGAAGTTCACGCCGCTGAAGAACATCGCTCCGGCGAGGATGTATTGCTGCAGGGGCGTCAGCGAGGCGATGCTGTCGGAGGCGGGGGCGAAGCCGCCGGAGGAGATGTTGCAGAAGGTGAGGTTCACGGCGTCCCAGGCCTGCATTCCTGCGGCCAGCAGGGCGAGGATGAAGAACAGCGTCATCCCGAGGTATACGGTGAGGGTGCGGCGGACGGTGACGACGGCGCGCACGGCACCGGTGCCGGCATTGTCGGCACCGGAGGCCTCAGCGGTGTAAAGGGCGTATTTGTTGATGCCCAGTTTGGGTGTCAGCGCAAGCACAAGGAGGACGATGCCGAAGCCGCCGAACCACTGCATCATCGACCGCCAGAGGAGTATCGACGCCGGCAGTGCGGCGACATCGGGGAAGATGGTGGCTCCACAGGTGGAGAAGCCCGACATGGCCTCGAACCAGGCGTAGGTGAACGAGTGTGTGGCGCCGGAGGCAAGGAAGGGAAGGGTGGCGAAGAGCGAGAGGACTATCCACAGCAGCACCACCAGAAGGTACGACATGCGACGGTCCTTGATGTTTCGGAAGTGGCGGAAGCGGAAATGCAGGAAGGCGCCCACGGCGAAGGTGACGGCGGAACAAAGGGCTGTCTGCGGAGCCGTACCGTCGGCAAAATGCCACGCGGGAATCAAACACAGCGCCATCAAGATCCCTTCTGCCATCAAAAGGGGCCCGATAAAATGCAACACCGCTTTCCAGTCACTATTTTTCATTTCATATTGGCATTCAAATATTCTTCATTTGTTTTTTCTCTCCCTTTTTATCGCCGTTTCCAGTAAGAGGGCGACACGATGGCCAGCAAGGCGAAGATCTCCAGCCGTCCGGCGAGCATCAGCACCATCAGCGTCCATTTTGACAGCAATGGCAGCGAGGCGTACTCCAGGTTGGCGCCCAGGCTGTTGATAAGCGGCGAGGGACCGAGGTTCGAGATGTTGGCCGATGCCAGGCAGAAGGCGTCGGCGACGGACGAGCCCGATATCGTCAGCAGGAAGGCGCCGCCGATGATGAAGCAGATGTATAGGAAGAGGAAGCCGAAAATCTTGTTCACATAGTCGCCCGGCACCACCTTGTGGTCTATCTTGATGGAGAAGACCACGTGTGGATGCACCATGCGGGTCAGGTAGTTGCGCATGTAGAGGAAGAGCACCATCAGACGCCGTAGCTTGAGTCCGCCGCCCGTGGAGCCTGCGCAGGCGCCGCTGAGGATGAGCATGAATGTCAGCACCGAGGGCCAGAAAGGCCACACTGCCGGTCCCTCGGTGTAGAAGCCGCAGGTGGAGACCGTCGAGGCGATGTGGAAAAGCGAAAATCCCAGATTCTCGAGTGTGAAATTGCCGTTGGCGATGCTGAAGGCCACGAAGCAGCTCAGGGCCGCGAAGAAAAAGAGCACGGCGTAGAGCACGAACTCGTGGTTCACCTTGAAGCGCCGCCATTTCAGCGTGAAGAGGTTGTAGAGCAGCGCCACGTTGACGCCGCTGAGGAACATGAAAACGGTCAGTATGCCCAGCGTGAGTCCGGAGTAGCCCGTGAGTCCGAACTGCGCCGTCATGAAGCCGCCCGTGGAGACGGTGCTCAGCGCCAGACAGACGGAGTCGAGGGCGCTGTTGCCCGCCAGCGCCAGCAGGACGATGAGCAGCACCGTGATGAAACTGTATATGAACCACATCCGCATTACCGACTTGGCAATGTGGGGATGCAGCTTCCGCTGCTGGGTACCCGAGAATTCGGCGGCGTAGAGCTTCAGCGAGCCGCCGCTGAGTCTCCGCAGCAGCGCCACCACCAGCAGGATGAGTCCCAGGCCGCCAATCCACTGCGTCATCGAGCGCCAGAGAAGCAGACTCTGCGGGATGGCCTCAGGTCGCACTATCACCGACGAGCCCGTGGTGGAGAAGCCGGAAATGGACTCGAAGGCGGCGTCGGTGAAGCTCTGCAGCGTGCCCGTCATCAAGTAGGGTATGGCGCCGCAGAGCGGCACGGTGATCCACACCACCGAGGTGATCCAGAAACTCTCGCGCTCGCGGAGGTCGTAGGTGGCGTTCCGTCCCGCGATGTTACGCAGGAAGAGTCCTACGGCGCCCATCAGCAGGGTGGCGAAGATGAGGGCGTACTGTGCCCCGTCGGCGTAGTAGAACGATGCTGCGACGGGAAGCAGCATTCCGCCTGCCATCGTCAGCGTTAGCAATCCTGCCAGACGCGCCACCAGTCTATAGTTGAGTTTTTTGATGGGTTAAATGGGTCTAAGGGTTCAAGCGGGTTCTTTACTCAAATAATTTCACCATTGCGGACATCGATTTCGGCAGCGTGAAGATGACCACCTTGTCGCCTTCGGCCAGCTGCAGGTCGCGGCTGGGGAGCAGTGTCTCGCGGCCGCGGATGACGCCGCCCACAGTGGCGCCCTCCGGCACAGCAAGCTCACCCAACGGCACCTTCGTCGCCGCGGCGCGCTTGCCCACGATGAGCTCCATCACCTCGGCGTTGGTGCCCGATAGCCACTTGCTGCTTACGGCGTCGCCCTTCACGATGAAGCGGGCGATATAGCTCGCCGTGATGAGTTTTTTGTTGATGATGGTGTCGATGCCGATATCCTGCGAGATGTCGATAAAGCCGGTGTTCTCCACCAGCGCGATGGTGCGCTTCACGCCGAGGCGTTTGGCGTGGAGGCAAGTCAGCACGTTCGTCTCGCTTGAGTCCGTCACGCCGATGAAGGCGTCGACATTTTCGAGTCCCTCCTCCTTGAGGAGGTCGATGTCCGTGGCGTCGCCGCTGATGATGAGGGTGTCGTCGAGCAGGGCGCTGAGTTCTTCAGCCCTTTGACGGTCCTCCTCGATGAGGGTGATGCGCATCTTGTCCTGCAGTGTCATCGCGGCATAGCGCCCGATGCGGCCGCCGCCGGCCATCATCACCCGCCGGATCTCCACGGCCTGCTTCCCCACCACCTGGTTCACGCCCTCCATTTGGTTGGTGCGGCCGATGAGGTACACCTGGTCGTCGGCCTGCAATGCCATCCCGCGGTGCGGAATCAGCGTCTCTCCGCGTCTCAGGATGGCCACCACGCGCACCTGCAGGTCGGGGTGCTCCTGCGCCAGCTCCTTCACGTCGTGCCCCACCACCGGAGAGCCCTCGTCGATTCTCACCACATACATCGTCAGCAATCCGCCGCTGAAGTCGAAGAACTCCGTGGCAACGCTGTTGTTCAGCAGGTTGGTGATCTCGCGGGCGGCGATACGTTCGGGGCAGACGAGCTCGTCGACACCCAGCTCGCGGAACATCTCGCGGTGTTTGGGGTTGAGGAGTTCGGCATTGCTGATGCGCGCCACCGTCTTCTTGGCCTTGAGCTTCTTGGCGAGGATGCAGGTCACCAGGTTCACGCTCTCCTCATGCAGCACTGAGAGGAAGAGGTCGCAGTCTCCCACGTTGGCGTCCTGCAGCACCTGCGGCGAGGTCGAGTCGCCCGTGATGGTCATCAGGTCCGTCTCGCTCTCCAGCCGTTTGAGGAGTTCGGAGTGCGGATCCACCACCGTGATATTGTGATCAAGTTCTGTCAGCGACTTCGCCAGGTGGACGCCCACTTCTCCGTCGCCTGCAATGATGATGTTCATGGGGGATAAGGTTTAACGTTTAAGGTTGTGTTTGCTCAACTTTTAACTATTAATTGTCATCTATTGTTTTGAAGAGTCCCAGCAGTCCTTTGGAGCGGTCGAGGAGGCGGTCGGTCTCGCTGCGGAACTTCCCGGGGATGCTTTCGCCGGAGAACTCCTCCTGGAAGGAGGCTTTCCGCAGGGTCTCGAGGTCGATATAGTCGAGTCCTTCGGCCCTCTTGGCCGTGAAGCGCAGCAGGCGTTTTCCGTCATACCACATCCTCAGCTCGTAGACAGGCACCATGTCGGAGCTCACGTCGGGCGTGAGGGCGTAGATGAACATCACATTGCCGTCCTCGTCGTAGAGGTATTCCTCGTAGAACTCGCGGGCGGCATAGTTGTACTCCTCGGTGGCCAGGCGCAGGAAATGCGGCGGGTAAATCTCGCCCTCATCCTCGGTGGGCAGCTCGCCCCAGTACATGCGGGTAATTTCGCGGTGCGGCCCTGAGCCGGGGAGGTTCTCCCTTACCGTCAGTTCGTAGTATTCCGGCGGAATGCCCTCCGAGGGGAAGCTCTCGTCCATCAGGGCTATCCACGCCTTCACCTCCTTGTAATCGTTACCGATCATTTCGAGGTCGACCTGTGCCCCTGCCGACAGCGTCCACCATGCGCATAATAAGGCAATTGTAACCTTCTTTCTCATTTTTTACATATAAAAATCCAAACTGCAAAAATACGTTTTTTTTCGAGATTGTCAAAAAACTCGATTTTTATTCGTATCTTTGCAGCCTGAAAGAATCAAGAAACAAGAATTTAAAAAATAGAAATCATGAAAGTAAGAGAGCTTGTTGAAAAACTGAACCTCAAAGTGTTGTGCGGTGAGAGCGGTCTCGACCGCGACATCGACGGATGCTATGTCAGCGACCTGCTGAGCGACGTGATGGGCAACGCCGAGATGGGCAACGTGTGGGTGACGCTGCAGACCCACAAGAACGTGATGGCTATCGCCTCGCTGAAGGAACTCTCCTGCGTCATCCTCGTCAAGGGCCTCACCGCCAGCGAGGACACCGTGGAGCAGAGCAACGAGGAGGGTATCCCGTTCCTTTCCACCGAGATGCAGACCTACGAGACCGTTGGCAAAATCTACCAGCTGCTGAACTGCTAATCAGCATAGTCTGTCGGTGAATTGGGCTAATTAAGCGAAAAATATTTATGCCGTTGACGGGGTTTAAAGCGGACCTTCATATCCACACGGTGCTGTCGCCGTGCGGCGACCTCGAGATGTCGCCTACGGCCATTGTGAACCGAGCTTTGG
>Ga0310696_10010454_pt1 | contig 10674 bp, 10 predicted proteins | sample AusTroGonzalo_MG_4_FD_203885 | JGI IMG/M metagenome (GOLD analysis project Ga0310696, IMG submission 203885) | Bovine rumen microbial communities from tropical cattle in Woodstock, Queensland, Australia - Gonzalo_02 (v2) (version 2) | ecosystem: Host-associated > Mammals > Digestive system >... | reverse complement strand
CTCGCCAAACACGCTGTTGAAACAGCGATAGAACAAGGGGAAGGAATGGCGATACGAATTATGGAGGCCAATAATGCTTGATGATTATAAAACAATTCTTGCAACATGTATGCGACTTAAAGATACTGTCGCAGAAAATGTTTCTTTGCTTACGTCGAATACTTTTTTATTGTATCAATCCATGCAGCCATTGGTCAGCCATACTTTCAAGCCGTTATTGAGAGAAGTGGATAATTTGGCCAATGCATTGCCGATTGAGTTCGATACGCAAAAACAATTTCTTATAGCGGACAGAAAGAGATGCTTGGCGGAGTCAAATGCTGATTGGTTGTTTGGTTTTGGTTCGCTTGTCCGGGATTTGGATAATTTATGCGCGATTGTTAATTCACGAGACCAAGCGGTAAAGAATAGAGTAGTGGACAACAAGGGAACTTGCAAGAAGATATTTATCAGTCATTCGTCCAAGGACAAAGACGTTGTTGATTCATTTGTAACATTGTTGACTCGCGGTGGTGGAATTGCACAGGATGATATCTTCTGTACATCCATCGATGGAATGAAGATTACGAATGGCGAGGACATCAGGAAGCATATTCAGGAGAACGTCAACTATGCTGATTTTGCAATCCTTTTGGTTTCAAAGAATTACAAGGGAAGTGAAATATGTCTGAATGAAATGGGGGCGGTGTGGGCCATAGATAAGAGAGTTAAAGCTTATGCGTTTCCTGATTTGCAAGAAGAAAGTGTCGGGTGGCTGATTAACAACAATGCAGCGGAAAAGTTGAATAATCCAACTGCGCTGGCATCTCTTTACGAGGAGTTGCAACAATTCTATAAATTACCTTTGTCGATATCTGGTTGGACTGCTCAAGCAAAGGTTTTTTGTGACAACTTCAAATAAGCGACAAAAAAGTACACGAGAAATGGATGCCGTAAATCCAGATGAACTTCTTTTGAAAGTGCGTAGTTTCTGCACAGACTGCACTCAAGCAATTGCCCCACAGTATTTGAAGATAAAAGATAATCTTTCGAATAATTCATTTGCCAATGCTGTCGGTCCATTAATGACTTCTTTGGATTTAACAACAGATGATGTGTTTTTCTTGCTTGAGAATAAAAGATTATGGGATGTGCCGATTCTTTTCAGGTCAGTCTTAGATGGATCTGCTCAATGTATGTATCTTCTTTCCGCTTCGAGACAAGAAGAAGAGGAAAAACGGCTCGATGAATATCTGCATGTTCTTCCTAAGAAGGAGTGGGCTAGTCTGGAACAACCATTAAGGAATATGAAAAAGAGAATAAGCGGTTACGAAGACGAGAATGTGCTTATTGATGTTTTACAACAGACCGTTCAACGAGAGAAGACTAAAGATGGCGAAGGCGCGGCAATAAAAGAAGTTGCGCGGCGATGGAGTTTTTGGGAATTGTCGCGAACTCTGCGGCAAGAATGTCCACAATGGGCTGCTTCGGCAGATTTGTTCGAGTTCAGGTATGCGACTGGAAATTTTATGGTTCATAAAAGTGGGATTGGATGCCGTCAGATTCTAGAAGAGTCACATCAGATCGCCATGTATTATGATTCGTCAACGATTGCATACGCCTCGCCAATTTTAATATCAATTGCGCTCCTTATGTATGATAGACTTCTTTTATTCGCTACTAGATTTAATTTAGATTGTCTTCCATTGCAATGTGTTATGAAAAATAATGTTGATATTTTCATTAATGCGATTGCTGTTGAAGACCTTGCCAAAGAAGTCGTTCGTAAACAAAAAGAGGAAGGGCGGTTTATATGAACGAAACTGAGTGTACGAGAGCTCTGGAAGTATGGTATAATCTGACGCGGAGGAAAACAGAAAATGCGGATGAGAACGGGAGGAGCTTGAAATGAGAATTGAAGAATACACGGCGCAAGAGCTATTCGAGCTGCTGAACGAGCTTGACGAGACCGACTCGCTTGAGGCGAAGTCGCTCAATGCGTGCAAGTTCGGTGGCGGTATGGTATAATCTGATACGAAGGGTAGGACAATGAAAAAAGAAACACAGACAATAGAGTTCAAGCAGTCGTGGCACGACGAATATCTGGAGTGGATTTGTGGGTATGCGAATGCATACGGCGGTACGCTCTATATCGGGTGCTTGGATGACGGCACGCCCGTGGGCGTTGCCAAGACCAAGGCGCTCATGGAGTCGATACCGTGCAAGATCACGGACACGATGGGAATCATCGCCGACGTGAATCTGCTGGAGGAAAGCGGCATCATGGTTCTCTGCAAAGCGTGTCCGTCTTATCTCGAACTTCTTAAAAGCGGTGTAGAGTCCACCGACGGCAGAAAGGGTAAAGGTGAGGTGAGTCGTGAGGACAATGCGGACAATCGTGAGGACAATGCGGACAATCTAACGTTGGTAATGAACGCCATAATGCGCAATCCGCGTCTGACTGTAAGGCAATTAGCAACCGAGTTGCCGATTTCCAAGGCAACTGTTGAAAGGGCGCTGAAAGTACTTCAGAAAGTTGGCAAGCTTCGTCGTGTCGGCGGCACGCGCGGCTCATGGGTGATTTTGAAATGAAATGGGATGATAGGGGGACGGGCCCCAGAGGAGCTTGAAATGAGAATTGAAGAATACACGGTGCAAGAGCTGTTCGAGCTGCTGAACGAGCTTGACGAGACCGATTCGCTTGAGACGAAGTCGCCCCATGAGAATTCGACGAGGTCCATCATGGAGTCGGTGTGTGCGTTCTCGAACGGGCCGGGGATGAGCGGCATGGCATGATGCCCTTATGGCGGCATAGAGAGATAGAAAGGATGTGACGATAGGCCGCAGCTTTCCGAATCGTTCAATCCCGAACGAACAAAGGTTGAGATCGAAACGGTGGAGGATTGAGTATGGAGACAGACAAGTTCAAGAATGATCTGTTGATCGGCGAAACGTCGTCGGTCGAATTCAAGCGATGCGGAAACGAGGTCGAACATGACGTGTTCGAGTCAATCTGCGCGTTCCTCAATCGCTTCGGAGGTGATGTTTACCTTGGCGTGTTGAATGATGGCACCGTCGTGGGAGTCAACGCCAACAATGCCGTTGCGATGATGAAGAACATTGTCAACGTTGTCGGCAATCCCAATGTATTCAAGCCATCGCCGTATGTTGAGGTCGATTCCTTCGTATGGGATGGCAAGACGGTCATTCGCGTCCATGTGCCCGTCAGCGGAGACGTCCATTCCTATCGCGGCGACATCTACGACCGCATGGGCGAGGTGGACGTGAAGATCCGGGCGACGGCGCAGATTGCCGATCTCTATATGCGCAAGAAGGGCATCTATACCGAGCGCGAGGTATTTCCGCGCCTAAAGTTGGAAGATTTCCGCTTGGATCTGCTGCCGCTTGTGCGCAGGGAGGCACAGAATCATCTGACGGACGGCAAGAGGCATCCGTGGATGGATATGGATGACGAGGCGCTTTTCCGCGCGTCGGGGTTGATCGATGAAGACAAAGTGACCAAGGAGACTGGCTTTAACCTGGCGGCAGTCCTGCTCTTGGGCAAGGACGAAACGCTGATGCGCATTTGTCCGCAATACGAGACGGATGCGTTGTTGCGCGTCGTGAATGTCGATCGTTACGACGACCGGCGTATTGTCCGGACGAATCTTCTTGAAAGCTACGACGAGCTGTTGGAGTTTTCGCGTAAGCATCTGCCCGCTCCTTTCTTCCTGGAGGAAGACAAGCGACTGAACCTGCGTGAGATCATTGTCCGCGAGATGGTGGCAAACCTGTTGATCCATCGTGAGTTCACGAGTTTGGACAAGTCAGAATTTGTCATTGAACGTGAGCGGATGTACACATCGAATCCATGCAATCCCATGCAAGATGGACGGATAACGCCGGAGAACGTTCGTCCGCGCGCGAAGAATCCCATTATCGCAGGTTTCTTCCGCGAGATAGGACGTGCGGATCGTTTGGGTTCGGGTGTCCGCAATCTCTACAAATATTGCAAGGACTACGGTGGAGCCGACCCTGTCTTCATTGAGGGCAATAGTTTTGTCATATCTGTTTCGCTGAAGAAACTTGACACCATTCGTTTTCAATTCGAGGAACTGCACATTGGAGACAAAAAACAGCCGATTGACGGTGGGAAACAGCCGATTGACGGTGGGAAACAGCCGATTGACGGTGGGAAACAGCCGATTGAGCATAAAAAACAGCCAATAGAAGAAGTCTTAACGGGTTTGCAGCTCACTCGCCCGACCTACGATAACATTGTGAAACTTTATGGAGAGTTTTGCAATGTGGAAATTTTTGGACGTTCGCGGATCATGGAAGTCTGTGGACTGTCTGATGGACCTGCGGGAATGTTAATAAGAACAATGCTAAAACATCGTCTGCTTGATACGGTCAAGGGACACGGCAAGGGCAAATACCGCTTTCGTTCTAAGATGTAGGCTATTTTGGAAGAACTGTTGTGGGAGGCGTGAGGGTGGTATGGTATGATCTGATACAGAGGAAAAACGGACAATGCGGATGAAAACGGGAGGATTTTGAAGTGAGAATTGAAGAATACACGGCGCAAGAGCTGTTCGAGTTGCTGAACGAGCTTGACGAGACCGACTCGCTTGAGGCGAAGTCGCTCCATGAGGACTCGACGAGGTCCATCATGGAGTCGGTGTGCGCGTTCTCGAACGAGCCGGGGATGGGCGGCGGGGTGATACTGCTCGGTGCGCGGGAAGCGAAAGATGTTGGTCGCGACGCGCCGCTGTATGTGGCAGAGGGCGTGGACGACCCCGACAAGGCCCAGCTCGACATTTCCACCCAGTGCGCGTCCATGTTCAATATCCCCGTGCGTCCGAGGATTTCCGTTGAAAAGGTCTGTGGCAGGCCGATGTTGAAGATATTCGTGCCGGAATTACCGGCGGGGCGCAAGCCGCTCTAATTCAAGCGGGACGGACTGCCGTCAGGCGCATTCAGGCGCGTGGGGAGTTCTGACCAGCATTGCACGGCGGATGACATCGGGGATCTTCTGCGGAGCGAGGACGAGTCCTACGACGAAAAGCCGATGCGAGGCGTGGTGTTGGCAGACGTTGACGAGGCGGCGGTGTCGCTGTATCGCAAGCTGCGGAGTGACGTCAATCCCATGGCCGAGGAGCTCAAGTACGACACGCCGGAGCTTTTGGAATCGCTTGGGTGTCTCGACAAGGACGACAAGAATCGCCTTAATGTGGGCGGGCTTCTGCTCTTTGGATCGTCCAAGGCGCTGAGGCGTGCGATGCCGACGGTGCGGGTTGACTATATTCGCGTGCAGGGCAACGAGTGGGTCGCGAACCCGGACGAGTCGTTCAGGTCTGTCGATATGCGCGGTTCCCTGCTGATGCTTGCGTTTCGTGTCGTCGAGGCAGTCAACGCCGATCTTCCCAAGGGTTTTCTGCTTTCCGATGAAATCCAGGCGAAAAGTACCGGGTTGCCTGTCAAGGTTCTTCGCGAGGCTGTCGTCAACGCATTGATGCATGCCGATTATCGCGTCGGGCGTCCGTTGCAGGTCATCCGCTACGACAACCGCATCGAAATCATCAACGCCGGATACTCTCTCAAGCCGGAAAACGATCTTGGCATTCCGGGCAGCGTTATCCGCAACAAGATCATCGCTCCCGTGTTCCATGACACCAACCTTGCCGAGATGAAGGGCAGTGGCATCCGCCGGATGCGTAGGCTGATGTCGGCGGCGCAGATGTCCGTACCGACGTACGAATCCGACCGTGTCGGGAATTCCTTTACGATGCGGCTTCTTCTACACCATTTCCTTGGGGAGGACGATCTTGCCTGGTTGGCGCAGTTCAAGGGGGTGGCGCTTGATGACGATCAGAGGAACATCCTTGTGTTTCTGCGGGAGGTTGGGGCTGTGGACAATCGTGTCTATAGGCAGTTCGCCGGATGTGATACCTTGAAGGCGAGCGCAAAATTGAGCATAATGCGCGATGCGGGGCTACTGGAGATGAGGGGCAAGGGTAAAGCGACCTACTATGTGCCAGGTGATAGATTCCCTGCCGCAAAGCACGAAACTACCGTACCTCTGGCTCAAACTACACTACCTCAAGGCCAAACTACACTACCTCAAGACCAAACTACACCACCTCAGGCCCAAACTACCGCACCTCTGGCTCAAACTACCGCACCTTTACCAAAAGATTTAGTGTCTGATCTTGCGGCATTGGGTAGGAAAGCACCCCGTGAACGGGTTGTGGAACTGATGGTTCGCTTATGTTCATGTCGTGCCATGACCAAAGACGATCTTGTGAAATATCTCAAGAGGAGCGACGCAACGGTTAAGCATATTGCTGCATCGCTTGTTGGAACTCGACTTTCCTATCTTTATCCTGAAGTAATCCACCATCCGAATCAGGCTTACGTTGCCTTGGAACCAAAAGGGGAATAGTATAACGGTAAGCGTGGTATTATAGTGGTGGAGTGCGAAAATGAACGCTGAAAAACTTGAAAAGATTGTCGTACAATGCCTTGAGGCTGCTTGCGCGTTCAAGAAGCCTGTTGCGAATGTCAAGATCGTTTCCGGTGGCCAGACAGGAGTGGATCGCGGCGCATTGGAGGCGGCCGATGCGCTGGGCCTGGATTTCGGCGGGTGGGCACCGCACGGATGGATCGCTGAAGACGGGACGATCCCGGTGCAATTTCAGGCTAAGATGCAAGCGCATCCTTCGATGGGCGGCAAAGCAAAGGACTATCGTGAACGGAGCCAAGCTGCGGTGTCTGCCGCAGGTATGGCTGGTGTTCGGCGTGAAAAGGCGCGGTTTATATGGCTCTTGCCGCAGCTGACAATACTTACGAAAATTTCGTTACGAAAATTTCGTAATTGGGCATTGCGCTGACGCAGGATTTATGATACAGTATCGACATGAGCAGAAAAAACCCTTTTTTGACGGCTGGATATGACAGACCGGAGACGTTCTGCGACCGCGAACGGGAGACGGCGGATCTTGTCTCTGCAGTCGAGAACGGGCGCAATGTTACTTTGATCGCTCCTCGTCGCTATGGCAAGACTGGTCTCATCCAGAACGTGATGCGGGTCTTGTCCGAGCGCTACGACACGGTGTACATTGACATATACGCGACGGAGAACCTTTCGGACTTCGTCAAGGTTTTTGCGGAGCGCGTAGTCTCGTCTTTGGAGACGAAGAGGGAAAAGATGGTGTCCACGCTCGGACGTTTCTTCGGGAGCCTTCGGCCGACTGTATCCCCGCAGCCCGATGGGTCGGTGAAATGGTCGTTCGACCTTGCGCAATCGGAGGCAAAGTTGTCGTTGGAGGGGATATTCGACTTCCTCAAAAGCAGGAAACGGCCGGTAATGATCGCAATAGACGAGTTCCAGCAGGTGCGGAAGTACCCGGAGGCGAACACCGAGGCGCTTCTGCGCTCATACATACAGTTCCTTCCGGACGTCCATTTTGTCTTTGTGGGTTCGCAGCTGCGCCTGATGAGCGGAATGTTCGTCTCGCCGCGCGGAGCCTTCTACAATTCCACTGACATAATGTCGCTTGACGTCATCGACAAAAAAAAGTACCGCGAGTTCGCGGCCAGGTTCTTTGCCGAGGAGTCTATGCCGTTCTCCAAGGCTGCGTTCGACGAGCTGTACCGCCGATTCGACGGCATAACCTGGTATGTGCAGTCGGTGCTCAACCGGGTCTGGCAGAAAGGGTGCGGGTTCAAGACAAGAAGGGACACCGACGAAGCGGTGAAGGCACTGGTGGACAACAGGAGTCTCGTGTTCTTCGACCTTTTCCGTAGCCAGAGCGAGGCGTCAAGGGCGTTGCTAAGGGCCGTTGCCGCAGAGAACGTTGTTTCGGCTCCGACAGGGAAGGCTTTTTTGTCTGGTCACTCGCTTGGTGCGGCGTCGACGGTGGCTTCCGCCATTGAGAATCTCGTCGGACGTGAACTGCTGTACAAATCAGAGAACGGATACATGGTCTACGACAGGCTTTTCGGAATCTGGCTGAGGCGGGATATGGCCAGTTAGTCTGCTCCTGCCGAGCCGTAGGCGAGCCGCGAGAAAGTGTGTAACCTTTCGCCGCGTGGCGTGTAGACAGTTTGAAGAAAGGGAAAAAGACCATGCCTAGACCGATTAACATAGACAATGTTCCGATGAACTACTTCCTGCACGGCGTAGATGCCGCGCGGGAGGCGCAGAACGCGTCCTCCTTCGCCAAGGCTCCGGAGGACAAGCAGGAGGACAATGGCATTGCCGGCGAGGTGCAGGCGCCTCAGCCCGGTCCCGCCGCGAAGATGGTGCAGCAGCTTGATGTGCTTCTCGTCAAGGCGGCGAAGGCCTCCACGCAGTCGCTTGACGGCAAGGCCATCAAGAACTCGCTACTGAAGCTCGTGACCGACGGCGCTCTCGACAAGGATTCCCTGAAACTCCTCGGCAAGACCGCGGACAAGGCCGCGAAGACTCTGAAGACGCTAGACAAGTTCACCGGAGCGCAGCTCGCCGCCGCCGTCAAGTCCGGTACCGGGGAGCGGGGGTCTTTCGCCGAACTCGACTTGACGACCAACGCCGGCAAGGCGGTCAAGGCGGCAGTCGACGCGCAGAACGAGCTCTCGGACATGCTCGCTCAGCTCGACCGCCAGCTTGACACCCTGGAGCGGCACGACGACGAAATGCGCGCGGCGAATCCCGACTACTGGGGCGTGGACCGCGAACTGCACAACGAAGTTGTGGAGCTGCGCCAGCTCTGCGACCGCCGCGCCGCGGAGATCGACGCGCTTGCCTTCCAGATGCACGACTTTGCGGTCTATCAGGCCGCGCGCGGCAACAACGCCGACCCGAACATCACGGCCATCCTCAAGGCCAAGGTGAACGACCTCATGCCGCGCCAGGCGCTCGCCATGCACGGCACGGCCGACGCCCTCGCGACGGTGAGCCAGGAAATCTCCGGCCGGCTGCGTCCGCTCGCCGAGAGGATCGACGCCTTCAAGAGCAATCCCAACGCCTCGCTTGCGGGCGAAAACTTCCTCGCGCTCCAGAGCGACATCCGCACGATGAAGGCGGCGGTCGCCGACATCCGGGAGCACGGCATCCAGGTCGGCGGCGGGCGGATGATGGTCGCGAAGGATATCCTGAAGGCGCTCGAGAAGGAGGTGGCGCAGGCGGAGGAGCTCTTCAAGACGGCGCGGCATGACGTAAAGCAGCGCATGCTCGACAACTTCATCAATACGGCGGACAAGCTCTTCCGCATGACCGACCAGTATGAGGAGCAGCTGCAGCGCGACGAGGGGGAGCATGCCGACACGCTCTTCAACAAGCGCGACCTGTTCCTCGCATCCCTTGCCGTGGTCAAGAACGCAGTGCTGGCGGAGAATCCCGACCAGAATGCGATCAACAAGGCCCTCAATGACGCGGCCACCATCGCGGATCAGCTCGTCGACGCGACCTACGACATCACCGTACCGCTCGGGTCGAGAGGCGAGGACGTGACGAAGTTCATAGGAACGGCGCAGGCCGCGCGCACAGTCGTGGCCCAGTTCGTGACGATGGCGCACTACATCCTCAATTCGGACCGTCTCTTCACCGGCAACGAGGCGATGAGCGTCTTCAAGGGCGAGCTGAGCGTGTCGTCGGTCGTAGAGAGCAGGGCGCGCGGCCTTAGGACGGACGATGTCGATCCCGCGAACGAGGACACCAACATCGAGAGTTCCAGGCTTCTTGGCGCGGGCAACGTGGGAACGGTCTATCTCCTGCGGCGCAGGGACGGCGCGGAGGTCGTGTTCAAGGGCGAAATGGAAAGCCGGACGGGGCTGAATACCGCCTGCGTCGGGAAAGGCGACTCCTACAAGAAGAGCCAGCAGATCGTCAACCTCAACATCGCCACCAAGAACGCGGCGAACGCGCTTGGATGCGGCAATCTGATCGTGAACTACAAGGCCGGAACCCACGAAGGCACGTTCGGGTTCTTCATGGACAAGGCCAAGGGCCGTTGCGCGAAGGACCTCGCGGGCAAGGGCGGCAGCAAGACCGCCGAGGCAGGGCTCACCGGAAAGGAGATCTCGAATCTGGAGGCCGGCGAGCGCCGCCGGGTGAAGGGCGAGATCATGCGTCAGCTCAACTGCCTGCAGTGGCTCGACATCATTACCGGCCAGCTGGACCGGCATAACGACAACTACTTCATCCACGTCGACCGCCAGACGCACAAGGTGACCGTGTCGGGCATCGACAACGACGCCTGCTATTCGAAGTACCGCACGGGCGTCGGCACCTTCGCCCTCGATGCGAGCCGCAGCAGCCACTTCACCAGAGAGCTCGTCAAGGTCTTGGAGAATGCCGGCGTGCGCAATCCGCAAGACGAGGCGAAACGCCTCCTGCGGGAAGATCCGTCCATCACCCTGAACGGGAAGAAAATCACCGTCGACGCGCTTAAGGCCAGGAACAAGGCCATCATTTCGGCGCTGGCGGAGACCACGGGCGTTAAGTCCATCGCCGTGCCGGACAAGATCGACCGCGACTTCTACAACCACCTGATGGAGCTCAAGAACAACCCCGATGTGCGCCTGGCGTATCTTGATTCGATTCGTTCGCGCATGGGCACGGATAATCTTGCGGCCGCCGAGGCGCGGCTCAAAGACGTCATCGCCCACGCCGAACGCCTTGCCGGCGAGCACAAGATCGTGGAAGGGGAC
>Ga0310696_10010451_pt1 | contig 10675 bp, 7 predicted proteins | sample AusTroGonzalo_MG_4_FD_203885 | JGI IMG/M metagenome (GOLD analysis project Ga0310696, IMG submission 203885) | Bovine rumen microbial communities from tropical cattle in Woodstock, Queensland, Australia - Gonzalo_02 (v2) (version 2) | ecosystem: Host-associated > Mammals > Digestive system >... | reverse complement strand
GATGGTATCCGGTTCCGCATAGAACGGGAAACCGCTTGAAGGATGGTAATTCGAAAACATGTAGAACAACTCAGGTTTACGGTTGATGATTCTCGCATCCTTCGGCAGACTGTCGCCGCAGAATTTAGCCGCAGTCAGGAAATTCACGGCATTGACATCCCCCGTGTTGAACCACGATTTCACTCTTGCCGTCTTTCTGTAATTAGTCTGCGCCTCTACAAACGCGGGCGACATAAAGCCCAGCGTAACAATCAGCAAAACAACACCTTGTGCCAAGAAAGGCGGGTGCTGGAGCTTGAGAATCTTATACATACCGGCCACAATGGCTGACAAACCGTTCAACGACAAGAAGATAAAGAAAGGCATCAGCGGCACAATGTATCGTATGCCGCCGTATTGCTCGGGATACAAAATCAGCACCCCGACAGTCAAAGCCACATAGAACAGCATCAACAGACGGCCTATGTTCAGATACAGGCAGCCGCAAATCATCACAGCCATAAGCAAAAGGCCCAAAGCCCATTCTTTACCGGTGATGGCATCCTCATCGTTGACAGGTTCCTTCATATAAGTAGCTTCGGGAATCCAACGAGTGATAAAATGGGCGGTATTGCTCTTGATTCGGATCTTCCAATCCTCCGCTCCCTCCATAGTTTCGTTATTCGTTTTCTTCATGAAGGTGGACTGGTAATCGTTGGCCTCAATATTCAGACGACGGTTTCGGGCATCCCAAGAGAGTTTGGCCGTACCAACCGCCAACAGGGTCATCAGACAAAGCGCTATCGCTTTCATAAAGCTGAATTTATGGGCAATGGCAACGGCTTCTTCCGAATTCTTCACAGCTTTGCGCCACCGCACCAGTTCGCATATCGCGAGAATTCCCAACCATCCTATCAACGCTAAGATCAGGGAAAGTCCCATTGTACGGACAAAATAGGCGAAAGCGATGATCAACCCGTAAAAAACGATGGTCACGGGAAGCATCCAGCGTCTCTTCTCCCCTATTTTATTCTTCATGACCAGCAATGCGAGAAAAACAGCCAGCAAAGAGAGGAAAATGAACAACGTCTCGCTCATCATGATGGTGGCGATACGCAGCAAATCTTTGTGGAGCGACATCAACAAGGCTGAGCAGAAGGACAATATAGAATTCTTTGTGGTAAGAAAGACCACAAAGAACAGCAGCACCACGCTCAAATACATCAGAAAACCATTGGCTTTCTTGACCGTTTGCACATTATCCGGAAACACTTTGATCACTTTGGAGATAAACCACGGGTATCCCGGTGGAAAATGGGAATGCGGCGTTTTCTGATAAGAAATAATGTTAGTATAGCCCTCACCCTGGCTCAAAGCCTGTCCCAAAGAATAATAGTAGATATTATCGCCGTTCAGGTCGATCTTGCGGTCATACATGGAGGCATAATTGTGGTTATACACAAAAGAAACGATAACCAGCATCACGCCAATCACCCACTTGTTGCGGAAAAAGCGGTCCAATTTCTGCCAAAAGTCCACTTTTGGAGCAGCCGCCGGCTTGTTGTTCGGCTTGTTCACCTTACTTTTTGACTTCATGATACTCCTCTTCTGTATTGACAGCCCAAATATTCTCCTTAGACGGGATCTCATTGACAATATTGTTTACCGCTTCCATAGCGGTCAGCATAGAGTGGTCCATATTGTTGTAACGGTGTTGACCGTTACGGCCGATGCAGTAAAGATTCTCGATACCATTCAAGAAATCTTTCACCTTATCCAATTGATAATAAGTGCCGAAATAGGACGGATAAGCCTTCTTGATCTTCACCTGCGTGGCATCGATAACATCCTCTCGGTCGATAATATCAATCTTAACCATCTCATCGATAGCCATTTTGATAAAATCTTCCTTGTTCATATTCCAAAGCTCGTCACCTTCGGAGCAGAAATACTCCAAACCGATGAACATGGAGTTCTTATAATCGGCGACCATGTACGGAGACCAGTTGTTGAAAACCTGCAATCTGCCGACCTTCACGTCACGTTCCTGAATATACACCCAGGTGTCGGGCACGCGCTTGTTGTAAGTAGCGATCTTCGTCTGGTTTTCGATCTTCAGCTTCTTGACCAGCAATCCCACGGTGATGAAGTCGCGGTAAGGAAGTTCTGCGGCCACCCGGGCCACTTCTTGCGGAACCTCGACGCCACGCAACGCAGCCACAAGATCCTTCAGCGGCATAGAGGAGAGCAGGTAGTCGCAAGGTTGGTTTTCGGTCACCCCGTCCTTGCAGACATCCACGGAAACCACACGGCCGTTCTCCACATAAATGGCCGTCACCGCACTGTTTTTCACCACCTCGCCGGATTTAGCCTGCACATCCTGCGCCACGGTCTCCCACAATTGACCAGGACCGTATTTAGGATACACAAACTGCTCAATCAGAGAAGTTTCCACCTCTTTTTGAGCAATATCCTTGGAGGATTTGAACTTCTTGGTAATCATATCCTTGAGGACGGCAGCCACCGAAAGGCCCTTGACACGCTGGGAACCCCAGTCGGCACCGAGCTTCGAGGGATGCACCCCCCAAACCTTTTCGGTATAATCTTCAAAAAACATGCTGTACAGCGGTTTGCCGAAACGGTTGATGTAGAAATTCTCCAATGAATCTTCCTCTTTCTTGAAAAGGGATGCGTTCACATAACCACAACCAGCCTTAATGGTGCGCCAGAGGCCCATATTGGCAAACGTCTGGAATTTCAAAGAGATAGGATAGTCGAAAAACTTGCGCAAGAAGAAAATGCGGGAAACACGCTCGCGCACCAACATCACACGGTCCTCTTTCTCCGGATCGGGACCGTTTTCAGCGAAAGGCTTCTCCTTATGCAACAACACATCATCGAAAGAGGGAGAACCCTGCAACGGCATCACCTCATTCCACCAATCCATGACGGCGGAACTTTTCGAGAAGAAACGGTGTCCGCCGATGTCCATGCGGTTGCCCTTGTAGTTCACCGTCTTCGAAATACCACCCACCGTGTCCTCAGATTCGTACACGACCGGATGGATATCCGACTTTTTCAATAATTCGTATGCGGCAGTGAGTCCAGCCGGACCTGCGCCAACTATAACAGCTTTTTTCATGATATAATATTTTAAGAATTTGCTTTGAAAAGAATAATTTTACGGGCGAAGAAGTTCCAAAAGAACACAATCACCGTGGAAATAATTTTGGAAAGCATGTAATGGATGCCCATCTTATCCGTGCACACATACATGATGAGGGCATTGAGGCCCAAGCCGATGACACCGATGATGGCAAAAACGGCGAACTCAGCCCAACGGTTGCCGAGCGTGCGGTTGTTGAACACCCAGACCACACTGAGCAAATAGTTGGTCACCAAGCCTAAAATGAAAGAAATGGTCGCCGAGAGTAAATAATGCATTCCGAACACCTCGGTCAAAAAGACCAATACGCCGTAGTCCACCACAAAGGCGGCACCGCCCACAAAACCATAGCGGAACAGCTGTATCAGCGTGTTTTCAGTCTCTTCCTTGAACAGTTTGTTGAATAAATTCGCCATAAAACATTCCATTTATATCCTATCCGCAACAGCACACACTGCTGCAAAATAATCTGCAAAGATACAATATTTTTGAATCGTTCCGGCAAATGACAATTTCTTGCTATGTCGTGAAAACAAAAAAAAGGTCCTCTCACGAATGAGAGGATCTTTTGGTGATTCCGTTGCGACTCGAACGCAAAACCTGCTGCTTAGAAGGCAGCTGCTCTATCCAGTTGAGCTACGGAACCTCAGCTTTACGCCTTGTCGGGATAGCAAGATTCGAACTTGCGACCTCCTGCTCCCAAAGCAGGCGCGATAACCGGACTACGCTATATCCCGTTTTCCGGCTGCAAAAGTACACTTTTTTCAATATCCCCCATCAATTCCAATCCGATTTTTTCTTTTTGATATTCAACAAGTTAAAATAAAAACTATTTCTTTTTTGGATTATCCGTTTCTATTTTTGGCTAATATTCCGACTTTTCACCGCAACTGCTAACTGCTAATTGCTAACTATTCTTATTGCCTTCTTATCTCGTAGATTTCATGCTCAATCCCATACTCCCCCAAGATCGCACGCACCCGCGTCTCGTCCGTGTCCGAAATGAATACCTGACCGAAATGTTCCTGCCCCACCATGCTCAACAGCTCGGAAATCCGCGAACGGTCCAGCTTGTCGAAGATGTCGTCCAACAACAGGATCGGCTTGCGCTTGTTATAGGCGAAGGCGTAGTCGAACTGCGACAACCGCAATGCCAGCGAGAACGACTTCTGCTGCCCCTGCGACCCGAAATGCTTCACCGGCTGACCGTCGATCGTGAAGTCGTAGTCGTCCTTGTGCACCCCGAAGGTCGTGAACCCACACTTCGAATCCGCCGGAAAACTCTTCGCCAAGCCCTCTTCGAAAGAGTTTTCCAACAGCCCCGACTCATAGCGGATGTCCACCTCTTCCAAACCGCCGGAAAGCCCTCGATAGTGCTTCAAAAACATCGGACGAATGTCCTCAATGAACTGTTTGCGCCGCTGATGCAATTGATTACCATCTTCTATCAATTGGAAATCAATCACTTGCAGAAGAGAAAAATCCGACCGGCGGTTTTCCATCTGCTGACGTAACACCGCATTGCGCTGCAGCAGCAGTTTCTTATAATGAATCAGATGCTGCAGATAAATTTTGTCGAACTGCGAGATGATTTTGTCGAAGAACTTCCGGCGCACCTCGTTGCCGTCGTTGATGATGTCGCTGTCGTACGGCGAAACCATCACCACGGGAAACAACCCCACATGGTCGCTTAGCCGGTCGTACTCCTTCTTATTGGCTTTCAACGACTTAGCACCATTCTTATACACACAGCTCACCTGCGTGGTGTTGCCCGACTCCTCGTCCGCGAAATCGCCATGCAAAGCGAAAAAATCCGTGCCCAACCGCACCGAACTGACATCCTTCGCCGAAAAACAGCTCTTTCCGAACGAAAGATAATGGATGGCGTCCAGCAGATTGGTCTTGCCACTGCCGTTCGCCCCCACGATGCCGTTTACGTTAGCGTTGAACGAGAACGAGGCTTCGGGGTAGTTCTTGAAATTCGTGAGCTGGATGGTTCGTAAGTACATGTTGATGGGATTAGGAGCTTAGGAGCTTAGGAGCTTAGAAGTTTAATAAGCTTCTAAGCTTTTAAGCCTGTAAGCTATTTATAAGCCTGTAAGCTATTTCAGTCCCAGCACGTCCAACCCCTGATTGAAACGAATGTCTCTCGGGATGCCGGACTTGTTGATGCGGTCAAGGTCTTTCTGCAGGTCAGCCTTGATGGTGCCGTTGTCCTTGCTGTACTGGGCGGCAAATTCGAAATTGCCTTCCGCTTGGGTCTTGAGGATCAACGCAATCCATCCTTCCATAGCCTTGCGGGCCTTGTCGTAATTGATGTGGTAGGTGCCGTTACCGTTACGGGTGAAGGCGCCGTTCTCGAACAAATAGTTGTAGCACATCATGTTGGCAATACCGTGAGCTTCAGAAGCGCCGAAACGCACGGAACGCAGCAAACCGACGATGTAGGTGGTGATTGCATCCTCCACAGAAATGTCAGTGATCTCGCCCTTGTCGATGAGGTTGAGCACGAGATTCAGACCCACGATATCGGCCTTGGCTTCTTCCCAACTGGAGTTTTCGGTCTGCATGGCCTCATCCACGGAACCCTTGCCGTTGATGGTCTGCTTCACGCCCAAACCGTGCGCCACCTCGTGGAACGTCACATTCCAGAAGAATGCGTCGAAGGTAATATGGTTCTGCTCGGACGGCTCGATGATGATTTCGCCGATGGGCTTCATGATCTTGTCGAACTTAGCCTGCATGGCGTTGCGCAACTGGAAGCGGCGAGAACCCTTCTTGGCCTGCACATTGTCGTCATTCGGCAGGTTGATGGCGATGGTCTTGCCCGCAGCGTTGCAGTCGCCGCCGTAGAAGACCACGTCATAGAGGTTCATGTCGCAGGTGGTACCGGGAACATACATCTTGTATGCGGGGTCGCACGGAAGCTCGCGTTGCAGTTGCGGCAACATCTTCACGAATTTGTCCAGTTTGGTGCTGGCATCCACATCCTTCACCAACACAAAAGCTTCCCAAGAGGTCTTCACGGAGTTCAAACCGTCGTCATAGTTCTCGATAGGACCGAACACGAAGTCGATATTGGAGTCCTTCAAATCCATCCACGCCATGTCGCTGGGGAAATAGTTGTTGGTCTGCAGAGATTTCTTGCGCTCGACGAGATACTTCTTCATCGTCGGGTTGTCGGCAATTTCAATGGCCTGGTCCAACAGCTCGCACACGCGGTCAAGTTTCTCCTTGTAAGCCTCGTAATAGCCGACGGTGATCAGCTTCCCATTCTCGTCACGTTTGAGGATGGTGTAGTGGGAGGACTTCAACGGGTCATCGTAAGCGTCATATTCGGCTTTCGTGATGTCCTGCGGATAGTAGTTGGCCATCGGAGGACGCTCGCCGTAACCCGGCACGAAAGGTTTCTCGGAGTCAAGACGATCCCAAGGACCATAGTTGATCATAGCATAGTCCTTCATCCAAGGATCGGAGATGGTGTCGAGGATGCTCTTGTCACCGAAGGTCTGTTCCCAGAAAAGGTCGTCCATGATCTGACCGATTTCGAAGAAAATGGGCAGCAATTTGCGCTCACTGTCGGTCAATTTGGAAAGATCTGCGGTAAGGTCGAAGTAAGCATACTCCTCCACTTTCTGTTGAAGTTCGCTTTTTGAATCTTCAACGGGGGTCTCCTTTTTGTTGTTTTTGCATGAAGCAAAAAGGGCGATGCAGGCAAGCATTACCATAAATGTGGAAATTTTTTTCATATAAAAAGATTTAAGATTAAACTCATAAAAAAACACGAGGGCAAAGATACAATATTTTTAAATGTACCTTCGCCTTCGTGTTATGCACAATTTATCAACCGCGGCGGATTCTGGTGAACGGAAGCGGTCAGAAGACCGCCACTTTTCCGCACTGCGCCAGAAAATCGCCGATAACCTGCTTGGCTTTCTCCTCGGCCTTGCAACGGTTCTCCGGCGTGTCGTAGCGCGCCTTGATCTTCCGCTCCACACGCTGGATCAACGGCTTGGAGTCGTATTGTACCGCGTTCTCCTCGCTCTCGCTGTCCGACTTGAACCAAGCCGAGACCGTGGACTGGGTGAACTCCACATCGGGCAGACAGACCAGCACCGTGTCGGTGTTTTCCACGACATGGTACTGCACCTTGTCCATATCCATAGTCATGCTCACCTTTTGTCTAAGGACCTGCACACAATCGTGCTTTTTCTTGAAAAGTCCGTTATCCTTGCCCAGCACCGAACTTCCGATGCCACTCCCCCAGAAGGATTCTTTGGCGTAATCCTCCGTCACGGTCGAATAGAGGTAGAGCGTCCCAATGGGGCGCGTAGCCTCGATGACCGCCGGGGTATCTTTAAGGGTAAGTTCTTCTGTATCAGCTTTGTGCTTAATTTTGCTGACGAGCGCCACTCCCGCAACAAGCAGGATGATGATGGTGGCGTATATGGCGATTCTTTTATTCATTGTTGGATGATTAGATGAAAAGATGAAAAAGATGAGAAGATGATTAGTTTAATAGATAAAGACAGGATGGAGGCCGATGGCTTCGAGCAAGGAGGTGAAGACCGCTTCGGTGTTGTGGGTCAGCTCACTAGCCAGCTGCTTCTGGAAATCGAGATCCTGACTAACCACCTGATCAAAGGCCATGTTTTTGATCTGTTGGATGGTGGTTTCACCCACCTTGTCGCGCAAACCGGTGGAAAGAGTGACAATTTCGTCTTGATTGGTGACAGGATTGTAGGATTGATCGATGATTTTCGGTTTGGGAAGACGAATCTGCAGGGTGTCATCCCCGATGAATTGCAAATCCGACTCTTTCAGTTCCATCAGGTCAATGCCGTAACGGATGGTGACATCCACGGGAACCACGCAGACGCGCTTCCCGAGCTTCCATTTCGCCGGATTCAGTGAGGCAAACTGGGTTTCGGAATCGTAGATGGCCATCTTCCGAATGGTCACCTCGGTGGTGGCAATCTGCGACTGTTCCTGCATTACCCCAAGAATCGCGGCTTTGTCCGGCAACGGCTTCTCCATCTTCTTGGACGGCCACAAAAGCACCGCCAACAACACCGCCACACTGGCGGACAATAAAATCCAATACTTTCGGTTCATATCATTTACATTAATACTATGGCAAAGATACAAAAAATAGAGGGAGGTTTAATTATGAATTATGAATTCTAACTTGGTTAGTCGCAGAGCCGAGAGGGTCAGGAAATTCGATTTTCGTTATTCAGAGCACTAGCGAGTATGAGGTTCCGTTTGGCAAGATATTGCCTAGGGCTCTCGCGAGGGAGTGAATTGCCGAAAAGGCAGTCTCTTTTTCGTAAGGGCAGGGTGGCCAAACGGAATGGTGACGGGTTGCTCGTCAGTTCGTGCTCTTGCGCATTTGCGAGGTCTCGTTAGCACCTGCTCTTGCGAGGGTGCGGAGATCGGCAATTCCAGGAAAAACGACATAGCCACCGCCATTCCGTTTGGCCGGAAAAGGGCGCCCTTGAATCGCCAGAGCAGAAAAATCCGAAAAAAGGGAGGCATTCTCTCGCGAGGGCGGTGATGCCAAACGGAATCCCAGACTCGCCAGGGAAGGAAATATCGTAAAGGAATCCGCCTCGCCAAGGCAGGGCATAACGAAAAAGGCAAGGGCGCAGCCCCACGGCCACGCCCTTGGTTAATGATGAATTTTAAATTGGTTAGTCGCGGAGACAGCGGACTATTGGGCAATCTCGATTATATGAACTCCCAAAGCCTGTTCAATGAGGGCGATTGTTCGGCAAGTGAAATTATGGCCTCCCCCAAGCCATCTTGTAACATCAGAAGGGCGTCTGTGTGTAAGGGATGCTAGCTCTTTTTTGCTAATTCCCTTTTCCTTCATAACCGCATCTATGCGTCCTGCAATGCCATCCGTTATGGCGTCGGTAGCCCAGTCGAGAGCAGGAATGCTGTCATACGCCTCCTGAACGATAGGGCTGAAAATCTTGATGTTTTTATTTGGTCTCATAACTCAAAAGTTGCACTTTCAATTCCTGTGATGACATTTTGTTCTATCTTGATTTTCCCACTTGCGAGTTCCATTTCGCATATTCGTAATATTTTTCTACAGGGTTGCCAATCATAATGCATAATAAACAAAAGTTCCACCCTGGTTCGCTGGACTTACGTCTTGTAGCGTGGTGGAATCTGTCGCTGCAAAAATACACTTTTTTTTGATTACACAATTACAATTGATATTTTTTAAAATAATATCGCTATACAATGAGCCTACGCTATTTTTCATTATGCATTCTACATTCTTCATTAAACAAAGGGCGCAGCCACACGGCCACGCCCTCATTCTTAATTCTTAATTCTAAATTGATTAATCGCGGAGACAGCGGACGGAATAGCCGTATGTTGAATAACCATTTAGATAGTCCGTGTTGGAATATGAGTTCCTTATACGTAACAGTCTTGGGCTGCTGTTGTTTGCCGAAGAAGATGTCCAAAAGCATGCAGATTCTCCCAAAGACGTAAAACCCCAATTGGAGCCAGATGTTGTATTCGGATACACATAGCCCGAAGGCAATGCAGAAAACCCAGTACGATTTGCTTTCCCTAAATTGCTGTCTGATCCAGGAGAGCACCAGCCTGTAGCTGTATTCCAGCCTGTAGTTGAGGCCAATGCTTTTGCAGCTCCTCCATTGCAATTATATTGACTATTAGCGGTAATAAATTCTATCAAAATGTTCCACTCTGATTCAGAAGGAACATGCCACCCATTGGGGCATGGACCCTGAACCCTAGAGATGCTGTTAAATGAATCATCACGAAATGTAGCTTTTCTATTATACATGTATCCATCAACTTGATTAGCAACAGAAGTTTCTGTCGGATAATACCAATAGGCAATTGTGTTGGAAGACGTCCAATTACCTGTTCCTACTCCTCCGGCAGTTATAGGCTCACCATCACTGTATCTGGTAGTCCTGAGGTTTTGTTTCAACCAACACTGTGTTCCTATCAATACCGTTCCATATATATGACCATCAAAATCCGTAACCGTATATGAACCACAAGGTAAACTTGATTGATTATCAATAGAAGAAATCACATTATTAAGACTATCAATTTTTGAATTATAGATATTTTGAATGCTATCAATAATAGAATGTAATTGATTGTATGTGATATAAGATGCATCGTTGTTAAATGAGCTTACATTCGTAGGTACGGTAGGAATGGTCGGTTTATTTGTCAAATCATTGTAGTTACCACTAAACAGAGTCGGTTTGTTCAGTATTTGAGCAACTCCAGACGTAGCATTCCAGTCTGCGTTAACTTGAGTGGGAATCTGCGAGGCCGTGATGTAATTAGCTGCATTCAGCTGGCCAGCTGTCACATATCCAGCATCGTTCGTAAAGGAACTCACGTTAGTAGGAACGGTCGGAATGGACGGCGTATTCGACAAATCATTATAATTACCACTTATCGCCACAACAGCAAGATTTGGTTTATTACTCAAATCGTTATAATTACCACTGAAAAGATTTG
>Ga0310696_10010449_pt1 | contig 10678 bp, 7 predicted proteins | sample AusTroGonzalo_MG_4_FD_203885 | JGI IMG/M metagenome (GOLD analysis project Ga0310696, IMG submission 203885) | Bovine rumen microbial communities from tropical cattle in Woodstock, Queensland, Australia - Gonzalo_02 (v2) (version 2) | ecosystem: Host-associated > Mammals > Digestive system >... | reverse complement strand
GCAATCAATCTTTTGGCCTGTTTGCTCCAACCAATCAGTTTGATGTTGCTGTCAGAGAGGCCGTTCGTTCTGTCAAAGGTTGTGATACTCTGGTCTTTCTTGTTGTACATATAAAGACCATTGCTGGCTCTGACGAAGATATCATCGCCCGATGCATAGATCTGCTCTATGTGATTGTATGCAAGATGGTTCTTCCACGTTCCAACCTGAGCCTGTAAAGGTAAAAAGGTAAAGAGGAAAAAAGGTAAAATACCTTTTATCCAAAAGTTACATTTTGTTGTTAATATTTTACTCATAATTCCTTTCCTATTTTCTTTTTACTTTTTTACCTTTAAGAGAAAGTCTGCGAGTTTCTGTGTGGCTCTGGCACGATGACTGATATGGTTTTTGATGTCCATACCTAACTCAGCAAACGTCTGGTCGTAGCCGTCTGGCTGGAAGATAGGATCGTAGCCGAAGCCCTCCCCTCCCCTACGCTCTCGGATAATCTCGCCTTCAACGATTCCCTCAAACTGGTGGACTTCCTTAATGCTTGTGCAGCCACAAGGACAGACATCTTTTTTTTGTATTAACGTAATAACGGTGCGAAATCTTGCTTTGCGATTGTTATTTTCTCCTAATTCCTTCAAAAGTTTGGTCATATTGGCTTCTGAGTCATGACCATCTCCAGCATAACGGGCAGAATAGACACCAGGAGCCCCATCGAGGGCTTCCACCTCTAAACCAGTATCATCTGCAAAACAATCCATGTGATAGTGGTCATAGACGTACTGAGCCTTTTGCAGGGCATTCTCTTCGAGTGTCTTGCCTGTCTCAGGGATGTCTACATCACAGTTGATATCCTTCAGTGAAAGCACCTCTATACTCTCTCCGAGAATACTACGAATCTCTTCGAGTTTATGCTTATTATTTGTTGCAAATACAATTCTCATTTTTCCTCTATCTTCTTATCCTTTACCTTCACTCTCATTTCATCGAATCCCTCGCCGTAGACACCAATGACGGCACTCTGCGAAACAAAGGCCTGGGGGTCGATCATCTTAATCAGACGGAAGATGTTGACACTCTCGTTCTTCTTGGCGAGGATACAGAGCACTTTCATTTCCTGACCTGTATACCAACCGTGTCCGTCGAGGATGGTCACACCATGATTCATCTCCGTGCCTATGGCGTTGGCTATCTCCTGCCATTTCTTGGTGAAGATAAGGAACTGCACAGACTGTCGTCTGGCATTCATCACATAGTCAAGGGTGTAGCCCTCCATCGCCATCACACAGAAGCCAAACATCACCTTATGGGCACGTTCCATGTATGTACCGAATTGTGGGAAGAACATACAGGAACCAATGATACAGAAGTCAGCGGCTATCAATACATTGCCTAATGACACATTGGGATGATACTTATTCACAGAGGCAGCAATGATATCCGTTCCACCTGTTGAACCGTTGTTCAGAAAGACGGTAGCCAAAGCAACACCAGTCAGCACGCAACCGATAATCATCGACATAAAATCTTGTCCTTCACCCATCAGTTTGAAGGGCAGCCCGTTGTCTTGTTTGGGAAGGATCTCCTGGGCAAACATCAGCATGAAGTAAAGGGTAAAGATGGCGAAGATGGTCTTCACCATAAACCTGAGACCCAATACTTTTAGTGCGATAATGAGCAGGATACCGTTGATGATGATATACGTATTCTCCAGATGGAACCCTGTGGCATAGTAGATGATAGCAGAAAGACCCGTTACACCTCCTGCCACAATCTGATAAGGCATCAGGAACACCGTAAAAGCGATAGTATAGAGGAAGAGGCCAAAGGCTATAAAGAAATAGTCTCTGGCTTCGTTCAATACCATTTTATGGTGGATAGTCGTCATTTATTTCTTCAGCACAATGTTCACCATACGCTTAGGGACGATGATAACCTTTGCAACTTGGAAGCCTTCGAGATACTTAGCAGAGCGCTCGTCTGCCAGCACAGCCTCCTCGATGGTCTTGTTGTCTGCATCTGCAGCAAACTGCATCTCGAAACGGGCCTTACCGTTGAAGGCGATACCCAGTTTCACCTGGCTCTCTACAAGGTATTCCTCATTCCAGGTGGGCCACTGAGAGTCGCAGACACTACCCTGCTCGCCCAGCATCTCCCAGAGTTCCTCAGCAATATGGGGAGCGAAGGGAGCGATGAGAATCACGAGGGTCTTCAGCATCTCCTTGTTCTTGCACTTCTGCTGCGAGAGTTCATTTACACAGATCATGAAGGCAGAGATAGAGGTGTTATAACTGAAGGTCTCGATATCCTGAGATACCTTCTTGATCAGTTTATGCACGCTCTTCAGGTTCTCTGGCGTAGCCTCGCCCTCAAAGCCGTTCTGATAGAGGTTCCAGAACTTACGGAGGAAACGGTGGCAGCCGTCAATACCATTGGTGTCCCAAGGCTTCGACTGTTCCACAGGACCTAAGAACATCTCATAGAGACGCAGGGTGTCAGCACCATACTTCTCGACGATCATATCCGGATTGACCACGTTGAACATCGACTTCGACATTTTTTCAATGGCCCAACCACAGATATACTTGCCATTCTCAAGGATAAACTCAGCGTTCTCGTATTCAGGACGCCAAGCCTTGAAGGCCTCAATGTCGAGCACATCAGCAGAAACGATATTCACATCCACGTGGATAGGTGTGGTGGTGTATTTGTCTTTGAGGCCGAAACTGACAAACTTACCCTTGTCAGCACCCTCGTCCTCGATACGATAAACGAAGTTGGAGCGACCCTGAATCATACCCTGATTGACGAGTTTCTTGAAAGGCTCGTCCTCGCAAGAATAACCTGAGTCATAAAGGAACTTATTCCAGAAACGGGAATAGATCAGGTGACCAGTCGCATGTTCAGTACCTCCTACATAGAGGTCCACATTGCGCCAGTATTCATCAGCCTCACGACTCACGAGAGCCTTCTCGTTCTTGGGGTCCATATAGCGCAGATAATAAGCAGAACTACCAGCGAAGCCAGGCATGGTGTTCAACTCCAATGGGAAGACGGTCTTATTGTCAATCTCGTCTTTGCTCACCACCTTGTCGAACTTGGTGTCCCAAGCCCACATCTTAGCACGTCCCAATGGGGGCTCGCCTGTTTCTGTTGGCTTGTACTCGTCAATCTCAGGCAACTCCAGAGGCAGACACTCCTTGGGAATCATATAGGGCATATCGTCCTTGTAATACACTGGGAACGGCTCGCCCCAATAGCGTTGACGGGAGAAGATAGCGTCACGAAGGCGATAGTTCACCTTCACACGACCCAAGCCCTGTTCAGTCACATATTTCTTGGTGGCAGCGATTGCCTCCTTAACGGTAAGTCCATTCAAAGAGAACTTAGCGCTTGCAGAGTTGCAAACAATACCCTCCTTGGCATCATAACTCTCCTCAGAGACATCAGCACCCTCAATCAGAGGGATGATGGGCAGGTTGAAGTGCTTGGCGAAGGCGTAGTCACGAGAGTCGTGGGCAGGCACAGCCATGATGGCACCAGTACCATAACCAGCCAACACATATTCTGCAATCCAGATGGGGATCTTCTCGTCGTTGAACGGATTGATGGCGTAACTTCCTGAGAACACACCGGTCACCTTGTGATCCATCTGACGATCACGTTCTGTACGCTTCTTCACATAGTCGAGGTATTTTTCTACTTCTGCCTTCTGCTCAGGTGTGGTGAGTTCGGCTACCAGTTCGCTTTCAGGAGCCAGCACCATGAAGGTCACACCAAACATTGTATCGGCACGAGTCGTAAAGATGGTAAAGTGCTTGTCGCTGTCAGCCACGTTGAACTCAACCTCAGTACCCTCAGAGCGTCCAATCCAGTTGCGCTGGGTTTCTTTCAATGAGTCTGTCCAGTCAATCTCCTCGAGACCATCGAGCAGACGCTGAGCATAGGCAGATACACGCAGGCACCACTGGCGCATCTTCTTCTGCACCACAGGATAGCCGCCACGAACGCTGACACCATCCACAACCTCATCGTTAGCCAATACAGTACCCAGTTTTGGGCACCAGTTCACCATTGTATCTGCCAGATAGGCAATACGGTAGTTCATCAGCACCTCCTGCTTCTTCTTCTCTGAGAAACCGGCCCAGTCGGAGGCTGTAAAGTGCAGTTCCTCAGTACCAAGGGCGTTGCAGTTCTCAGTACCCATCAGTTCAAAGTGCTCAATCAGTTTGATGGTTGGTTGGGCCTTGTGCGACGAGGTGCTGTAGTAACTCTTGAACATACGCTGGAAGGCCCACTGCGTCCACTTGTAATAGATAGGGTCGCAGGTGCGGACCTCACGCTCCCAATCAAAACAGAAGCCAATCTTATCCAACTGACTGCGATATCTGTCGATATTCTCGAAGGTGGTCTTCTCAGGGTGCTGACCTGTCTGGATAGCATACTGCTCTGCAGGGAGTCCGTAGGCATCATAGCCCATCGGGTTCAGCACGTTGAAGCCCTGCTGACGCTTGTAGCGGGCATAGATGTCCGATGCGATATATCCTAAGGGATGACCCACGTGCAAGCCTGCTCCACTGGGGTAAGGGAACATGTTGAGCACGTAGAATTTCTTCTTGTTATTGTCCTCCACTACGCGATAGGTTCCATTCTCCACCCATCGCTTCTGCCATTTTTGTTCGATTTCTCTGAAATTGTAATCCATTGTATTTTTGTATTTATTTTTGTTTCCGTACATTAATATTTGGGCTGCAAAGGTACGAATAAGTGTGCAATAATCCAAATTATTTGGGGAATAATTCATTATTTCGCCACCTGCGATACTTGAACCAATAATAAAGTAGCATAAACAACCCGATGTTCAGAGGTATCAGCAAAAACAGGATGAAAACAACGAAAAACCCTGCAGCAATGTTGAATCCGATGTGACCTCGTGGGGCATATTCTGGTTTATCATAATACCTGAGACTATCCAAAAGGATCTTGATAGTTTCTGTTGAGTCTTGACGGGCTGCGGCTGCTTCGATCTCAGCCTGAATACGGCGATACTCCGTTTGACGATGGACAGAGTCGGCCTCGTAGGCCTTCATCGCCTCATCGTATTCCGTCTGCCAGGCAGAATATTCCGCACGATTCTCGTTCATTTTTTCTTCAGAATAGAAAATCAACCAAATGCAGAAGGCTATCAGCAGCGCGCTGACGATGGTCAGCAACCAACCTGACCACTTTAAACATCCGCTTGGCTTCTTTACCGTGTAAATAGGTTCGTTCATAATGATTATCGTTTTTTTGTTTGCAAAGATACATTTTTTTTCGTACCTTTGCAAACAAAATGAAAAAGATTCTCTTTATCTGCTTAGGTAATATCTGCCGTTCGCCAGCCGCTGACGGCATCATGAAGCATCTCGTGACTGCACGAGGTCTCGACGACGAGTTTCTCATCGATTCTGCTGGCATTGGCTCCTGGCACGTGGGGCAGTTGCCTGACTATCGTATGCGAAAGTGTGGAGAAAGGCATGGATACAACTTCGATCATCGGGCCCGTCAGTTTTCTTCAAAAGACTTTGCCCGTTTCGACCTCATTGCTGTGATGGATCAGGAAAACTACCACGATGTGGCTCGTCAGGCGAATTCCCAAGCCGACCTCGCCAAGATTATCCGTATGAGCGACTATCTGCGCCATCATCCTGGCCAGAAGACCGTTTCTGACCCCTATTATGGGGGTACTCGCGACTTCGAGTTTGCCCTCGAACTTCTCGAAGATGCCTGCGAAGGTCTCTTGGATGAACTGACAAAAGCATAGCCTTTTTCTTTAAGGATTATCAACTATCTTTACAAATCAACGCTCATAATTCGCACGTTATTCACCAACTCTAAGTTGGGTCTCAAATACGCGAATTATGACCCGTTTTGTAACTCTTTGACCTTCTGTTGCTTACAAAACTGCTCGCTTTTCAACCCTCCAAAAACGCCCGTTTTTTCCATTAATAGAAACCATTTTTACTATTAATACTAGCAATTGCTACCATTAATGCTAGCAATTTTTCCCTAGGCGGGTAACAAATTTTTCATAGGCAAGCAGCATTTTCTCCATAGGCAAGCAGTATTCTCACCCTTTGTTTGCTTACTTCTCGCTCTCCCCTTGCCATTTCTTCTCCTAGAAGCCTCATTTTGGAAGTGTTAAATTTAGGCAAATCTTCTTTACATTCGTACAACATCAATCTAGAATTTGTGACAGTTGTGACAATTGTGACAGTTCAAATGCGCCCCACCTCAACATCAAACAGATTAGGTGTTATTATACTTTTATTGATTATTCATAATGATATTCACAAGAGTAACGGCATCAGCAGAATTTACTACACCATCATTATTGAGGTCACCTCGCTTACTTGAGCCTTCACCACTGCCAGAGATTTGAATCTCCTTCGTGGCTACGTCAGAATTGCTGTAGCCAGTCTTAGTGGCATAGACGCTGACAATACAAGTCTTTTTTATATTCACACTTCCACTAACACCATTTTGGACATCAGGATATTTGATGCTATAGTGTAATTCTACACCTTCTGTCTCACAGTTGAAAACAATCTTATCATTATCATAGTTGATGGTAGGTGTTGCACATTTATTATTGTCAACAATATCTACCGCCATAGTCTTATACTCATTAAAATTGCTCCAGGGTGCAGTATTTTGGTATTGAGCAATTGCAGATTCTGGTACGTAGAGGGTTGCATATTCTATAAGGGATTTATCAAAAACCCCAACCCCTTTTCCATAATAACCAGAATATTCTGAATGGCAAGCAGGCGCATCCTTTGCATAACAATATACGTTTGAAAGTTGAGAGCATGAAGAGAAGGCTCCTTGATACAAATCCTTTATCCCACGACCAAGGGTAACATCTGACAGATTTTTACATTTTTCAAATGCACCTAGTTGAATAGTAGTCACTTTATCAGGAATAGAAATAGAGGTTAGGCTAGAGCAATTGGAAAAAGTCAAATAATCTATATATGTTAACTTATCGGGTAAATTTATTGAAGCGAGACTTGTACACCTCTCAAAAGCAGACTCTCCTATTGTTTCAACACTATTAGGAATCGTTATAGACTCCAAACTAGTACAACCAGCGAATGTAGCCCATTTTATACTTGTGATACTTTCAGGAAGTTCAACAGAAGTCAGACCTGTACATCCTACAAAAACATGACTACCAAGATCTGTAACTGAATTAGGAATTGTCGCAGATGTCAGATTGATGCAACCATTAAAAGCATCACGCTCAATCTGTTTAACATTATTACCAATCAAAACAGACTCCAATCCACTGCATTGATAAAATGCCCTTCCGCCAATAACAGTTGCTGCCACATTAGCGTTATTATCACCTATCATTGCAGAAGACAACTTATTACAGCCATAGAAACACTCGTATCCTATATTTGTCACACTATTAGGAATAGAAACAGAGGTTAAACAAGAACAATTAAGAAAAGCCCCTCTACCAATTGAAGTTACACCATTAGAGATGAATAAAGATGTAAAAAAACTTCCGCCATAGAAAGCCCAATCATTAATAGATTTTACGCCGTTCGGAATAACCAGTTCTTCAATTTCTGTACCATTCAAAAATAAATGATGTGCAAAAAATAACGGATTGGCTTCAGTATTACCAGTATTAGTTTGAAAATTGATTTTGCACCAGGCTGCCAAATCAGATATATGCACAGCGCTCAAGCCATAGCAGCCAGAAAAAGCCCCATCGCCGATAGATGTCATGCTGTTTGGGATGGTTATAGAGGTTAGACTGCTACAATTTTTGAAAGCCGACTCTCCTATGGATGTCACGCTATACTCATTTCCCTCATATATAACAGACTTGGGTATCTCAACTGAGCCACTATATGTATAGGGTCCATTATATTCATCGGGGTCAATATTTTGAACAGGGATGCTTGTTACTTCTGCAATCTTAATTGCTTTCGATATCAAGTTGTAATAGATACCATCAATCTCTACAGCATCAGCACTTGCATTTATTGCAAACACCAATAAAATACAAAGTAAACTAAATTTCTTCATATTACTGACCTTGTTTGATTAGATTAGTGTCCACCCTTCCGCTTCGGCTTGGGGCTTCCACTTCAGAAGTGATGACGGGGCAAAGATAGGAATTATTTCTGAAACAAACAAGATTTATAGGAAAAAGTTTCTACTTTTCTTGTTGATTCAGTAAAAAGTTGTAATTTTGCGGCAGAGAAGAATGGTATGAGAAAGATTTGGATTATGCTGGTTCTGGCGCCAGTGATGTTGATGGCACAGGAAGTGACGGTGCTGAAACAACGGAAATTCCCAAAGACGGTGTCTGCTGGTAATTACAGTGGTATCACGTGGTTGGGTGGTTCTCGATATGCTGTGGCGAACGATAAGTCGCCAACGGCTGGCTTCTATCTGATGACGATAGATATTGATAGCATCACAGGCGAATTACTGTCTGTTCGTGAAGACACTTTTCTCACCAATGGCCAGCCCAATCGCGATGAAGAAGGTATCTGCTATATGCCTCAGTCACAGACGGTTTTCGTGAGTGGAGAGGCAGATCAGGAGATTCTGGAATACAATCTTCAAGGTCGGTTGACAGGTAGAAAACTAAACATCCCTGAAGTCTTTAAGACGGCCCACTCCAATGGTGGTTTTGAGGCACTTACCTATCAAGAAAAGACCCATCGGTTTTGGACCACGTCGGAGAATACGTTGAAGGCGGATGGTGAGAAACCTACAATCAAACGGAAGATTAGCAACCGTCTGCGCCTACAGTCTTTTGGTGATGACCTGCAACCCAAGGAACAATATTGGTATGTGAGTGATTCAACAGAAATACGAAAGACAAAAGGCAACAGTATTTTGGGAGTGAGTGGTTTGGCTGCTCTCGATGATGGGCGCATCGTGGTGCTCGAACGTGAGATGTATTTTCCCAAAAAGCAGATTGGCTCGTACTGCCTCGTCAAACTTTATTTGGTGAATCCCTCACAGCAACAACCTGGCGAGGTATTGAGGAAAACCCTGCTGACACAGTTTCGTACCAAAGTTAATCTCACTCGCAGAAACTTTGCCAACTACGAAGGCATCTGTGTGGGCCCCAAACTCTCAGACGGACGAAAGTTGCTCATCCTCATCTGTGATTCCCAAAATCAGAATCGTGGCATTCTGCGCGACTGGTTCAAAACCATCATCCTTCCTTAAAAAAAGATAAATATTTGGTGGTTTGCAAATAAATACCTATCTTTGCGGATTGAAATTAATTCATTACTAACAAATAACTCTTTTAAAAATGAACAACGTACCTGTAATTAAGATTGGAATCGTCGCCGTATCTCGCGACTGTTTCCCCGAGTCATTGGCTGTTAACCGTCGTAAGGCCGTTATCGCCGCGTATGAAAAGAAGTTTGGTAAGGAAGGCATCTATGAGTGCCCCATTTGCATTGTAGAGAGTGAGATTCACGCTCAGCAGGCTCTTGCTGATGTTCAGAAGGCCGGTTGTAACGCTCTGTGCGTTTACTTGGGCAACTTCGGTCCTGAGATTTCAGAGACCATGATTGCTGACTGGTTCCAGGGTCCCACCATGTTCTGTGCTGCTGCTGAGGAGACACAGAAGGACCTGATTGACGGTCGTGGTGACGCTTACTGTGGTATGCTGAATGCCAGCCAGGCTCTGAGCCTGCGCAAGACTCGTGCTTACATCCCTGAGGAGCCCGTTGGCGACGCTGCCCAGTGTGCTGAGATGATCCACGAGTTCCTGCCCATCGCACGTGCTATCGTAGGTCTGCAGAACCTGAAGATTATCTCCTTCGGTCCTCGTCCAAACAACTTCCTGGCTTGTAACGCTCCTATCCGTGCCCTCTATGATCTCGACGTGGAGATTGAGGAGAACTCAGAACTTGACCTGCTCGAGGCTTTCCAGAAGCACCAGGGCGATCCTCGCATCGACGACGTGGTGAAGGATATGGCTGCTGAACTGGGTCACGGTAACAAGATTCCTTCAGTTCTGCCGAAACTCGCTCAGTATGAGTTGACGCTGACCGACTGGATTGAGGCTCACAAGGGTTCTCGTCAGTTCGTGGCTATGGCCAACAAGTGCTGGCCTGCTTTCCAGACCATGTTTGGCTTCGTTCCCTGCTATGTGAACAGCCGTCTGACCAGCCGTGGTATCCCCGTGGCTTGTGAGGTTGATATCTATGGCGCTCTGTCTGAGTACATCGGAACCTGTATCTCTCAGGATGCTGTTACCCTGCTCGACATCAACAACACCGTTCCTAACGATATGTACGAAGAGAGCATCAAGGGCAAGAAGTTCGCATGTGATACTTATACCGATAAGGAAATCTTCATGGGCTTCCACTGTGGTAATACCGCTTCTTCGAAGGTATGCAACTGCCAGATGTGCTTCCAGCGCATTATGGCTCGCGCTTTGCCTGTTGAGGTTACCAACGGTACCCTCGAGGGTGACATCCAGCCAGGTCTGGCTACAGTTTATCGTCTGCAGTCTACTGCTGACACCAAACTCCGCGCTTACATCGCTCAGGGCGAGGTTATTCCTGTGGCTACACGCTCATTCGGTTCTATCGGTATCTTCGGTATCAAGAACATGAGCCGCTTCTATCGTCACGTCCTCATCGAGAAGCACTAC
>Ga0310696_10010445_pt1 | contig 10680 bp, 10 predicted proteins | sample AusTroGonzalo_MG_4_FD_203885 | JGI IMG/M metagenome (GOLD analysis project Ga0310696, IMG submission 203885) | Bovine rumen microbial communities from tropical cattle in Woodstock, Queensland, Australia - Gonzalo_02 (v2) (version 2) | ecosystem: Host-associated > Mammals > Digestive system >... | reverse complement strand
GAATTCCACCGCCTCTGTTTTTTTCAGCACCCATAAAATACGGTAATTCAGCTTTCCGCAACCGGCTTTCCCTAAATCTTTCGCGCAAAATGGCGTGCCGTCCTTAAATTCCTTCACTTTCTCTGGCAGAATATCGACATAAGAAGCAAGCCCGTGAAGCACGATGCTCTCCTGCATCGAGGTAAGCTCCCTGCCGGCTTTGTACCAATTTTTCATGAACCGCCTGCTTTTATTCGCGAGCTGTACCGGCTCTTTTGTCCGTATGCGCTTTTCCGTGCATGTAACGGGAAGTACTTCAAGAGTGAACCATGGCTCATTGAGTATCGGGTAAATGCCCATCAGCTCTTCATAGACGTCAACCAGCGAAAGCTTTTTCGGGCTTTTTCTTCTGTATATAAGGTTTCCTTTCTCATCGCGAAGCTCAATTTTGAACTCGGTTATAAGCGGATGCACGACCCGTATTGTATGAGCATCCTTCAGCTTTAATATTTTTGGAAGCAGTTTGTATAGCCCTTTCGTCTGTATCTCGATGACAGTGTGCTCGTTGTCATCGCAAATTATGTCACAAATCACGTCACATTCAGGAATTTCGGTCTTTCCGTGGTATTTTTCTGCATAAAATTCCTTAAGTTTTTTGTGCAAATCGGTTTCGTTATAAGTATTTATCACATTTATAACTATACATGCGTGTACTTCAAAAGTAAAGATGTTGGATTTTTCTAAATAATATTTATTTATTTTTAATTGACAAGCCATTTTTTTCGAATAAAATGGGAATTAAGTGGGAAATTGTGGAGATTAGTGGAAATTAGTGGTATGGAATTGCTAACTGGTGAGTACCGGAACACTCTGGATGAGAAAGGAAGAATCCTTTTCCCGTCCAAACTCCGGACGGCAATAACTGGAAATGTTCTCGTCGTTACTAAAGCAATAGATAACTGCTTATGGATCTATACTCCGGAAGAATGGAAGATTCTCTCTGATAAAATCATGGAATCTTCATCGCCTTTTGATCCAAAGTCAAAGCTTGTCGTGCGGCATTTGATTGCGCCCGCGCAGGAAGTTGAGTTTGACAAATCGGGTCGTCTTTCTATTCCCCAAAGTTTAAGGGAGTATGCTGGGTTGTCCAAAGACTGTGTAATGCTTGGAATAAGCAGATACATGGAATTATGGGATGCCGCCGTGTATCAGGAGTACAACTCTATGAATGAGTCTGCGCTTGTTGATGCAGCTGCCAGCCTGACAGATATCCACTTTTAGACGCGTGCTTAAAAGCGCGTAAGGTTCGAACTCCTTGTGTCGTTAGGTTCGCGCTGAAAAAAAACAGCGAGTTCCTTATGGCGGGGTAGTCGTCTCTTTCGCGGTTTTTTGTATCTTTATCTGCTTCGGAGGTTTTTTTGGAAATTGTCCATAAGCCGGTTTTGCTGCGCGAGACGCTGGAATTTTTGTCTCCTGTTGGCGAGCCTTTTGAAAAAAATGCGTTTATGGTTGATTCTACGCTTGGAGAAGGAGGTCATTCCGAAGCGTTTTTAAGTAGGTTTGAAAATTTGCGTATAATCGGATTGGACGCAGATCCGAAAATTCAGGCACGGGCAAAAGAAAGGCTTATGCCTTTCGGAGATCGGATGAGTTTTCATCAGGGCTGGTTCAACGATTTTTATGCAAATTATCCAGATAATTTGCCGAAGCCCGATATTATTTTGTTCGATCTTGGAATTTCAGTGTTCCATTACGAGCGGTCGGGCAGAGGTTTTTCATTCCGTTACGACGAGCCGCTTGATATGCGGCTTAATCCCGATGCGGGTGAGTCGGTGGAGGTTTTGGTAAATACGCGAAGTGAAAAGGACTTGGCGGATATTGTATATATGTATGGCGAGGAGCGATACAGCAGGAGGATAGCGGCGGCAATTTGTGAGGCAAGAAAGATGTCTCGTATTGTGTCGTCAAAGGTGCTCGCCGATATTATATATAGGGCTGTTCCGGCTCAGTACAGGCACGGGGCTATTCATCCGGCCACAAAGAGTTTCCAGGCTTTCAGGATTGCTGTCAACCATGAGCTTGACAATATTCCGCCTGCGCTCCATGCGGCGTTTTCTGTCCTTAATGTAGGCGGGAAGATGGGCGTTATAACGTTCCATTCGCTTGAGGACAGAATCGTGAAGAATATTTTCCGTGATTATGCCAAGGCGTGCGTTTGTCCGCCTGAGCAGGCCGTGTGTACATGCGGTGGAAAGCCGAGGGCGGAGCTTGTTACTCGTAAGCCTGTCGTTCCGGGAGAAGATGAGGTCGCGGAGAATTCACCGTCTAGGAGCGCGAAGCTGCGTGTTATCCGCAAGCTGCGTGAGGGTTAAGTGTGAAGGTTAAGATGGTGAGTTTTGTACGATTTTTTAAGGGAGGTGTGATGTGAAAAAAACTAATAATGTTAAAAAGAGTATATGGTTGTGTGCTCTTGCGCTGATAGTTCCTCTCTTGCTTGTCGCGGGGCTTTTCCAGATTCACCGTTTCAGAACGTTGAAAGCGGAGGTCGATGAGCTTGATTCGCGTCAGTATTCGATAATCGATGGGAATCGCCGTCTTGTCGGCGAAATCAGTTTGCTTGCGGGTTCTGACAGAATTGAACAGACTGCTGTAGAAGAGTACGGAATGCAAAAAGCTGAAAGTGAAGATATTGTAAGAGTGAGAGTTGGTTCGAAATGATTAATGAAAGTATCGGTTCTCTTTTAAGTGAGGAAGAGCTTCTCTGCGCTGTAAAAGGGAACAGGATAGGAAAAAAAGTATTATTCTTCTCGTCCGTTGCTACTGACAGCAGGAACGTAAAGGCAGGCAGTCTTTTTGTTCCGCTTGTGGGTGAGTCTCAGGACGGGCATAAATATATAAAGAGCGCGGTTGAGAAAGGTGCTGCGGTCGTTTTTGCCGTAAAAGATAATTGGGAAAAGCTTTTGGCAGAAGACAAAGAATACGTCGAAAATAACTCCAGCATTGTCTTTGTGAAAAATACGCTTTACGCGCTGCAAGATGCCGCTGCGGCATATGTAAGAAAATTCCCGAATCTTATAAAAGTTGGAATAACAGGATCGAACGGCAAGACGACCACGAAAGAGATTGCCGTCGCTGTTCTGTCTCAAAAATATAATGTTGTCGCTACGGAAGGAAACTTCAATTCAGAGACAGGGCTTCCGTTATCTGTTTTCAACATAAAAAAAGAGCATGAAGTCGGAATATTCGAGATGGGAATGAACCGCAGGAACGAAATTGGCGAGCTCGCTTCCGTTCTTTGTCCTTCGTTCTCAATAATCACAAATATCGGGACTGCCCATATCGGAATTCTCGGCTCAAAAGACAATATAGCTGAAGAAAAAAAGAAAATTTTTTCGCAATTTAAAGATAGCTCATGCGTTGGTTTCGTTCCTGCTTCGGACGAATATGCTTCTTTCCTTGCTGATGTGCCCGCTGGTACGGTTCGGCGTTTTGGCATCGCAGAACAAGAAAACGTAACGAAAGTGCATTTCGACGGCATAGAAGGAACTTCTTTTGAATATTGTGGACTGAATGTCAAATTTCCGCTCCCCGGTGAGTATAATTTCTCGAACATGCTCGCCGTCGTTCTTCTTGCAGAGACGCTTTCTGTGCCTGCAGAAGCGATTAGAAAAGGAATAGAGAGCGTAAAGCCGCTTTTCGGCAGAAGCCGTGTGCTTCGTGGCAAGTTCACTGTAGTGCAGGACTGCTACAATGCGAACGCTGAGTCTATGGCGGAATCGCTGCGGTTTTACGGCAGCAATGCGACGCAAGTGGAATCAAAAGGTGCTTGTTCAGCCTGTGCCGGTGAACAAGTTGCGGATGAAAATGCCGCATGCAAAAAGATTTTCGTGCTTGGCGACATGCTTGAGCTTGGCGATGCGTCTGCTGAAATACACAGTAAAACTGGCGAGCTTGCTGCTTCTGAAAAACCATATGCTGTGTTTTTCGTTGGGCAGGAGATGGTGCATGCGTACAATGCCGCCAGCGCATATTGCAAGGCGCACGGTATCGATACAAAAGTTTTTTCAGAGCCAGATACCGACGATGATGCAGTTCAAAAAGTTACGGAAAGAATTCTGGAGCTTGTTTCAGACGGCAGCCTTGTGCTTGTAAAAGGCTCCAGAGGATTGCGGCTGGAACGTGTTGCTTCAGTACTGTGTGAGAAGGCGGGGGTTGTTGTATGAGTGCCGGTATTTTTGCGGAACGCCCGATTACACATAAGAAAAATGATGTCGGGCTCATAGTTTCGGTGATATTGATGCTCGGATTCGGGCTTATAACATTGTATGTCAGTTCTGCAAGCTATGCCCTGCGTTCGCAGAAGGATGAGTTTTATTTCCTGTACCGGCAGCTGGCGTATGTTGGAATCGGGCTTGTCCTGATGATTTCAGCATCATGCATAAGTATGAATTTCGTACGGAAACTCCTTCCTGTATTTGTGGTTATAAGTTTCGTGATGTGCTTTTTCCCGTTCATTCCTGGCTTCGGTATTGAACGTAACGGAGCAAGACGATGGTTTAGGGTGCCGTTTGGAACATTCCAGCCGTCTGAGCTGGCGAAGCTTGCCGTTGTCCTGTTTTTGGCGAACCTTTTTGACAAAAAAAGCGATAAGTTCGACAATCCGGCTGTCTCTGTATATCCGGCTGCTTTCGGGCTTTTTGCGTTTGTGTTGATAGTGTTCCTTCAGGATGACTTTTCGACCGCCTTTTTTATATTGATTATTGGATTTATCCTGTTTTTTGTCAGCGGAGTTTACTTGCGTTGGTTCATTGCGTTTTGTGTATTCGCAATACCTGTCGCGCTTCTGTTTATTTTCAGCGAGGAATACCGTGTGAACAGGCTTATAGCGTTTCTCCTGCCTGATTACGATATCCATGGTATGAACTTTCAGCTTGCTGCGTCACGTCGTGCTATTACTGCCGGCGGTTTCTGGGGTGTCGGGTTTGGAACCGGATTGCGTTATGTAAAGAATATCCCTGAAGTTCAAGCAGACTTCGTTTTTGCTGGTTGGTGCGAGTCTATGGGCTTTTTCGGGGTGCTTGTGTATTTCGCCATTCTATTTTATTTCGGTTCGCGCGTTGTTCATATAGTGAGACATGCGAGATCACGATTTGAGGCTCTTGTTGCAGCTGGTTGTGGCTCGTCTCTCATTTTGCAGTCCCTCTTGAGTTGCGGAGTTGTGAGTGGTGCTTTGCCTTCTACGGGAATCACTCTCCCGTTTTTTTCGCATGGAGGTTCTGCTGTTATGGTGATGATGTCAGCCTGTGGGCTTTTGATAAATGTATCAAGAAAAGAATACGAGATAATTCCGGAGAATTTCTATGAGTGATGGTTTCGTTTATACTGAATATGGACGATATTTTGAGCAAGAAGAAGAAAAAAAGAAAGCTTCAGACAAAAAATTCAAGATTTTAAAAATCCTTGTGCTTATTTTGTCGGCGGTCCTAATAATCAATGTTGTTTTATATGCGATTGTTTTCCCATGTTTTTCTCCCGCGAATGTTGTATTCTCAGGTCTTACGAATATCTCTGAAAGCGATGTCCTTAAAAGCAGCGGTATGGATCTTACGACCCCTTGGGTTAGTTTTGACAAAAAGGAACTAGAGTCAAGACTTGCCTCTAATCCGGCTCTTGATTCAGAGACTCTTAAAATTGAGAAAAAATTCCCGGATCAAGTTCTTGTATATGTAAACGAACGTGTTCCCGTTGTTCTTTCCTTGATGAATATAGATAATAGGACACGGACTGTTCAAATTGATAAAAATGGTGTAGTATTCTCCACTACCAATATTGGAAATATAGGGCAAATTCCTTTGGTTACGGGCTTGGAACTGGAGAAAGTGGCCGAGGGATTCCATATATCGGCTACGTACAAACCTTTGCTCGACAGAATAGCGGCGATTGCTGAGGTCAATCCTGTTTATCTTTCCGCGTTGTCTGAGATTCATGTTAAACCTCTTGCTTCCGGTAATTATGAGCTGATTGTGTATCCTATACATTCCCGTGTACGTGTCATTGCTGATCGTTCACTTTCCGAGGAGACCTTGCGGTCTATGCTGCTCGTCCTTGATTTTATAGAGTCTGTCGATTCTGATATAACGGAAATCGATATGAGATACGGTTCAATGTCGTATAAGAAAGCTGGAAAAAATAATAATCTGGAGGTAAGCCGTGAGTGATTTGATAGTTGGTCTTGATGTCGGAACTTCTGTTATAAGAGCTGTCATCGGTGAAATAGATGAAAACGGAACTCTCCAGATAATCGGTGTTGGCAAGGCTCCTTCGACAGGACTTAGAAACGGTGTGATTGTTAATATTCAGGCCACAATGAGTACCATTACAACAGCGATAGATGGAGCCGAATTCATGTCCGGCAGGGAAGTCTCCGCTGTAATCACAGGAATTGGTGGCTCCCAGGTTGAAGGCGTGAATTCTCGTGGAGTTGTTGCTGTCGCTGATCACGGACGGAACACGCATGAGATTACGCAGGAAGATGTTGACCGCGTAATAGATGCTGCCAGTGCAGTAAAGTGGCCGCTCGACAGGAAAATCCTTCATATCGTGCCGCAGACATACATAGTTGATGGTCAGGGTGGCATAAAAAAGCCTGTAAACATGCTTGGAGTCAGGCTGGAAGCGGAGGTTCACATTGTTACTGTAGCTTTCACTTCTATGCAGAATATTCTCAGGTGTATAGGAAGGGCAGGGTACGAGGTTGACGGTGTGATGCTCAAGACTCTCGCTGCGGCACAGGCGATAACGACAGAAGAGGAAAGGGACCTTGGCTCAATAATTATCGATCTGGGTGGTGGCTCCACGGACGCTCTTGTTATAGTGGACGGTTCTCCTGTATGCACGACTTCTATTCCTCTCAGCGGAAATCATATTACGAACGACATTTCGATAATGTGCTCAATTTCTTTTGACATTGCTGAGCGTATAAAGAAAACATCCGGTTGCTGTTGGGAGCCGTTGCTTGAAAGCGGTGAGATGGTAACTATTCCTGGAGTAGGTGGAAGACCGCCGGAGGAAGTTCCTAGAATCGAGATTTGTCGCATAATACAGCCGAGAGTCGAGGAGATCCTCGTTATGCTCCGTGACAAAATTGGAAGCATGGTAAAAGACATGCAGTTGTCCGGTAACGTCATCCTTACTGGTGGCGGTGCGTTGCTTCCTGGTATAATAGAGGTCGCATGCGAGGTTTTTGACACTCGTGCGGTACGAATCGGTGCACCCGGTAATTTTGGGGGACTGCAGGATGAGTACAGGCGGCCTGAGTTCTCGACAGCTGTGGGACTTGTCGTAAGCAATCTTGACAAGAAGCATGGCGTTGAATCACAGAAAGGTGAAAAAAGCAGCGGAAAGAAAAAAAATGTTTTTTCTACGATAGGTGGTTGGTTTAAGGAGTTCTTTTAAGAAATAGGGCTACTTTTAATTTTTTTAGGTATGAGACAGCATATATAAAAAGGGTGGAGGTTATATATGGAAATATCATTAGTTGGGGAAAAAACAGCAAGTCCGACAGTAATAAAGGTTATCGGTGCTGGTGGGGGCGGATCTAATGCTGTGAACCGTATGATTTCAGCCGGTGTGAGCGGGGTTGAATTCATTGTCGTCAATACTGACCTTCAGGCTCTTAACAGTTCTAACGCACCTGTTAAGTTAGGTATCGGCTCAAAGCTTACTGGTGGTCTTGGAGCAGGTGGAAAACCAGAGATTGGTGAGAAAGCTGCGGAGGAAGACACAGAGACACTTGCGAATGTGCTCAGAGGCGCAGATATGGTGTTTGTAACCGCAGGTATGGGCGGAGGAACTGGCACAGGCGCTGCTCCTGTTATTGCAAAAATAGCGAAGGAGCAGGGTGCGCTTACAGTTGGTGTCGTTACGAAACCATTCAATTTTGAAGGAAAAGTTAAGATGCAGCTTGCCGAGGACGGAATTGCAAAGCTCCGCGAGCAGGTTGACACTCTTATCATAATACCTAATCAGCATCTTCTTAAGGTTGTCGATAAGAAAACCCCGATCAGGAAAGCATTTATGCTTGCAGATGATATTCTGCGTCAGGGTGTGCAAGGTATTTCAGATGTTATCACGACTTCCGGAGATGTCAACTGTGATTTTGCCGATGTGCGTTCTTGCATGGAAGACAAAGGCGATGCAATCCTTGGTATAGGAGAAGGCCGTGGCGAGAATAGAGCTGTAGATGCTGCCTCTCGCGCAATCGACAATCCGCTTTTGGAGGATTCTCACATCGACGGCGCAAAGAATATCCTTATCAATATTACAGGTGGCGAGGACCTTGCCCTTTTCGAGACAGAGGATATCGTAAGTACGATTACTGCGGCTGCCGATCCAGATGTGCGGCTCAAATATGGAACTGTAATCGATCCTTCTTTGGAAGACCAGATTAAGGTAACCGTTATTGCTACAGGTTTCCCGTCAGATCCTTCATCAAACGGCATAACTGGTAATGTAAAAGGTGTCGCTGATGGAGACAGGAAAGATTCCATGGCTGAAGGAAATTACGTATCGCTTTCTGATTTTAAGAATATCGGCGGAAAGGATTTTTCCAGCAGTCTGTTATCTTCTTCAGGCGGCAGTGCCCACAAAGATGGGTTTGACGTTCCTGCGGCTATGCGTAACAACCGGATAAACCTAGGAAAAAACTACGATAAAAAGTAACGTATGGAAAACGGTAATAAAGGTTTCAGCACCATAATTACCGGTTTTTACGATGAGCTTGTCACGATAGAAAGAAAGTCGCCGCTTACGGCGGAGACTTATCGTTCTGCAGTACAGCTGCTGGAAAGATGGTGCGTTGAAAACAATGTTTCGCTTAAGGATTTATCTGTCCGCCATCTTACTGTCTATTTTGCTTCGCGCAGGCTTGAAGCTGACGAGCTTACTGTTGCAAGGGATATTTCCGCAATCCGTTCTTTTGGTACGTATCTTGTGCGTAACGGAATATGGGATAAAAACACGAGCCTTCTGCTTGAGCGCCCAAAAGCTCACCGTCCTTTGCCCCGTGTCCTTTCTGTAGAGCAGATTGAAGACATTCTTTCTGTCATAGATGTTTCCACCCCTCTAGGACTTCGGGACAGGGCTCTTTTTGAGCTGATATATTCATCGGGCTTACGGATAAGTGAAGCATCCGGCCTTCTTTTGCAGAATGTTCATATTGAGGAAAGGCTTCTTTGGGTTCGTGGAAAAGGTGACAAAGAGCGGCTTGCCCCGTTTGGCGGAGAAGCCTTGAAGTGGCTTTCGCTCTGGTTGTCGGAGGGGCGACCCTCTGTTGTTGGTTCCCGTGCCGTGCCTTGGGTTTTCGTAAACTATCAGGGAAAGCAATTTTCCAGAAAAGGAATCTGGAAGCGTTTTAAGGAGCTGGAGGCTCAGCTCGGGCTTGATGCAAAAGTCCACACTCTGCGTCATTCATTTGCGACTCATCTGCTTGCCGGAGGTGCGGATTTACGTTCTGTTCAGGAACTCCTTGGACATTCCGATCTTTCTACGACGCAGATTTACACGCATATATCAAGTGAAGAACTTCAGGCATATCATGCTGAATTCTTTCCTAGTATCAAAAAAACGGAGAAATAGAACGGAGGTATCGTTATGAAAAAAGAAAAATTCTGTTGTTTTGGGGCATTTTGTACGTTCCTTGTGATTTGCGCTTGTCTGTTCTTTTCTTGCGGGCCGAACGTAAATTACATAAAGCGGGTGCAGTCTTTGGAAGAGAATGTATCTAGCCCTACGACTATAGATGAGCTTACCGATGCGATTAAAAAGTATGAGGACCGTGTTGAGGATATTATACAGGCAGATGCGCAGACTGGTATCTGGTGGAAAATCCTTGCCACTCGCTATATGGACCAGAATATGTACGGAAAAGCGCTTGAGGCGTTCCGCAATGCTGTCGCATACTATCCGGCGAATCAGAACCTCTATTATTGGATTGGTGTTTGTGCCGGATATATGGCAAAGTCTTCTCTAGATTTTGATGCAGAGGGAAGCAATCCAAAACAAAAAGAATATATTGCCCTTGCGGAGTCTTCCTATAAGCGCGCGCTGGAACTGGAGCCTAATAATACTCGTGCGTTGTACGGTCTCGGTGTCCTTTATGCGTTCGAGCTTGATCAGGGAGAGAAAGCTATTCCTCTTCTTGAAAAACTTCTCACAATTGATACAAAGAATATTGATGCGATGTTTGTTCTTGCCAGGGCTTACTATATGGGCTATGAATTCCAAAAAGCAGTAGATATGTATGATTCGATTATCAAGTATACTTCATCGGAGACAAGCAGGGCAGAAGCGGAGGCAAACAAAAAGGTCGTGCTAAATGCGCTGTATTCAGAGTGATGATTTAGCCTTGCGCGCGGCAGTTGCGCGTTTATCATGCCTTTCCTTCGCGGAAAGGCTTTCTCTTCTGAAAAAACTTGACAATGTATCGGCTCTCGCATTACTTTCTATAGAAGAACTTTGCAATATTCTTTCAATAGACAAGTCTGTAGAGAGAGTTGGTAAAATCCCGGATTTGGTGCAACTTGCCGCGCGCGCAGAACGTGATGTTTCTATTATGAAGCAGTATGGAGTAACGATGCTTCTGCCTGGCGATGAGAAGTATCCTGTCCGGCTCCGGGAAATTCCGCAGCCTCCGTTTGCCCT
>Ga0310696_10010444_pt1 | contig 10680 bp, 11 predicted proteins | sample AusTroGonzalo_MG_4_FD_203885 | JGI IMG/M metagenome (GOLD analysis project Ga0310696, IMG submission 203885) | Bovine rumen microbial communities from tropical cattle in Woodstock, Queensland, Australia - Gonzalo_02 (v2) (version 2) | ecosystem: Host-associated > Mammals > Digestive system >... | reverse complement strand
CGGAGCGCACGGAGCGTCCGCTTGTCATTACGGCCACCGCCAACGGCGACGTGCACGACATCGGCAAAAACATTGTTGACATTGTCCTTCGTTGTAACGGCTTTGACGTTCACGACCTCGGCGTGATGGTGCCCAACGAGAAGATTCTGGAGGAGACACTACGGCTGAAACCTTGCTTCGTGGGTGTTAGTGGGCTTATCACTCCTTCATTGAAAGAGATGGAGAAGCTCTGCCAACTGTTCCAACGGGAAGGCTTGACGGTGCCCATCAACGTAGGTGGCGCCACCACGTCGGCCCTTCATACCGCCGTCAAGCTTGCTCCGCTCTATCCCAGTGGCTGCGTTGTCTATGGTGGCGATGCCTCCCGAACTGCCGTCTTGGCCAAGCGTCTGCAGATGAACGCCGCCGAGACCATCACCGAGATAAAGAACGAACAGCAAGAACTGCGCGAGGCCTACGACGACCATCACAAGACTCCCCTCACACCCTACGCCGAGGCTAATGCCAAGGCTCCGCAACTGGAATACGATGACCGTTACCCCACCGTGGAGGACATGGAGAAGGCCGTTGCAGCACTGACCTTGCCATGCCCATCAGATGTTGTCGACCTTATCGATTGGCGCATGTTCCTCCTCTTCTGGGGCTTCAAGGGCGAGACGCTCCCACAGCTACTTGTAAATCCCGAAGCAGCTAAGACCCTCCAAGAAGGCAAGCAGTGGCTGGCAGATGCCATCGCCGCTACGTCGATGGGAGCGCAGTCGTCCTCGCCTGCATCATTAGCCGCCAACGGTTTGCAGCTGCAAATGCTGGTGAAGGTTGAGTCCGCTACCCGTCGTGGCAATGACATCGTCCTTGCCGACGGTACTGTGCTTCCTATGCTACGCAGCCAAAGCGAGACCATCGGACATTATCATTGTCTTTCCGACTTCTTCGACGAGCGGCAACCCCGCCCGCTGACTCTCTTCACCATCGTGGCCGCCCCCAAGGAACAACCCTCCGACGAGCAACAGCGTCTCATGTCCCACGCTATCTGCTCCCGTCTTGCCGAGGCTGCTGCCGAGTGGCTCCAGCAACAGTTCATTCTTTCTTGTCCTGTAAGCTGTGCTAGTTGCGCGGCTCCCCTCACGTTCCTCCGACCGGCCTTTGGCTATGCCTCCTGCCCTGACCACTCTCTAAAGCGTATCGTCTTCGACCGCCTGCAGGCTGAGGAGCGTCTTGGCGTCACCCTTACCGACCATTATTCCATACAGCCCTCCACCTCCATCTGCGGTATGCTCCTCGCTCATCCTGCCGCCCGCTATTATCCTGTGGGCCGCATTGACCGCGAACAACTGGCCGACTACTGCCGTCGTCGTGGTATCACGGAGGCCGAGGGCGAACAATTACTCTCGAAATACATCACACAGCCATGAGCAAAGTAATAGATATTCTGAAAGGCTCAAAGAAGCCCTTCGCCTCTTTTGAACTGGTGCCGCCCTTGAAGGGCAGCGACGTGAGCCGTCTTTACGACAGCATTGACCCGCTGATGGAGTTCCATCCGCCGTTTATCAACGTGACGTGCCACCGCGACGAGGTGGAGTATGTGCCCAACGGCGACGGCACTTACACGAAGATGACGCTGGCCAAGCGTCCCGGCACGGTGGCTATCGTGGCCGCCATCATGCGTCGCTATCCTGATCTGGAGATTGTTCCCCACGTCATCTGCGGCGGTGCCTCGCAGGCAAGGGTGGAGAGCGAACTGCTCGACCTCCATTTTCTTGGCATACGTAACGTGGTAGCCTTGCGTGGCGATGCCATCCCTGGGCAGCGTTTCTTCATTCCTGAGAAGGATGGTTTCAGCCATTCCGACGAACTGGTGGCGATGATTAACAACCTGAACAAAGGACAGTACCTCGACCCCACGGTAAAGAACGGTCTTCCCACTGACTTCAGTGTCGGCGTGGCTGCCTATCCTGAGAAGCACTACGAGGCTGCCAACCTGGACACCGACATCCAGCACTTGAAGCGCAAGGTGGATGCAGGTGCCGACTATATCGTTACGCAGATGTTCTTTGACAACGAACGTTATTTCCGCTTCGTAGACCGTTGCCGTCAGGCGGGCATTGACGTTCCCATCATCCCCGGCCTGAAGCCTATGTCGGCAAAGCGGCAGATAGACCTGTTACCACGCTCTTTCAGCATCGACATCCCGCAGCAACTGGTCGACATGATGCAAAAAGCCCGGACAGCCGACGAGGCCTACCGGGCGGGAATAGAATGGTGTGTAAGTCAGAGCCGTGAACTATTGGAGCACGGTGCTCCAGCTATACATTATTATACGATGGCAAAGACCGACAATGTCTGCCAGATTGTTCGTGCTGTGTTCTAGTAAACGGTTGAGTAATCCCTGCTGATCAGGTTGACTTGCGAAACGTTCACGTAGTAGCCATTGACGAAGAGTCCTGTCTTACGCAGGTTCTCTATGTCACGGGCAGTAAGTATGATGCGGTAGATAGTAGCATCAGGGGCTACGTATGCACATCCCCAATTGTTCAACTCGTTTTCGTTACCTTCCAGCGTGGTCTCTGTTCCGCTGTAGATAGTCTTGAACAGCCAGTACGTAATGTCGGGATTGCTTTTCTCCGCTTCGAAGACGAACTCCAGTTTGTCACCCTCGTTGGCCATCTCGAAATCTTCTGCTTTAATCACGAAACCGTTGGCCCAGTCACCGAATGAACATTCTCCCTTCCATATCATCTTCGAATTCCATGTCACATCGTTGGGCATGAGGTACACTTTTGTAACGTTGAGCGTACAGGTGTCGCCTGTCTGAAGCAATATCCTGTCCACTTGGGTGACGTCTTGACCGTCGAAGGGGCACGTCAGCTTCTGTATACCAATCTTGCCCCAGGTCTTGAACCTGTCGGCCACAAAAATCTGTGTAGGAACTGTTGTGGGTTCGGAGAACTCGAAGGTTATCGACTCATAGGCCGATAAATCGACTGGCATGTTTTTTTCCAGGAAAGTGCCTACCAGACCTCCCCATTCCACTGCCTTGTAGGTGATAGTCCCGTCGTCGTTCATCTGGCATCTCTCATGGATGTTCCATGTGCTGTTAAACTTCGAGATGACATTCGTGTCGTCATCCTCAACAACCTTCTTCTCTTCTATACAGGAGAATAGCAGGGCGGATGCAACTACGACGATGAGTTGTTTCAAGGTTTTTGAGTAATAATGAATCATTATATTTATAGTCATTAGTATTGTTTGCGCGGCAAAGGTACAAAAATTATAGTTAATTGCCAAATTATCTGCCCTTTTTTCTACATTTAGGCCTACGAATTGTCGATAATGACGAGGTCTGCCACGTAATCGGAGTCACTGTAGTAGTCCATCCACCCGGTAATCAAGCTCTTTACGGCACTGTCCAGAAAGGTGGATTTTATAATCTGCTGCATCATTTCCTCGTTACGTTCTGGCAGTATGAAGAAGGAGGTCTCACCGTGGTAGCCGTTGCGCATGGCAATCTCGCCGGTTACGATATTGGGCAGGGTGTAGACAAAGATGGAAGGACTGGGGAAGAAGTTTCCGTCGGCAATCGTCTCTAAGTATTTCTTGTCAGCAGCAACGGATGAGGAACTGTTGAAGAGGATGATAGCGCGGGAGTCATTGACCGTTGACCGTTGACCATTGACCATTGAATATTTATCATCGTCAGTTTTGACTTTCTCGGCTTGAAGCAGTAGTTCGGAAGCGATGAAGCCCAGGCGGCTCAAACCGTCCATCTTGTAGTATTTGGGGTAATCGCCGACAAAGCGTTTATATAGAGAGGTGAGGGCTGGTGGTTCAGGGAGGGGACGACCGTCTACGGTAACCGTCGTGGGGGTGAGGGTGACGTGGTGGGCGGGGCATTGAAGGTCTAAGGTCGAAGGTCTGAGGTCTAAGGTCTGAGGTCTAAGGTCTAAGGTCTGAGGTCTAAGGTCTGAGGTCGAAGATCTAAGGTCTAAGGTCAAATGACTGTCGACGGTGATGGCGGCATTGCCTCCGCCGAAGCCTGAAATCATCTTCACGAAGGAGGTTTTGTCGGTTGTGGTATTGCAGGTGGTGACACTTATCTTACCAGAAACACCCCGTTCCTCGAAGCCACGGGTGGTGAGGATGGTGTGGTCGCGTAGGGCTTCTAGCGAGATAACAGTTTCTAGTAATCCCGCTGCACCCATTGTGTGGCCGTAGTAACCCTTTAGTCCGTTTACGGGTATGCCGTTCAGTCCGGCACGTTCTATGGCAACCGATTCCATCTGGTCGTTGAACATTGTGGCGGTGCCGTGGGCGTTGATGAAGGCGAAGGGTTGGGTAGGGGAGGACGAGAGCTGGGTGTTGGGAATCTGCGGGGCTGTCCCAATGATGGCATGAAGGGCGAGCCATGCCCCTTCGCCGTTCTTCGATGGGGAACTGATGTGGAAGGCATCGTTGCGGATGACTCCCTTTTCTACACAAAAATCACTCTCCTCAACGCTGGAAAGCACCATCGTAGCAGCAGCTTCGCCAAGGTTGAGCCCCATGCGCTCCATGTCGAAGGGACGGCAGTCATTGGCGGAGACGGCCTTCAACGATTGAAAGCCAGAGACGGTGAAGCGGTTCTGCACGTCGGCTCCGCAAACCACGGCATAGTCGTAATGCCCGCCATCGAGCAATCGTTGGGCAAGGATGATGGCGGCAACGCCGGAAATACAGGCGTTGCAGACGACAATAGGTTCTGTGGAAAAGCCGAGGTAAGTGGCGATGCGATGAGCGGCCTCACCGGGGAGAACTTCTTTGACAGACGATACTTCATCGTTCCCATGAATGGAGAGCTGTTCGATGTTGGCCTTTGTGGTGCTGAGAATAAAGATGACGTTTTCGGCGGTGATGTCCAAGGAGGGAAGCTGGGACAGCGTCTCCCTTACGGAGTGTACAGCAAGGGACTCAAAGCGGGTGAGTCCTTCGATGGTCAAGGCACGTTGTTGTTCATCGGTGAACAGCGAGGCGGTGAACGGCTCCGGCAACCCCCATTGTCCCTCGTAGCGGTGCAGGGCAGAGCCGCCGGACTTTACAGCTTGATAGTTCTCCGCTGTCGTCATGCCCAGGGGCGACGTGATGTTGGTTGCTAGGATGTGTGTCATAGATTATTCTCCTGGACTTTGAATATCACCGAGAATTTCGTTGCCACCTGTTCGTTGGCTGTTATGGTGCCCTTAGTGTGTATGTCCTCTTCTTCGGTAGCTTCAATAGACTCAAAAACTACAGTCAGCAGCGGCGATTCCTCTGGAGAGAGAGGATGAATGAATTTTAGGTTCACGATTTTTTTCAGCTCCAGCCTCCTGGCTATCTTTCTTTCCAGCAGTTCGCCTAGCATTTGTATTAGACACATACCAGGCGTGATGGGCGTTCCAGGGAAATGCATCTGGAAGATGGGGTGGTCGGGGGCTAAACGCAACACCATCTGACGGTCATCATCGCTCACTAATATGAACATTTTATCTAATAGTCTCATTTAGCTTGGATTATTCATACTCTTTTCAACAACGGATTTTACGGATTACACGGATTATACAGATTATAATTGATTTCACAGATTTCTTCCAGATCCGATGGGGAGAAAATAAATAATCCGTGAAAATCCGTGAAATCAGTTTTAATCCGTTGTTTATCCATATTGTCGTGAATAATGTAGTTAGGATTTGATATTTGAGAGTTGAGATTTGAGGTTTGAGATTTGTGTGTAGCTGAAGCAGTTGCCGTCGCTATGGTTCACAACGAGCAGACGGCTGACGGGCAAAGGTTCGTTGATGCCGTCGCAGCGCATGAGGGCCGGGGCTTCTCCGTTGCTGACGATGTGGGTTGCGGCATAAAGACCCAGAGCGGAGGAAGAGTAGCCTTCGCCAAAGAGGTGCTTGTAGTGGAGTAGGGGAGCGGAGGGCAGACGAGCGATGAGGGCGTCATAAATGCTGTCGTTGGACTCGCAGCCATTCGTTCCTATGAGGATGGCATCGGGCTTCATGATTTCGGTTGGGAGGGCGGTGCCGTAGCTCATCCTGATGTCTTGAAGTTCGCAGAGTGCGCCATCGGCGTCGGTGCTGAGCATCATGGCTACAGAGGCTTCAGTGGCGGGCACCTGTCCTGTTTGTCCTAGGTATCCGCCACGTTGCAGGATGGTGAAGTAGGAAGGGGTCATCTCGTCGTTTCCCATCACGAGGGCTGTACTGATATCGCCGAGACGCAGCTGGAGGAAGGCATCGAGCAGGGCACTGTCGAAAGATACGGCCTTGTGGCTGTAGGTGCTGTTGTAACCGTGGCAATGGCAGTTGATGGCGATAAGTGAGCTGATGGTGTTGTGCGTGGACTGCATGAAGTTGGTGGGCTTGAGTGTTTCATCTCCCTCGCGGCACATCTGGTTGAGCAGCAGCTCAGTATTTTCTATGCATCCTAACCCCGTACCGGTGATGATGGCATCAGGATTCGCTATGCCAGCTTTTGACATGGCTTCTATGGCCGTCACCAGTGCACGCTTCAGTAGTCGTCCCAGACGGCGTGATTCCATGGGACTGAGCCATTCGCGGAACGCCGGATCCTGACTGCGCACGTATGAACCTTCGAGTGTCTGAGATTCTGTCATCCATGCCTCAGACAGGGGCTGCTGTGCAGAAATTTGCGTGGCCGACTTTATATAAACCATCTGTATTTACGATTTTGCGGATTTACGATTTACTTGCTCCTCAACTCCTTTACCTCCCCAGAATGAGGCTGGTGTCATTGCCACCAAAACCAAAGGAATTACACATGACGTGACGCAGTTGCCGACCGGTCTCAACATGGGCGACGGGCGTGATGCCGTCGGGCATGGGCGTGGTGAAACCATAGTTGGCAGGGAGGAAAGCGTGTTGCAGGGCCAGCAAGCAGATGACGGCTTCCACAGAGCCGGAGGCACTAGTGGTATGACCAGTCATGCCTTTGGTCGATGATATGGGTGGTAGCACATCGGCAAAGAGACGCTTGATGGCCTGACTCTCCGAGGCATCGTTGTTGGGAGTGCCCGTGCCATGGGCATTCACATAATCAATGTCCGAAGGTTTCAGACCAGCCATGTTAAGTGCTTTCTGCATGGCGAGGAAGGCCCCTTCGCCGTCATCGCTCGAGGCTGTCTGGTGGAAGGCATCACAGGCATTCCCATAACCGGCAAGACGAGCCAGCGACTGTGCGCCGCGTTGACGGGCATGGTCTTCGGTCTCCAGCACCAGATAGCCTGCTCCCTCGCCGAGGTTTAGTCCGGCGCGGTCGGCATCGAAGGGACGGCATTGGTTGGGGTCGAGAATCATCAGCGAGTTGAAACCGTTGAGGTGGAAGCGGCTGATGCACTCCGAGCCTCCCACCACTGCCACTTCAGCCATGCCACTGCGCAGAAGGTTCGCCCCCATGACAATGGCGTTCGCCGCCGATGAACAGGCGGTAGAAGGGGTCATCACCATGGTGAAAAGAGCAGGGAAGTGGCGGGCTATCTGCTCCGTGGTGGAGCCGCAGTCGTGGGTGCGTATATAGTCGTTTCGTGTGTCGTCGGCGAGGAAGTCCAGATAGTACTGCTCGCTCTTGTCCATACCGCCGACGGTGGTGCCGGAGATGAGGGCGATGCGCCCTGGAGTATCCCCCCTCGGGGGGACAGAAAGGGGGGCCGCTTCACTGAGGGCTTCCTTCAAGGCCATCATACCCATGAGGCTGGTTCTGGTGGTGGGTTCGCTGTCTATGCCGAGCCGCTGTTTCATCTCCTCGTCGCTGAGCTTCACCTCACCGGCAAGGAAGTCACGATGGTCGGTATGCAGGTAGCGCAGCGGTGCTATGCCCGTGCGCTCCTCCAACAGCGACTGCAGCGTCTCTGCCTTTCCAATACCTATCGCGGAGACAATCCCCGCACCCGTGATTACAATATTCATTTTTTGCGGTTGAGCGAGATGTATTCGGCCATCGTGGCGACGCTCTTGAATATCTCCTTGCCTTCCTTGGGGTCTTTGAGCTTGATGCCATACTGCTTCTCCATCAAGACGATGAGCTCCAGGGCGTCGATGGAGTCAAGACCCAGCCCCTCTCCGAAGAGTGGAGCATCAGCATCAATGTCTTCCGGCTGCATTTCCTCAAGGTTGAGCACCTCGATAATCTGTTTCTTCAGTTCTAAAATCAGTTCTTCCATTATTCTATTCTTATTCCCCACAGCTGTTTCCAGTCTTCGTAGAACTGTGGGGAAGTCCATACGAGCTGGTAGTTCTTATCCATGAACACTTGCACGCTACGACCCGAAGCCATCAGATCGTCGTTTTCAGCATCGTGAATCTCGTAGTCAAAGACTATCTTTGCCGACAGCGTGGGCCGGTAGATGATGTCTATGCGGTATCTTTTCTCGTAGAGCAACGGCTTGCGGAAGTGAAACTCCATGTCTACGAGCGGGGCGAAGTAGCCCTCATCGCACATCCGCATGTACTCCAGGTGATACTTTCTGCCAAACTCCTCACGGGCATCCTCAAAGTAAAGCATATATGACCCGTGCCACACTACTTTCATCGAGTCCACTTCGCTGAAGCGAATGTCAAACTCCTTGCTTGCCTTTAGCTCTATGTCAGTCTTTATAAAGTTCATATCTCTCAACTCTAATCTCTCAACTCTCAACTCTCAACTCTCATCTGGTAAAGCTATTTTCATTTCTGCTGTGCAGACAGTCTCTTCGCCTACACGGATTATGGCGTCTACGAGCGTGAGATGCATCACCTCCTCGCGCACGGTGATGGTCGTTGTGAGCATCTCGCCCGTATAGGCATTTCGGAACACAATGAGGTTGCGTATTGCCCCAATGAAACCTATGCATACATCGCGGTGATAGATATACTTGTTAATGTAGCCCAGACGTGCGGCGCAGCTCTGCGCGATGTTCTCCACATAGGCGCAGGGGTCGAGCCGTCCGTCCTCCACGAACATATTGTCCTCACGTACCTGTAGCGAGGTGGTGGTTGCCTTTTCGTCAAAGAGCAACAGGTGGTCTATCAGCACGAAAGGTGGCTGCTGGGGCAGCAACGTCGTCACATCAATTTGTTCAAAGTTCATTGTCATTTCTCTCAACTCTCATCTCTCATCTCTCATCTCTCATCTCTCAACTCTCACCCCAGAACTCATAGTAATTATACCATTGCTCAGGGTACTTCCTCAGTATTGTCTCCATCTCCGTGGCGAAGGCCTGGGCCAGTGCAGCTGTGCGCTCGTTTCTCTTCAGCTGCGGGTCAGCTTGTACGGAGCGTATGTAGACCGTATAGCGGTAGGCCGACTCTTTCATCACGAAGATGGCGATGGTCTTTGCATCACGTTGTGTGGCCAGTGTGAAGGGACCTAGCGGGAGGTTTGCCTTGGCTCCCAGCAGCTGGCACTCCACGGTGCGCGGCGAGCCGTAGATGCGGTCGGCAGGGATGCTTACTATCTCTCCGTTGGCCAGTGCGTTGTTCATTTCGAAGATGTGGCTCATATCATCGCTCGTGGGTATCATCCTGATGTTGTGCATGGTGAACAACCTTCTTCGGTTTTCCATAACCGATTGTGTCTCACCGCCATATACCAATGCGTTGTAGGGCTTCTTGGTGGCAGTGAAGGTGTAGCCAGCCATCTCGTAGCAGCCCACGTGGCAGCTCAGAATGACGAAGCCCTCGTCGTCGTTGCTCAGTTCGGTGAACAGCTCGTTGTTCACCCTGTCGAGCTGGAACTTGATTCCGGCATACATAGCGAAGCGGTCGAGTACCACCTGTCCGAAGCGGTAGTGATTGAGGTAGGCCATGCGAAGTGACTTCCATCGTCCGAAGCCTTGCCTCTGGCGCATGTAGTGCCAGATGGCCATGAATGCCTGTCGGTGCAGTACGAAGTAGAACGGCACAACGAAGATACCCATTACAAGATACATCGGACGCACGCCCATGAGCCGGAGCACCTTTATCAGTGTACGGTGCATCCCCTGCGTACCATCAGTACCGTGGACTATCGACTGTGAACTCTCAGCACTCAACTCTAATCTCTCAACTCTCAACTCTCAACGCTCAACTCTAATCTCTCAACTCTCAACTCTCAACTCTCAACTCTAACTTGGATTATTCATACTCTTTTCAACAACGGATTTTACGGATTACACGGATTTAACAGATTATAATGGATTTCACAGATTTCTTCCAGATTCAATGGTATGATAATAAAAAAATCCGTGAAAATCCGTGAAATCAGTTTTAATCCGTTGTTTTATCAATTGCCATGAATAATGTAGGCTAAACTCTCAACTCTCAACTACCCCCCGACTTTACTCTCGATATAGTCGCAGAACTGGTGGAGCGTAGTCACTCCAGCCATATCCTCGGGTTTGATTTTGAAGCCGAAATTACGTTCGACTATCACCACGATGTCCACGAAGTCGAGGCTGTCGATGCCCAGGTCGTCCTTGAGCAGAGCCTCGTCGCTGATTTTCTCTTCGTCAATTTCCAGGTCGTCGATGAGGAATCCCCTTACATTTTCTTCAATTTCTGTTCTTGTCATATTTAATTCTAACTTGGATTATTCATACTCTTTTCAACAACGGATTTTACGGATTACACGGATTATACAGATTATAATTGATTTCACAGATTTCTTCCAGATTCGATGGGAAGATAA
>Ga0310696_10010442_pt1 | contig 10682 bp, 4 predicted proteins | sample AusTroGonzalo_MG_4_FD_203885 | JGI IMG/M metagenome (GOLD analysis project Ga0310696, IMG submission 203885) | Bovine rumen microbial communities from tropical cattle in Woodstock, Queensland, Australia - Gonzalo_02 (v2) (version 2) | ecosystem: Host-associated > Mammals > Digestive system >... | reverse complement strand
TGATGAACCGCAAAAACGCCATCGAAAACCTTGTTTCGCAGCAACATACCATCACTTCCGCCCCCAAAGCTCCCGAACACGCCGAAAGCACGCAAACACCAGCCTCAACAGAGGGTCAGCCGCAATTTTCGTTGTTCGACTACATGCCTGGGGCAAGCCGTGTGGTGGAAAACATAGCCCCTGCGCCACAAAAGCCTGTAGTTGAGCCGACTCCCGAACCGCAGCCACAATCCACTATTGTCAATCCTGCTCCAGCCCCTGCCCCTGCTCCTACCCCCACTCCCACCCCCGTGGCTCCGAAGCAACCCCAAACGGCTCCCACCGCTCCTGCCGCTCCCAAATACACCGACCTGCGCTCCATCATAGGCATCAACGACAAGTTTACTTTCATCAACGACCTATTTGAAAAGGACATGCGCAACTACAACGAGTTTATCAACACTCTGAACAAAATCGAGGACCTCGACGAGGCACGTAACTTCGTGCAGCAAAACGCCACCCTCCACAACTGGGACAAAGAGTCGATGGCAGTGCAGCTGTTCATGTCGGTTTACAAACGCCGCTATTCCACACCGTTAATACTTTTGTAAGCATGGAAACAAAGCAAAAAGTAATTATTTTTTCGGCTCCGTCGGGAAGCGGCAAAAGCACCATAATAGGCCATTTGCTGAAACGTATTCCCAATATGGAGTTCTCCATTTCGGCCACAAGCCGCAAGCCGCGTCCCGGCGAGGAAAACGGCAGGGAATACTACTTCCTTTCGCACGACGAATTCAAACAAAAAGTAGCCGAGGACAAGTTTGTGGAGTGGGTTGAGGTGTACCAAGGCACCTGCTACGGCACGCTGAAATCGGAGATAGAACGCATCTGGAAAAAAGGCAATGTGGTGATTTTCGACGTGGACGTGCTGGGCGGCGTAAGCCTGAAAAAGATTTTCGGCAACAAAGCCCTGTCGGTGTTCATACAGCCGCCGTCGATAGAGGTTTTGGAACAGCGTCTGCGCGACCGAAACACCGAGACCGAGGAAAGCCTGAAAAAACGCATCGAACGGGCACAGATGGAACTGCAATACAGCAACCAGCTCGATGTGGTGGTGGTTAACGACGACCTCGAGACCGCCATCAACGAAACCGAAACTATTGTAAACAACTTTCTGAACGGGAAATGAGTAACCTCTTGATATTTTTAAAAAGGTACAGCTACGTGTTTTTGTTTCTGCTGCTGGAGGCAATAGCTATAATACTTATTGTCCAGAACAGCTACTACCAAAGTTCGAAGCTTATCACGTGGGGCAATGCCATTTCGGGACGTTGCTACAGCGCCGTGTCGTCGGTGTCGAGCTATTTCAAGCTAGCCGAAACCAACCGACAGCTGGTTAGCGAGAACGCCCGCCTGCGCGAACAGCTGGCAAGCTCGTACATACACTACGACAAAAAAGAGTTCGAGGTGAACGACACCGTTTACAAACGTCAATACAGCTATATCGAAGCCCAGATTATCAAAAACTCATACAACAAACGCTGCAACTACATAATGATAAACAAAGGCACGTCGCACGGTGTGAAAAACGACATGGCTGTGATGTCGCCACAAGGCATTGTGGGCATAGTGGTTAACACCACCCGCAATTTCGCCCTCGTGATGTCGGTGCTGCACCCCGAAAGCCGAAACAGCGTAAAGGTGAAACGCACGGGCATTTCCGGCTCCCTTACCTGGAGCGGCAAGGATTTCCGCTACGGCACACTTACCGACATACCTACCACACATAAGCTCTACAAAAACGACACCATCATCACCAGCGGCTACTCGCAGGAGTTCCCCGAAGGCATTATGGTGGGATTCGTCGAAAGCGCCTCGCAAAACTCCGGCGACGGTTTCTATACAGTGAAAATACGCTTTGCCACCGATTTCAACAAAATCGACTATGTGTATGTGATAAACAACAGTTTCTACCAGGAACAACAGATTTTAAACAAAAAAATGGAAGAAAACGATGAACAGCAAACTGATAATCAATAATATACTGCGTTTCGTGCTACTCATTGCCTTTCAGGTTCTGGTATTGAACAACGTTTACCTCGGCGTGGGCGTTGTGCCTGTGGTTTACATACTGTTCATACTTATGCTCCCCACCAACACCAACAAACTGCTGCTGCTTTTCCTCGCCTTTTTGTCGGGACTGTGCGTCGATATTTTTTCCAACACCCTTGGTTTCCACACCTTTGCGGCTACGCTTATCGGCTTTATGAGGATTATGTTTGCCGACCGCATGATTACGCAGAACGACAAGGACGTAGAATCCCCGTCGATTCGCTCGGTAAGCATGAAACAATTTTCGTTCTACGCGCTGATACTCACTGCAATATACTGTTTCTCCTACCTTATGCTCGAAGCCTTCGATTTCAGCGAAATTCTGTCGGTAGTGCTGCTTACCATTATCAACACAATAATAACATACCTGCTTATTCTTATTCTGCAGGTGCTTTTCATAAAGAAAAGGGATAATTAATTTTCAACTTTTTTCCACTTAAAAAGCTGTTGGTGCTACCCTAAAAAATCCAAGAAACGACTTGTATTTTCGTGATCGCATAATATGGAGAGGTCGATATTTCGAACTCCTTTTTTAGTTATTGTCATATCTGGCAAAACAAAATAACTATCCTTTGGCCAATAAGGGATGGTATAATTTTGGAAAACGAGCGGTTTTTTCAAAGATAAAAAGCTATTCCCTTGTAAACCATGCTTTTTAATAGAGTAATCCTGAATATCATTCCAACCAAGAAAAACTTCTTCAATACAAATATTATCCTCTGAAAAGACATCATTCGAAACTTTATAGTGAAGAATTTCGAAGATACTACTGTCATTGCTGAAATATCCGCGGTCGTTGAACATATAAAAACTGTTACTCAAAACGTCGACATACAGCGTTCCGTCTCTCATCTGAAAGTTATCCATATTTTGGGACAAACTCTTAAAAACCAGATATCTATCCGAATACTTGTCAAAAACTAAATAGTGATAGAAATTTGCGACGATTTTTTTTAAAGAAGCGCTACATTTCAGTTTTACGATATAATAATTGCCGATAGTGTACAATTGCATCTCTAAATTATCTGCCCCTAGGAAAATTTCGTTATAGAAACAATAATCGGAACAGGTTTCCTTAATAAACTCTTCATTTTCCTGTGCTCTATCGATTTCCGTAATAATCTGGGGATCGTTTATTTTTGGAGAACAAGCCACAAAAAACAAAATACAAAGCAAGCTCCTTTTTGAGAAATTGATTACTTTCCAAAACATTTTGTTCAATTATTTGATATTTACTTCGTGCTCTTTTCCGTCGTCCACCAAATCGATGGTAACGGGGCTAACGCCACCTTCACCGCTGCGTTCGTATTTTATTATGTACAGCGATGTGCCGTATTTGTAGCGGATGGTGAAGAACGGCCATTCGGTGGGGATTTTCGGGTCGATAGTCAGTTTTGTGCCGTTTTTGCGGAAACCGAGTATGTTTTCTATGCCCGTTTTGTACGCCCACGAAGCGGAGCCCGTGTACCATGTCCAGCCGCCGCGTCCCGGATGCTGCGGATTGCTGTATATGTCGGCGGCAATGCAGTAAGGCTCCACTTTGTATTTCAGCACGTCGGCAAGGGTTTGTGTGCGGTGTATGGGGTTGATAAGCGAGTAGAGGAAATAAGCCATGTCGTTGCGGCCTTCTTTGAGCTGTGCCATAATGTACCACATGGCGCCATGGGTGTATTGTCCGCCGTTTTCGCGCACGCCCACGGGGTAGTTCATTATGTATCCCGGCGAAGGCTGGGAGTTCTGGAAAGCGGGGGTGAGCAGCTGTATTATCTCGTGTTCGCGGTTTACAAGACGGTTGTCGGTCTCGCGCATCACGCTTTTCTTCTGTTCGGGGGTGGCCACGTCGGTGAGTATGCTCCATGCCTGACTGATAAGGTCTATCTGGCACTCGGTGTTGTTGCGTGAGCCCATGGGGGTGCCGTTGTCGTAGTATGCACGCAGGAACCACGCTCCGTCCCATGCCGATTTTTGCAGGGCTTCCAACAGCTTTGTGCGATAGGCGCTGAGCTCCTCGCAATAGGAGAGTTCGGCGTCGGGCATCATCTGCGTAAGCTCTTCCATCTTTGGCAGAAGGTCGGCAAGGAAGAAAGCCACCCACACGCTCTCGCCTTTTCCTTCCACACCCACGCGGCTCATGCCGTCGTTCCAGTCGCCGCAGCCCATAAGTGGCAGGCCGTGAGCGCCTTTGCGCGACATGGCACGGTTTATCGAGCGGCGCAGATGTTCGTAGAGTGTGGCGTATTCGAAACGGCTGTCGCCTTCGCCTTCGGGCACGGAGTAGTTCATGCATCGTTCGGCCTCGCCGGGAGCCAGCTGGTCGGCCTGACAGAAAGGCACCTTTTCGTTGAGGATGCCGTTGTCGCCGGTGATTTTCACATATTGGTAGGTAACGAACACCAGCCACAGATAGTCGTCGCTGAAGGTGGTGCGTGCGCCGAGGTGCATGCTCTCGTGCCACCAGTGCAGCACGTCGCCTTCGGCAAATTGGTGTGCGGCGTGGTCGAGAATCTGACGGCGGGCGTAGTCGGGGTCGCTGTAAAGCACCGACATCACATCCTGCAGCTGGTCGCGGAAACCCGTGGCCCCGCCCACTTGGTAGAATCCCGCACGGGCAAACAGCCTCGAGGAATAGACCTGATACAGATACCAGCGGTTGAGGGTGTGGTTGAAACTGGCGTCGGGGGTCTCCACCTGTATGTGCGACAGTTTCTCGTCCCAATATTTCACAACATTCTCAAACTCAGCGTTTATCGTGTCGATGGTAGGTTTGGCAAATGTGGTGTTTTCTTCGTTACGGTCGAACATCCTCAGTACGAAAGCCATCTGTTTTTCGCCCTTGGGCGCGATGTCGGCCGAAAGGCCCATGCGCTTGCGGTTGGGATAGTTCAGGCTGATGTCGGTAAGCGGCTCTGTTGCCGTAAGTTGCAGCACCTTGTCGCGATAGATGGGATGATAAACATTGCGGACGTAAAGACTGTTGGAAGCCTCGTCCCATTCGGAATAGAGGTAGCGGGCGGTCTGCTCCTCGCACATTCCGAGCACGAGTTTATACACCATGTCGAGCCGCACATTCATCTCTTGGTCGGTTTTGTTCACAATGCGGATATGGTAGTATTTCTCCATCTTTTCGCAAGAGACGAAAAGTCGCACATCCACATGCATGTCGTCGTAGTCGGCATCGAAAGCCGAAAAGCCCTGTCCGTGACGTGCGGTGGCGGGCACAAACTGCCGTTTGTCGATAAGCAGCATTTCGCTGGCGTTGTCGCGCACTATGTCGTTGCTCCAGCCGGTGAGCTTGAACTGCTGGGCGTTGTAGGCGAAAGTAAATCCCGCCATGGTGGAGCTTACCACGCATCCGAAATGCGGGTTGGCTATGACGTTCACCCACGGCATTGGGGTGTTGGTGTTGGTAACCACATAGTCGCGGCCGCCGTTGTCGTAGCCGCCGTATTGGTTGTAGAATTCGAGGTCGCTCCACACGCGGAACTCTTTCTTGGGTTTCAGCATGGGATACTCCACTTTGTCCTGATAGTGCTGGTTGGCCTCTTCCAGACGATGCAGCTGCTGCTCGATGGTGAGTCCGTCGCGGGTGTTGAACTCGAGACGTGCCACGGTGTGCAGCAGTATGCGTTCGGCTTCGGTAACGTCGTTGCCGTCGAGCACATACACGTGGCCTTTCTCGCTGTGCGGAGCCCACAGGTGCTCGGTGTTGGCCATGCCGAGGATGAAATGCTTGAGTCCCTCGCGCTCGTTGGCCGGGGCGTCGTTGATGATAACGAGGTCGAGGACAAGTCCGTGAACTTTGTAGTATTCGAAAGCCCTGAGCAGTTCCTTGGCAAATCCCGAACGTTGCATGCTGTTCACTTCGAGCAAGAGTATGGCAAAGTCGCCACTTATGCCGAACCGCCACAAACCACTCTGCGACAGCGTGTTGCGTGCCAATATAGATTGACGGTCGTTGCCGAGGGTGGCGGTTTGCGCCATGTATTTGGAAATGTTGTTGTACAAACGCATCTGCGCCCCTTTCAGCAGCGACATATTGGTGCGTATGTTGTTGAAAACGGAAGCGGTGCGGAAGGCATCTTCCACATCCACAGAGCTTTGATACTGTTCGGTGAGTTGCAGCAGTTGTTCGCGCGATTTGGCGTAGCCTGTGATAAGATAGGCTTCCACCGTTTTCCCTTCGGGGATATGCACACGGCGGCGCATGCTCATCACGGGGTCGAGGGTGGTGCCCACGGTGCCCGTAAGGGTGCGGCGACTTTCGATGATGTCGGCATGCTGCAGGCTGTTGCCACGACCGAGGAATTTCAGTCGCGAAGTCTCGTATTCCACCAAATTCGACCAGCCGTCGTTCTCGTTGTCCTCGGATGCGGCCACCCACAGCTTGTGCAGCATGTAGTGATGTGTGTCGTGGGCGCCGGGCTTGGCAAATAGCAGGGCCTCGTGCTCGGCATCGTATTCCGACAGCACTTTCATTCCGTTGAAAACGCGGTGGTTCTCGTCTTCGGCACAGGTGGCAAGCACCACCTCGCCGTAGGAGGTTATCTCCAAATCCACGTCGGTGCCACTGTTGTTGGTCATGGAGATACGACGTATTTCCGCCGAACGCTCTTTCAGCACGGTAATCTCCGTCTTGGTTTCAATGCCGTCGTCCACGCGCATGAAACTAATCTTGTCGCTGGCGAAACTCACATGATAGCCTTCGGGCATCACGTCGAGGGGTGCGTAGGTGTTGCACCACAAACGGTCGTTCTTCAGGTTGCGGATATAGAGATAGGTGCCGTAGTGGTCGGCGCTTATCTTGCGGTAACGTCCCAGCATTATATCCTTGAAACGCGAGAATCCGCTGCCGCGGTCGTTGATAAACACGGTGTATTGTCCGTTGCTCACAACACCTATTTCCGGCACGGTGGCAATGGTGTCGAAATCGCGGGCATCGCTCTCGGTCTGCACTTTGGAGTATTGGTAACGCTTGTATTGCGTAACTTTGAGGTCGATGTAAGGTTTCACCTGCGCCTTTTCCTTGAGCAAAGTCTCCATGGAACGCATGGTGGGCTCCTGCATGAAATAGCGTTGCAAGCAGTTGTCGCTCAAATAATTGGCCAACGAAGCCAGAATCATTCCCTGATGGTGGGCATAATGCGCCTTGACGGGAACGCGGTCCTCGTCGTCGTAACTTTCGTAGAAACCGTATTCGTCGTACATATCCAACGACTTGAACCGCAGAATGTTGTCGTACACCGCACGGGGCGAAACGCCTATTGCCATAAGCGAGCTGTAGGGCGAAATAACGATGCGGTCGGGGGTGGTGTTCTGGAATTTGAGGTAAGGCACCCCAAAGGCGTGGTATTTGTAGTTCTGGGCGTCGTCAAGTTCGTTGTAGGCAGTTTCGGAAATGCCCCACGGCATATTTTTGTCCCCTGCATTGTGGATAAACGCCTGCTGCGCACGTATGGCGAAACTGTAGGTCTCGTCCATGAGGGTGTGCTTGTAGGTAGGCAGGAAGATAAGCGGCATAAAATATTCGAACATAGTGCCGTACCACGAGGCCACGCCTTTGTAGCCTTTGTACTGCACCAGCGTTTTGTCGAGACAGAACCAGTGTTTATAGGGGGCGTCGCCCTGGGCTATGGTGAGGAAACTCGTAAGTCGTGCCTCCGAAGCAAAATTGTTGTAGTGGTAGGGCAAAAGCTTGTAGTTACCACAGTCGTAGCCGATGCTGAACACGTCGAGTTCGGGATTGTATAGTTTCATAAAGTCGGTGTCGGCTATCAGACGTTCCACCTTTCCCAACAACTCCGAATTCCGAACTCCGAACTCCGAACTATTTAAAAAGCCTTTTACTGCATACAGACAGGCCACGAAATTGCCGCTGTCGCAAGTGCTGATAAAGAAATTGGGCAGGGCCTTGAGGCTGCTCACGCCGTACCAGTTGTAGAGGTGTCCGTTCCATTTCTCCAAACGGCACACAGTGTCGATGATATGTCCTATTCTATCTATTGCCTCGGCATGGGTGATAAATCCCAGTTCGGCGGCGCTTACCACAGCAGTGAGCGAATAGCCGATGTTGGTGGGCGAGGTCTTGTAGTCGGTTTTGTTTTCGCGGTTAAGCTGGTAGTTGTCGGGGATGAGCCAGTTGTTTTCCTCGGTAATCATCCGGTCGAAGAAATGCCATGTGTCCTGGGCAATCTTGCGCACATCGGCGTTTTCCTTTTCGGTAAGACTGTTTTTGTCGTGGGAGAATTTCTTTCCCAGCCAATACATCAGGAAAGGAGCAAAGCACCATGCCGTACAGGTGAGGGCCACGGCAATGAGGACAACCACACCGGAAGCATCCAAACCGTGGTTGTAGAGCATAAGGCAGGTGATTACGGCCAACGCTATGGCACATACGTAGTTGAACCAGAATTTGCCGATATAGTCACCCAAGGTGCCTTTGGTGCTCTTGGCGGCCTCGTCGCTGGTAATCCAGTTGAGCAAATTCTTGTGACTGAACACCATACGGTAGCAGGCCCGTACCAGAGCGTCGGTGTACATCCACGCCTCCTTGGGAAGCAGGGCAAACTGCACTATGGAACGGTACAATATCACACGGAAACCGCGCATCAGCGTGGCGTAGTAGCGGTAACGCTTGTCGAAACGCGGCAAGGTGGTAATTTGTCCGATGATGAAAAAGACTATGGGACTGGCCACTACGATGAGTGCCACCAGCAAGTACCACGCCGGGGAGATAATTTCCGCCGTGGTGGGGATAAATGTCGAAAGGCAGAATCCCGTCATTATCATCACCATAACGCCGAGGCTCAGCACCGAACGGCGCAGGTTGTCGAAAATCTTCCAGCGGCCAATGGTATTCACCTGATTCTTAACACTTTCGCCTTTCTCGTTTTTGACTTTGCCTTTGAGCCAGCCTATTATCTGCCAGTCGCCGCGGGTCCAGCGGTGGTGGCGTTTGGCGTCGTCGATGTAGTTGGAGGGGTTGTCGTCGAACAGCTCGAGGTCGTTGATAAGTCCGCAACGTATGTGGCAGCCTTCGATAAGGTCGTGGCTGAGGATGAGGTTTTCGGGGAAAGTGCCTTTCAGCACCTGCTGGAACACTTTAAGGTCGTAAATACCTTTGCCACAGAATGTTCCTTCGTTGAAAATATCCTGATAAAGCTCGAAACTGGCGGTGGTATAGACATCCAGTCCGCCCAATCCGGCAAAGAGTTGTGCGTAACGGCTCTTGTTGGTTACCTCCACATCCACGTTTACGCGCGGCTGCATGATGCCGTAGCCTGAATCCACACGACGGCCGTCGTCGCTGAGCTTGGCACGGTTGAGAGGATGCGCCATGGCTCCGATGAGTTTCTGTGCCGAATAAAGCACCAGCTCGGTGTCGGTGTCGAGGGTGATGATGAACTGTATGTCGGGCACACCGTTTTGCAGCCATTGGCTGACGGTCTCGCAACGGAAACGTTTTTGCTTTTCCTCCTCCGAGGTGTTACCAAGCACGAGGTCGTTGAAATGCAGTATGGCGCCGCGTTTGCGCTCGTGGCCGAGCCATGTGTTCTCGCCATCGCTCCACGCACGGCGACGATATACGAAATTGAAGATTGGAGCCCCGTATTTCTCGTTGAGCTCGCGCACTTTTTCCTGTCCCGCCTTGGCCACCTCGTCGTCCCAGGGGGCGTCGGCTTCTTTGTATGCGGCGGCGTCGCCGACAAGGGTGTAGTAGAGGTTTTGCGGACGGTCCTCGAGACGTTTGCCCTCAGAGGCGCGGTTGATATTGGAGAGATGGTAAACCTCCAGCTGCTCGAGGAGTTCCACAGTGCGCTCCTTGTTTTTCAGTATGGTGGGCATTATCACCATAGTGGCGTATTTCTTGGGGATAAGGCCGTCCTTGAACTTTATCTTGAACGTGCCGTGCGGCTTGTGGAGCTTGCCCAGCAACCAGTTAAACAAATCGATAACCACCTGACTTACAGGTACCCACAGCAAGACAGCAAACAGTATTGTCATCCACAAAACACCTTTTACGGCCCACAGTGAGAACGCCACCGAAAGAGCGAGGGATGCCAGCACCACTATCCATACGTATGCTTTGGAACGGGCTTTCCAGCGTTTGGGCGGAAACAGCTGCCAGCCTACATGTTCGCCACGGGCGTCGGCCTCGGCGACAAGCTGTTTTACAAAGTCGTATTCCTTTACGTTGTTTTTTCGGCACAGATGGACTATCTTGGCACGGTAGTCGTCCTTAGTTTTGTCGTACATCTGGTCGTACATATCGGCTTTCTCGGCTTTGAGCATGCGCTCGGAGTAGCTCACGGCGTCAAGAATCTCGGCCACCGGCAGCTTGGTCATCTTCTTCAGGGAGTTGAAGATGTTCATCATCAGCAGGTTCTGACGTGCCACACGGTTGAGGTTGTCCATGTCGGCGTTGCTTTTGTCGGTGGGTTTGTAGTGGTAAGCCTTTTCGTTTTCCAACTGCTGGCAGAGACCGGCCAGCTGGTGTATCAGTATGGTTTTCACCAAAGGCAGAAGGGCGCACACTTCGGGATAGGTGAGGTAGTCCTTCTGCGTTACCTGAATCTGACTCAAATATCTGAACA
>Ga0310696_10010439_pt1 | contig 10683 bp, 6 predicted proteins | sample AusTroGonzalo_MG_4_FD_203885 | JGI IMG/M metagenome (GOLD analysis project Ga0310696, IMG submission 203885) | Bovine rumen microbial communities from tropical cattle in Woodstock, Queensland, Australia - Gonzalo_02 (v2) (version 2) | ecosystem: Host-associated > Mammals > Digestive system >... | reverse complement strand
CGTAGCATTTTGCGCAAAGCGAAATATTTCGTATTTTTGCAGCGTTATACGATTATCAACAACTAAAAACTGAATTATGAAAAGAATTACATCCTTATTAATGGCAACAATGCTATGTTTGGCATCGTTCGCACAAGATCCCAACTTCCACATCTATCTCGCATTCGGACAGTCCAACATGGAAGGAAATGCACAGCCCGAAGCACAGGACAAGACCAACGTGCCTACACGGTTCAAGATGATGGCAGCCGTCAATTTCAGCAATCCATCACGTACCAAAGGTAAGTGGTACACAGCCACTCCCCCACTCTGCCGTCAGGGAACAGGTCTCACCCCTTGCGACTACTTCGGCCGCGAACTCTGCGACAAGTTGCCCGAGCAAATCACCGTGGGAGTCATCAACGTAGCACTTGGAGGATGCTCCATCAAGATGTTCGACGAAGACCAGATTGGCGAATACCTGCCCACCTGTGCCGACTGGCTCAAGAACTATGCCGCTCAGTACAACAACCACCCCTACAACGAACTCATCTCCCTCGCTAAGAAGGCACAGAAGGACGGCGTCATCAAGGGCATCCTGCTCCATCAGGGCTGTACCGACAACATGGCTTCATGGTGGCCCGAAGAGGTCAAGAAGCTCTACAACCGCATCCTCAACGACCTTGCCCTCAGTCCCGACGAAGTACCGTTGCTCGTGGGCGAGCTCGTAGGTCAGGCTGAAGGCGGATCATGCTCAGGACACAACTCAGCCTGCATCGCCAAGATGCCGAACCTCATCAAAAACTGCTATGTCATCTCATCCAAGGGATGTCCACAGGCAGGCGACGGCCTCCACTTCTCAGCCGAAGGCTACCGCATCATCGGACGCCGCTACGGACAAGCCATGCTCGACTTCCTCGAGAAGAGCGACGACAACGCACAGTTCGATGCCGTATCCATTGCAGCCAGCACCGAGGAGATCGTCCTCACACCAGGTTCAAACACCATCTTCGCCATCTATGCAACAGATGCGAACGGCAAGCAGTATAATGTGACACGCAAATGCCAGTTCACAGCCGACGATCCCGATGTGGCCACCGTCGAAGGCATCCAGATGATTGCCAAGGGAAGTAGCGGAGAGACCACCGTACACGTATCCTTCACCGATCAGAGCGGTAACACCGTCACTACAGACATCAAGGTTGCCATCAGCCTCTTCCCATTGACCGAAAGCGGACTCAACCCATCCCTCTCAGGCTCAGGAACCTTCAACGGCAAGACCCTCGCACTCACCACCGGTAAGGACGGACTCGGAGGCTGGAAATACACAGGCGGTATCGATGCATCCGAGTACAAGTACCTCGTGGTACGTCTGCGTCTCGCCTCAGCAGCAAAACCCATCGTACGCATCTACAACACTACCGATGCATCAGGCGACTGCTACGAGTACCCCATGCAGCGCACCAAGGAGGCAGTCATCGAACTCAAAGACCTCCAGACCAAGGCAGGGAAAGCACTCAATCTGAAGAAGATACAGATGATAGGCTTCAGCAGTTCGGGAAGTGCAGCCATCTATCTCTCCGAGATATTCTTCAGCAACGACGGAGTCAATCCTGTGACCGCCATCCATTCGGTTGAGTTCACACCAACAGGTCACCTGAAGGGAGCGCCCAACATGTACAATATCGCCGGTCAGCGCATCAACAATCTGCAACCAGGCATCAACATCGTTGATGGTAAGAAGATCATGGTCAAGTAACTAACAAAACAGGAGCGTTGTAAATACATCGCTCCTGTTTTTGTTTTCTGAAAATCATTATACTATTAATTTTTTTCGTATTTTTGCACCCGAATAAAAAACAAAACAGGAAAAAAGGCGAGAGAACTTATGATGGGAAAAAAATCATCTTGATTACCGTGTCCCTTAATCACAATTTATTGTATTAATAAATAGTCAGATATTGAGTCTTAGGATCACTATCATCCCATCCTGGGTTCTGCTTCAAAGCATCATAATACAAAGTGAGTTGAGACTGAGGCTTTGGAAGGAAACCATTGGTGGCGGCATATCGCTCGGACCAACTACAGGTCATATGATGCATCGTAGAGCCACCTTTTCTGCCAAGACATGTAATTGTCTGATTTTCCTGACGCTGAAGTGCCACGGCTGCGTATGAACCTGCACCTGAGTTGATACCGGACCAGCGACGCATGTCGTTGAAACGAAGTCCCTCGAATGCGAACTCCCAGCGACGCTCGTTCTGAACGTTCGCCAAAGAGTATGCTGTCATGGGAACTCTTGCACGCTGCTGAACCTGGTTCATGTACTGAGCATCTCCGGTAAGCTCGGTAAGCATCAACAGTACGTCGGCATAGCGCATCAGGTAGAAGTCCTCGAAGCTATCACCCGACTGTATGTTGTTGAACGGAAGAAAGGGATAACCAGGAACCATTTGCCACCATGAATCATTATCCTTAGCGTTTGCATCAAGGTTTACGCTGGCATACTTCTTGACGGCATAGCCCGACTCCTCGCAGCCGTCTTTCTCGTAGGAATAGGATGCGACTTCGTCTTTATCGGAAAGATTGATGATAGAAGCTCGCTTGCGGAGGTCGATGTAGCCACCTGTATTCTCAGTAGCCGTCCAATCGTTCCAGATGTTGCATGAAGGTGTACCCTGACCCAAGCCATTATTGAACGGATAGGTGTTATCGCGCTTACCGTTGTTACCTGAAGTGCCCTGACGAAGTCCCCAGTAATAAGAGATTTTGTTTGGATAGCGAGCCCCGACAGTGCCACTCCTGAACTGAATCTGGAAGATTTCCTCACTGTTTCCGTTACCATTACCAAGCTGGTCGAAGCAGTCCGACTGATTCATGTCTGCGATGTACTGATAGGCATGACCATTATCATTGAGCGCCTCAGACAACAGATAGCTGTTAGCGTACTGCCAAAGTGAACGGAAGTCGGGAAGGAGTTTATAGCCTCCGTGTGCAACGATATCCTTCAGGCACTCAACGACAGCCGCTTTGGTCAAGCGTCCTCCAGGACAGCCTTCCTGCGCGACCAGGGGGATATCAGGTGCACCCGTGGCAAGTTCACTAGCTTCATCGTGGTGATAGAATCCTGCCCAGAACATATATGCCCGGGCGAGGAATGCCTCGGCAGCGAACTTGTCGGCGTGACCCGAACCGTTTGCCTTCTCAGGCTTCATCAGGTTGATGGCAGAAACGAAGTCGGAGATGATCTGTGGATACAGGACTTCATCGGCACTCACCTGCTGATTCATCTCGTCAGTAATCTCGGTTGCGGTAAATAGGGGTACATCACCAAATAACTGAGAAAACCACATGTTATAGAGACCACGCAAGAAGAAAGCCTCGCCAAGAAGTTGGTTACGCTGGGGCTTTTCGGCCTCAGTCCAAGCCACTTGGTCGATAATCTCAATCATGGTGTTGGTACGATTGATAGTACCCATCAATTGGAGGTAGTCGTATTCATACTGATTAGCACTTGCCTTGGTGAAGTGATGCAGCGACTTTGACATGTTGTCTGATAAACCTCCACTTCCGTAGCAGTCGTCCGACATGATTGACCACCAGTAGAACGGATTGTTCAATATACCACTACCCTCTCCACCACCTAATATGTTCAAGTTGCTGTAGGTTGCCTCATTCAACTTAACGATAAAGTCAGGTTCATACATGTATGACCACCCAAGTATCTCTGTTGGCACATCTGTAGGCACCGCGTTGTCCTCCACGTCGTCACAGGAAATATAGAAAGTAACTGACAAAACAGCTAACAAGGATAAAAAAAAAGTCTTCATAATTCGTTTGTTTTTGGTTCTTGGTGCAAAGATAATAAAATTAATGTAAAATGTATAATGTAAAATGTAAAAATGGCACTGCAAATGGAGAAAATGGCACGAAAGTGCTTGTTTTTTACTAATAATTGCTAACAAATGCCTGACATATAGGAATTTATTCCTATCTTTGCAAATTAATTGGGGGACTCCCCTCCGCTTCAATGGTCTTTGCACCCCTTTCGGTTCCCCCGTCATCGGGGGACAGAAACCCTTAAAGGGCGAGAGCCAAGAAAAACGATAACGATAACGATAACGATGACGATAACTAAATAGTAAATATAATGATGAAATACAAATTATTGGCTGTAGTTGCTACGTTGGTAGTATGTGGATGTAGCAACAATGGTAAGAAGGAATCTGAAACGGTGCCTTACGTAAAGACGGAAATCGTTCAGAATGCAAATAGTGTAAACAACGTGACCTTCCCAGGAAAGACGAAGTCGGCTGACGACATCAATGTGTCGTTCCGTGTGAGCGGCCCTATCCTGAAGGTGTATGTGAAGGCTGGCGACCACGTAAGGAAGGGTCAGTTGCTGGCTGCGATGGATCCTCGTGACTATCAGACCCAACTGAATGCCACACAGGCTGAATATGCGAGCATCAAGGCTGATGCAGAGCGTGTGATCGCTATGTACAACGAAGAGAGCACGACGGCAAGCAACTACGACAAGGCTCGCTACGGACTGGAGCAGATCACCCAGAAACTGAACAATCATCGCAACCAACTGGCTGACACGAAGCTCTACTCCCCTATCGACGGTTATGTGCAGGAAGTGTTGCACGAGGGTGGCGAGACGGTATCGGCAGGTATGCCTATCATCTCGATGTTCGGCAGCGGTACGCTGGAGGTGGAAATCAACGTGGCTGCATTCGACTATGCAAATCGTGACCGACTGAGCTCGATGTACTGCAAGTTCGATCTGTTGCCTGACGAGCTGTTCCCATTGAAGATTTCGAGCATGAGTGCTGAGGCAAACTCCAACCAGCTGTACACGGTGCGGCTGCGTTTCACAGGTCCTTACGACCGCACGAAGATTACTCCGGGTATGACCACCATGGTGTATGCAAGTCTCGATCGTGACAGCCTGAGCGAGAGTCTGTCTATTCCTTCGACGGCTATCTTCGACGCTCAGGGTCAGTCGAAAGTATATGTGTACGACACCAAGAGCCAGACGGTTCAAAGCCGCAACATCAGCGTGAAGCGTCTGCACAGGGACGGTACGGCTGAAGTTGCAGGCGGACTGACGGATGGTGAAACCATCGTGGTAGCTGGTGTGCATCACATCACAGAGGGACAGAAAGTCACCCCGATGCCAAAGAGTTCGAAATCGAATGTGGGAGGACTGCTGTGAGAGTTGAAAATTAAAAGTTGAAAATTGAAAGTAAAAAAAAAATAAAGGAGTGACAGGAGTGGCAGGAGTACAGGAGTGCAGACAAATGACTGCTGATGAAAACATCCTTTTGTATCATCGAACGAAGTGATAACTTCCGAGCGAAGCGATAACTTCCTAATAAAAAGAAAAATGGATTACGGAAAATGGGCATTAAATAATACGAAACTGGTCAGCTTCCTGATTGCGGTCTTCATCGTGGGAGGATTCCTGAGTTATCAGCAGATGTCGAAACTCGAGGATCCTGCCATTAAGGTGCGACAAGCAATGATTGTGACAACCTACCCTGGTGCTTCGGCTCATGAGGTGGAGTTGGAAGTGACGGATAAATTGGAGAAAGCTATCCGTGAGGTGGCTTCGGTGGACAATGTGCAGAGTCAGTCGATGAACGACCTGAGCATCATCACGGTAGAGCTGCTTACGACGACGAAAGACATCGAGCAGCAATGGGACCTGATACGTAGGAAGGTGACGAACGCACAAAGTGCGCTTCCTGAAGGTGCGAATGTTCCGATTGTACGTGACGACTTCGGTGATGTGTATGGTATGTTCTATGCGCTCACGGGTGACGGACTGAAGGACAACGAACTGAGCGACTATGCAGAACTGATGAAGCGTGAGTTGATGGAAATCGACGGTGTTTGTCGTGTGGACATCTACGGAAAACGTTCGCAATGTATCAATATCGAACTGCAGCAGGACAAGATGGCCAACCTGGGCGTGATGCCTATGGAGGTGATTTCGACGCTGAACGGACAGAACAAAACAGTCTATTCGGGCTATTACGATAACGGCAACAACCGCATCCGTGTGAGTGTGAGCGACCGCTTCAACAACACGGAGGACATCGGTAACATGCTGATTCAGGGACACGACGATAAGCAGCTGCGCATCAAGGACATCGCTCAGGTGGTTGAAGCCTACGAGACTCCTACACGTAACGCACTGAAATATGACGGCGAACGTGCGATCGGTATCTCCATCGCATGTCTGGCAGACAAAGATGTGACCAAGATCGGTAAACTAGTGGAAGAGAAACTCGCTGCCGTCGAGAACCGTCTGCCTGCCGGTGTGGAATACCACAAGGTGTTCTTCCAACCCGAACGTGTGTCGAACGCCCTCAATACCTTCCTGATCAACTTGCTGGAATCTGTATTGATCGTTGTGGTGGTACTCATCTTCACGATGGGTCTGAAGAGCGGTGTGATTATCGGAATGAGCCTTGTGACGATTGTGTTTGGTTCGTTCCTCGTCCTGAACGGATTTGACGGAACGCTGCAGCGTGTAAGTCTTGCTTCGTTCATCCTCGCGATGGGTATGTTGGTAGATAACGCCATCGTGATTGTGGACGGAATCCTAGTGGACAAGAAAAAAGGGAAGCCACATGTGGAGGCTCTCACGAGTATCGGACGCAAGACCGCTATGCCACTTTTGGGTGCTACATTGATTGCCATCCTGGCATTCCTCCCCATCTTCCTGAGTCCTGACACAGCAGGTATCTATGTGCGCGACCTGTTCATCGTGATTGCAGTATCGCTGTTGCTGAGTTGGGTGCTGGCACTCACCCATGTGCCCATCATGTGCAAACGTCTGCTTTACACAAAGAAAGAAATCAGAGCCGCATTTGCAAACACTAACAAGTCCGATTCGGACGATCAGGAACAGCTCTACAAGGGGAAGGCATATACCATCCTGGAAGGTATCCTGAAGTTCGGACTGAACCATCGTATCACGTTCGTGATCGGTGCGATTGCCTTGTTCGCCATCAGCGCCTTCTGCTATAAGTTCCTTGATCAGGCGTTCTTCCCTGACATGGAATACGACCAGTTGTACATGGAATATAAACTGCCGGAAGGAAGCAACTCGACTCAGGTGGATAAGGACCTGAAGGAAATTGCCGACTACCTGAAGACTCGCGAGGAGATCACACATATCACCACTTCGATTGGTGGAACCCCAAGCCGTTACAATCTGGTACGTTGCGTGGCTACACCTTCGTTGGCCTACGGAGAACTCATCGTCGATTTCACCTCACCGTCAGCGCTGGTCAAGAATATCGATGAGATTCAGAACGAACTGAACAACCGCTATCCGAATGCATACATCAAACTGAAGCGATATAACCTGATGTACAAGAAGTTCCCAATTGAGGTGATGTTCTCAGGTCCCGATCCGGAAGTGCTGCATCAGCTGACCGATTCAGCGATGGCTATCGTACGACGCAGCGACAAGGTCTATCTGGCTACGACCGACTGGGAGCCTCGTTGCCCCAGCCTCGAGGTCGAGTACAATCAATCGGCTGCCCGCAACAGCGGACTGTCACGTAGCGAAGTCGGTACATCCATCCTTGCCTATACAGGCGGAATCCCCATCGCTACCTTCTACGATGGTATCGATCCGAAGAAGATTTATGTGAAATGTGTGGACGAGAACGGAGAGAACATCGACAACCTGAAGAACGTAGAGGTATTCGGTATGCTGCCAAACATCTCGCGTGTGGCCAATAAAGAATACCTGACGAAGGTGCTCACAGGAGTCGTGAAGAAAGAAGACCTCATCGAAGAGCTGACCGGTACAACCCAACTGCGACAGATTGCTTCGGACATCCGTGTAGGATGGGAAGACCCTGTTGTGATGCGCTACAACGGACAACGTTCGCAACGCCTGCAATGCAGTCCTCGTCCGGGTGTAGGAACCGAAGAGGCACGTGCTTCGTTGGAGAAAGAGCTGGAGAAGCTTCAGTTGCCTGAAGGCTACGACCTTGCTTGGCAGGGAGAAAAGAAGGCAAGCGACGACTCGATGAAGTATCTGTTTGCGAACTTCCCATTGGCCATCATTCTGATGATTGTGATCCTCATCATGCTGTTCAAGGACTATAAGAAGCCGGCTATCATCTTCTGCTGCATCCCGCTTATCCTCACAGGCGTTATCCCGTCTGTCCTCATCTCGGGCAAGACATTCGGATTCGTAGCCATTGTGGGTGTGTTGGGACTGATCGGTATGATGATCAAGAACGGAATCGTGCTGATGGACGAAATCAATCTCGAAATCAGCAGCGGAATGGATCCTCGCTCGGCCCTCATCAACAGCTCGAAGAGCCGTCTGCGACCTGTGATGATGGCATCCCTGACAACCATCCTTGGTATGATTCCACTTGTGCCTGACGCTATGTTCGGCTCACTCTCCGTCACCATCATGGGCGGATTGTTCATGGGAACCCTCATCACACTGCTATTCATTCCTGTACTCTATTCATTATTCTTTAAAGTAAAAGCATGAAACGTAACATCATATACTCCATCCTGCTGACGCTTGTCCCTACCCTCTGCGTCGCACAGTCGGAAACACTCTCGCTCGAGCAGTGCTATGCGATGGCACTCGACCACAACAAAGAGATTGAGAAAGCCAAGATGCAGGAAGAACAACTGGGATTCGACATCAAATCGTACAAATCGAATTTCTATCCACGCATCAACCTCATGGCGTTAGATTTGTACTCGACTGCGAAAGGCGAATTCACCATCACAGGCGGACACCTGCCCATCTACACCATGAATCCTGCAACAGGAACGTACGTGCCCAATGTGACCCCCAATGCTGATGGAAGCTATACGCTGAACCAGTATGCCGACTTCCCCGACCAGAAGATGGAATACAAACTCAAGAACATCTTCATGGGCGGTCTGGCTGTTACCCAACCGATCTATATGGGTGGTAAGATCACGACAGCATACAACATGTCGCTCATCGGACGCGATATGGCCCATCTCAACGTAGCACTTACACAGGACGAAGTGCTCGTGAAGACCGGCGAGGCCTATTTCCTGGCAGTCAAGGCAAAAGAGATGATTGACGTAGCCAAGAAATACAAAAACCTCCTGGAGGAGTTGAGCCGTATGGTGGACAATGCCGTGAAGCACGGATTGAAAACCCGAAACGACAAGATGAAGGTGCAGGTCAAACTCAACGAGGCCGACCTCAACCTTACCAAGGCTGAGAACGCCTATCGATTGGCCTGTATGAATCTGTGTCACTATATCGGACGTTCGCTTTCGTCTGATATCAACGTAGAAAGCAAAGACTTCACATCCGAGACATTCTACAAAAACCCATCGAGAGACATCAACATCTCCAACCGCAAGGAATACGAGTTGCTCAATAAGAAAGTGGAAATGGCTGAAAAGCAGATTGCACTCACCCGTAGCGACTACCTACCCAATGTAGTGCTGATGGGAGGAGTAGCCTATGCGAACGGAGCAGAGCTGGCAGGAAAGAAACTGATTGACGGCACATCGGCATCCGTAGCAATTGGCGTCAAGATACCACTCGTCACCTTCGGAGAGAATACCAACAAGATTCGCTCGGCAAAAGCGAAACAAGTGATTGCACGTCTTGAGCAGGAAGACCTAAACGAGAAGATGATGCTGGAACAGCAGCAGGCACTCAACAACCTGGACGAAGCAGAAAAGATTGTGACCTTCACCACTTCTGCACTCAGTCAGGCCGAAGAAAACATGCGTCTGTCAAAACAACAATACGAAGTCGGAACAGAAACACTCTCCGACTACCTCGAGGCTCAGGCTTTATGGCAGAACAGCTATGCATCGAAAGTGGATGCTATCTGCCAATACAACCTCGCATGGATTAAGTATCAGAAATCGAAAGGAGAACTCAGACTGTAATGGCACGAATCATGTCGATCGACTACGGGAAGAAACGTACAGGGATTGCTGTTACCGACCCCTTGCAGATGATTGCAAACGGGTTGACCACAGTTGACACTCCCCAGCTCTTCGACTTCATCGCCGACTACCTCACAAAGGAGCAAGTCGAACGGATCGTAGTAGGTTACCCCAAGCAGACAAACGGGGAAGACTCGGAGAACATGAAACGTATCACACCCTTCGTCAACCGACTACGCAAGCTCTACCCACAGATCACGGTGGAGCTGTACGACGAACGATTCACATCAGTCCTCGCCCATCGTGCCATCATCGAGAGCGGCATCGGTCGCAAAGCACGTCAGGACAAAGCACTCGTCGATAAAATCAGTGCTACCATCATCCTGCAGGACTATATGGAGACCCTCTCCCCGCTTCAATAGTCTTTACACCCCTTTCGGTTCCCCCGTCATCGGGGGACAGAAACCCTTAAAGGGCGAGAGCCAAGAAAAACGATAACGATAACGATGACGATAACTAAATAGTAAATAGTAAATAGTAAATAGGAAACTTTTGGAGCAGCGAGCGCAGAATTGAACTTGTTCAAATATTGCCGAGTCGTGACAAAAGAAAACGAAGTTAAATAGTCAAATAGTAAATAAGATTATGGTCTTACCAATGTACATATTCGGGCAGCAAGTGCTGAGAAAAGAAACAGAAGAAATTGCGCTCGACTACCCACAACTGAAAGAACTAATTCAGAACATGTTCGAAACCATGCAG
>Ga0310696_10010438_pt1 | contig 10684 bp, 5 predicted proteins | sample AusTroGonzalo_MG_4_FD_203885 | JGI IMG/M metagenome (GOLD analysis project Ga0310696, IMG submission 203885) | Bovine rumen microbial communities from tropical cattle in Woodstock, Queensland, Australia - Gonzalo_02 (v2) (version 2) | ecosystem: Host-associated > Mammals > Digestive system >... | reverse complement strand
CCACTTGGTAAATCTGATAACCTTCAAAACGATATTCCCTTTGTTCCTGGGTCAGTGTGTCTTCTCTGATAGAAGGAATCTGGCGGATGATTGTATCCGGATTATGATCAGCATCATATATGCCGGTAATAGTATCATTCACATACTCCACAACAGGAAGGGTTTTCGTAATCTGGGGATCAAGTTCCACGTACGTCTCATGGTAGTTGTTGCTGTTGGGGTTCTCATTGGAAAGGAGGATCACAAGTTCGTTCTCCAACTCGCGAATTGTCACATCAGGAGCATCCGGACCATCCAGAGTCTTGAAACAGTTCTCGAACAGAGCCTGACACTTGTCATCGGCAATTTTCAGCAACTCAACAGAAGCAAGTGCGCCACCTTGAGCAGCACGTGCCCATGGAATACCAACGGTAATGTAGTTAACAGAACCCGGTTTCAGGGTGAAAGGACCTGCTGACTGCATGAAACGGCGGTCCATAGGGGCGTTGCCTTCGTTAGCTTCAGTCCAGCCACCTGGCTTGTTATAACCATTTGGCGTACCATGCGTACCCCAATTACAGATATCGGATGTGCCAGGGAACATAAAGTCGCATTCAGGGCCGCCAGTGTGAACGGCATTGCCACCAAACTGCATCTTTGTGTTATCTTTCCACTTACCAATCAAGTAGTTGTAGTAGTCTTGCGCATTCTCGGGCTCACCACTTACCTTATCGGAATTATTGTTATAATACACGAATCTGCGCATTCCGAAACGTTCGTTATCGATAATGCTATCACCGAAGTTCACACCGTTGATGGCCATCTGGTCCAACTCATAGTCACTTTTGAGGAATTTGTCGCAATATCCCAGGAAAGAGGCACTGTCAACATTGAATCTCGGGTTGTCTCTGTTATCGGCATCCATATACGGACCTTGGAAGAAGTCAACACCGACCGCAGGCGGCTGGTCGCCGTATGCCCAAGTTTGACCTGAACCATCCACATTGGTACCATTATAACAATAACCCAATCCACGATTCACATCACAGCCCACATAGTCATCATAAGCATAACCCAAATCAGGGTCAACCCACTGGGAAAAATAGGTCTGGGTCAAAGTATAGGTGGAGCGATTGATGATCTCGTAGGAGTAGAACGTCATGTTGTTCAACTCATCATTGGTGGCGAAACCGAAACACTGTGCACGGATTTCAAGACCGATTGGAACACCTTGCGATTCAGTATGCGCACCTGCATTATCATTGAAAATCCAGAAGAGTGTGGCATCGCCCTTGAGCACATGGTCGGCATAAACCATACCATTGGAACGTCTCCAGTCAGGTTGGTAATCGCCTTCACCTGAAGCAGCATAGTTCTGACGTTCTGTCCACAAGTCTTCGGGCGTTCTCGGCAACTGATGTGCAGCAGCACGGGCGATGTTATCTTCGGTCCACGGACAGAGTTCATTGCTGATGTCGTAGTAAGGATAATCACCATTTTCAGGGTCATAGACCTCATTTCCGTTCACATCCTTAAAAGGAGCCAGGTAATAAGAATAACCTTCGTCGCCATGGGCAGGCCAGTTGGCAATGGAAGAAGGCATCACATAACCGGAGGTGTTGTAAGCGGAAATGTGCTGGTCAACCTCAGCACGGGTGATTTTGAAGTGCTTGTCGAACTTGAGACACATGGACTGTGTGGTACTGGCGCCCGTCATTTTCAGAGGTCCGGTCCAATAGTCATTACCATCTTGTCTGAAACGGACAGCAGCCAGTTTCAAAACATCGTTGGCATCATATCCACCAATCCACAAAGCGGAAGCGAACATGGATGTCTTGCCGGAACCCGCGGGAACCTCATATTCGGCAAGTTCCTTGAACCACATCGTACCACCAGTTTCAATATATGCACGTACATTGTTCACCGAAAGCTCATTGGAACTACTTGCCGGCAGACAAGTAGCTGATTCAGCCTTCGGTGTGGAAGGTCTGTGTCCTCCTTTCACTTTCTCGGCATGCAGGGATGTGAACGCCATGCACACCATCAGGAGCGTTAAGCATAAAATTTTACTAATGTTTTTCATATATACTTTATTTTATTTCTTCTATTAAAAACCGAATTGGATACCCAAACTTGCATGTATTGGACGGGTGTAGTTATATGGATCCTGCACTCTCATCTGATAGTAGTTGATGAATGAGGGCACATAAATCTGTGCTTGGATAGCCTGCTGATATTCACTTGCCGAGAGATAACCATCATCGTCCGGGTTGCCAGTGTAGCTATATACATCTATCACGTTTTTGAAATTGAAAAGGTTCGTGATATCCACATAGATAGTCAGGTAACCGGGTTTCGCGGATTTGGCGTTTCCATCCTTATCCTTGGCATTCTTGTTCAAGTTGAAGACAAAGGTTTTGTCAATACGGAGGTCACATTGGAACTGCCACGGCAAATTAGAACCATTCAAGGAACCTACGATTTTGGAAGTGGTACCCTCCACAATGGTGGAATTTGGCGTGCTCGAACGAGTGTAGGGTGTGCCAGAACCGGCGGAGAACAGGAGGGAGACTCCCGTGTTGGCCAGCCATTGGATGGTTTTGGTAGTCGGTTTGCCGTCAACCATGACAGTCTTCTCTGTTTGAGGACCTTCATAGTCCACACCGCTTTCGAAACGATAATCAAGATTCACGCCTATTCTGTGTCTCTGGTCGAATGACAGGTTGGAAAGAGTACGCAGGTTAGGTTGGTTTGCGGCCAAGAGGGACAACTGGGAAGTTGTGCTGGAACCTGTACCTTTTGCATATTGTAAGGTGTAGTTTGCGGAGAGCGTCAGGTTGTGTGTTCTGTTCATCTTGTATGAGAAAGTGAAACCTTGGACAGTACCGAAGTCAATATTCTTGTAGGAATAATAGGTGTTCGGATAAGCGCCGGTAAAACGGAAGGCTTGGATTTGGTTACGTTTCTCAGAATAATAGGCACTGATACTGATAGAGGACTTGTTACCGATTTTCTGACGGAAACCGATTTCATAGTCAATACTCTGTTGTGCTCTCATGTTCGGGTTGGTGATGATATCTCTTGCCGCTTGTCTTTGAGAAATGAAAAGGTAGTCCACCGGAGAAATCTGCAAGTTGGTAGGACGATTGGTGATGATGTTGTAGTGAGCGTAGAACAAAGAGTTATCAGACACCGGGAAAGAGAAGGAGATACGTGGCATTACAGACCATTGGGCTTTATAGTCGGTGAAAGCACCGGATTCCACTTTGGTGATACCACTGAGCAAATTGTTGTCATCATCGTAAAGGCGGTTCTTCAAAATAGGACCGTTCACATTGAGTTTGAGGGCAGCTTCAGGATCGCTTGTCTCATTACCGGCAGCATCATACCAGACATCACCGCTACGATAGCCTGCAATAGAGGTTGTGTTGAACTCACTACCTGCAATATCGGCTTCACTCAGATAGGTATCATTGCCTGAATAATAAACCACCCAATCGCTTTGGGCATTACCAGTGAAAACATCTGCAATGGTGGCATCGGCGTAAGCAGGATTCTGCTTAAGAATCTCCATGATGTTGCCCACAGTATAAGCTTCACGGAACAAATACGGATCTTTCAAGACTTCCTGGTTGGCATCGAATCGGTCAACACGCAAGCCGATGTTGAACAACAGGGAGTTGATGGAGAATTTATCCTGAAGGTAGAAAGCCATGTAGATAGGCTCATACGCACCGATGGCGTATGTACGCCTGCCTGATGCGTTCTTGTTATTGAAGAAATCGGAAATTGTGGTTTTATGACGGTTGGCTTTCCCAGTATAGTCATAACCATAATAACTGACCATCGGATACTTACCGGCGCTTGTTCCAAGAAGCAACTCTTCTGCATCAAACATTCCAATATTGAAAGTGGAAGGATCCATGTTGTCAATATCAATCCAGTCGCTGCCATTGGGATCCAGACCCAAAGCCTTACGGATACTTCTGTCGAAAGTGGTCTGGTCTTCCAATTTAACCAACTGATCGTAGTCCACCTGAAACATGTTGGTACCTTCAATCGGAGTGATAATGGGATGAGCCATATCCAGCTCCTTGATATGTGAATTAGTCTCATTTCTCATGAGTGTCCACAATGAAACGGGAGAAACGCCATATCCACGGTTAGTCAGTTTTTCAAAATCGAAACCGAATTTCAACTCATGATTTTTCAGGTTCATGGATATGCTGGCCTTAACACCGAGCTGTTCGGTCTGCGACTTGCTGTATCCATTGTAAACAGTACCAGGAGGAGAATACAAACCGCTAGAATAGATATATCCAGGAGTATCACCATTACGTAAAGCACCAAACATCTGATAAAGATTCAAGTCAATGGGATAACCCTCATAAGTATAACTGTAAATAACCTCAGGAGGAAACAGCTCGCAGAAATTCAGCGTGTATTGGGAGAGGACAGGGTTCACATTGTAATCGGGATTGATCTGGAATGTCACAATAGAGTCATACAAACCCGTGAACTCACGCACATTCGGGATGGTCCATGGAATGCTGTCAATCATAACCGTCACCTCATCGGTGAGTGTATAACCTCTTGCTCTCTGGTTCGTGAACTTGCCCACATAGCCATATTCAAACAGCCTGTCTTTGTGACGGGCGGCATAGCTGAAGGAATTGTATCTGGTATAGTTGACATTCAAGTCATACATGACGTTTTTGAGAATACCCGTACCTGTAGTGTCGGTATAAACACGATGGTTCAATTTTGCATACAGACGAAGAGTGGCATTGGTGGAGACAGGATTGTTGTCATTATTAAACAACGCGTATCCTTGGCTCCAGGATTTGCCTTTGAGGTATTCGTAAGACCCACCGAGGGAAAGACGCATGTTGTGTTTCTTGCCCATGGTGAAATCAAACTTCAATTGTCCCAAATAATCCCATGTTCCAGCATTCTTCTTAACACGTTCTTTGTGGAATGACTCACTGGTCAGATAAAGGACTTCCTGATAGTTGACACCGAAACCTTCATTGATGGGATAACGGACAGGATTGGCAATGATAGCATCTCTCACATCATCATTAGCAACCCAATAACCACCGCGGAGCGGACGGGAATCATGGTCGTAGGAGACCTCGCCGCTGAGCATGAAGCCTATACGGGTGGGGTCACTTTTCTTCTTGCCTTTCAACAGCGGACCGGAGATGGAAACTGCACCCAGGAAGTTGTTATAACCGTCAATGGAACCTCTTAACTCCACAGAGCCGTGAAAGTCCTTCGGGGCAGATTTTGTCGTGATGACGGTGAATGAAGTACCGTCACCATATTCAGCAGGAATACCGCCCTGGATCAACTGAGCCTCTTCGATGGATTGCATGGAGATACCTGCGTTACCGCGCACACGCACACCGTCGATAATCATCTGCTGACCGTCGGAACGGTTACCACGCACAGAGGTCATGGCACCATCCACGCTGGACACACCCTCAAGGTTGGCCAATGCACTGGTCACAGAACGACCAGGCGTTGTACGCACAGTGTCACCGCTGATACGGCTGGTGGACCTCGTGTTATCCGGATCAAATACAGGCGGTTCATACTTGATCACGACTTCTTCCAAGTCGCTGGAGCAGTCGATTGCGAAATCAATGAAGAGCACCTGGCTGGTACCCACCTTGATGTCCGTCTTTTTCAGTGATTTCTTACATGTCATCTGGGCATCCGCCTCGAGATCGTAAGTTCCAGTTTCGACAGCAAACATGGAATACTCACCCTTGTCATCCGCCATAGCCATGTTCACGACCTTGTCAGCAATCTTCAGGTAAACTCTTGTGTATCCCAAGGGTTCCCCAGTCTGATCGACGACCTTACCTTTGATGGTACTGGTCTGCGCAAAAGCCATGCTTGTGAAAAGGATGATCACTCCTAGAACTGAGAGTAATTTTTTAATCATAGCCATTAATTTATATTAAACTTAAAATTTATATCCAATGTATAATTTTGGGGCGGTAAAACTACAAAAAAAAATCCTTTGTTCCCATATATTTTCATTAAAAAAAATTAAAATATTTTAAGTCAAAGGTTTAGAATTTTCTTTTCAAAATTTCCGCGTAAACAACCCCCTTTATAATTTCATCTTCTTCCATGGACAACAACTCACCTTCTTCTTTATTTACAGCTTGTTGCGTTTCTGAAGACGAGAGATTTCCTGTCTGGGACATCGCATTTTCCAAATCTCCATCCATAGTTTCGTAGGTGAAGTATTCCTCCTGTTTCGGAATCTCCGAAGCTTTTTTGTGCAAAAAATCATCCACCTCCGGCATATCCTCATCCATACTTGGTGGAACATGCGGTGCCTGCTTTTTGTTTACCTCCTTTACACTTTTCAACAAGGAAGGAAACAGGAACAGCGCGACCATAGCAATTGTTATGATTACTTCTAAAAAACTGTCCATAATTTTTAATATTGTAATAAATATTATTTATGTTGCATTCATTTCCTCTGTTTTAATTGATTTCGCTTTCGCGATACTCACATTCAAGTCATAGCCGATGAGCAGCACCACCGAACTCCAGTTGATCCACAACAAGATGGCGAACAAGGCCCCCAGCGAGCCGTATATCACATTGTAATTGGTGAAGTTGGAAAAATAGACATTCAGCACCCACAACAGCACCACCATCAGGACGGTACAGGTGGAGGAGCCCGCCGAGAAAAACCGGTAGTTCCTCTTGTCCACCGGCGCAATATAGTAGGTGAAACTGACCAACAAATAAATGGCTGTGAATATCAGAATCCATTTCACGGCATGGATGATATAGATGTAGCCGCTGCCGGATTCGCCCCCCACCAGACGATCGTGCACCTCGTTGATCAGCACTGATGAGAAGATGAACAGCATGGCCACAATCACAATCACCACAAAGTAAACGACCATCAGAACGAAGCTGAAACCGATCTGCTTGAAAAAATCGCGCTTTATCTCATCATAATAGGCGGTATTCAAGGCCACCAGAATGCCGTTCATACACAAAATAGTGAAATAAACACCAATCAACAGCATAAACACCGACAGGGTTCCATTCTGTCGCGTAACCATATCGGTAACCACTTGCGAGACTGCCGACCATGCGTAGGTGGGGACCACCGACTCGATAAAATCCAACAGCACGTTCTGGATATTTTCGCCCAGGAATGAGATGACGGAGAACAATGCGATAATCATAGGAATGAGCGCGATGAAAACACGGTATGTGAGGGCCGCTGCGCGCTGAAAGATGATGCCCTTGCCCAATGATTCGATATAAAATCGCATAGCATCATACAAAGGCACGTGCTGGAAGCCCGGCAACGTAATCTTTCTGGATTTCTGGATGACTTTCCCAATTACCGGAGCGTGCTCCAAATCAGCCCGAGCCTCTTGAATCTTAGTCTTTATATCGCTAATGCTCCACTTCATTCTTCCTCATATTTCAAATTGAAGTCTATCTTCATGTTCCCTTTGGACTTATGCTCCTTCTTCTCGCTCATCATCTGCACCCTATTAGCCGGAATACCCTGCTTAACCAAATGACTCTTCATCAATTGGAACCACTGCTGCTTGAGTTCGCTTTCGCGTTTGGCACTCAGCCCGGCATCCGGATGGGGCGTGAGGAACACCTCCAAATCCATCTCTTTTTTCTCTTTCAGGAAATCCGCAATGGCGTTCAGCTGATGGACATGCTCAATGGTCAGTTCCTGCGGAGCGTCCACGGCAACGTTGATCGGCTTGAAAGTCTCATCGCCAGCCACTGCCTTGGCTATAAAATCCACCGGCGATGCCGCGATTTTCACCACCAGATTCAAAAATGTTTTCCAAATCACCTTCCGGAAGGAGAACTCAGGAGAAGAGATATCGCCCTGAACCGGCAGCTCCATTTTGGCATGGCCTTTCCGATCCGTGATGATATACATGGCTGCTTTCATCGGAATCTTGGCGGCTGCAGGTTTGATGCTCTTATCCTTTTTGCCAAATGTCGGCTTGTACAAGTCCAACATGTTCTGGCTGTCCAGAATATTGTTACGCAAGGTCAGTTTGCTTGAAAATGCCAGCAGACCATCCTCAACAGGATATGCCAGATAATAGAGGGAATAGGGATTAAAGTCCTTGATGCTGAGATTTTTAATATCAATAGTGGCGTCCGCGTTCCTCAGATCAAAGGGATTCACCCGCGCATTGCACTCCAGCTCTCCCATTGTGCCAAGCTTCGCCTTGAGTATGATAGGAGACTTGTTGTCATTGGAAAGGTCGTTAGCCTGAATATGTACTCCCGACACCTCGAAGTTCTGTTGTTGGGGATTGACGGTGTGGTCGGCATACATGATCTTGCCGTTCTCCACCAACAACTTGTTAACCAGATATTTGACAGAAGAGTTTTTGGCCTTTTTGGCTTTTACCGTATCTGCCGGAGCTTCAGATGATGTACCACCCGTTTCTTTGTTTTTCTTCAATCTGGAAATGGATGTCCCATCATCATAAACGTCAAAATGAACAACCAAGTCCTTGAGTGCCACTTGGTTGATACGGAAATCCTTTTTGCCCAAATCTCCCTTCTTGATATCCATGTCAAACGAGCTGAACGACAGCAACGGGGATTTGTCGGTGTTTGTCGCCTTGAAGCGGCTCAAGCCGACAGTTCCGGCAAAGGACATATCCTGAATATGTTTCACACAGCCCTGCACTTGCGCGTCACCTTGCAGGTTGCCCGACAACCCGCCCACATTGATCAGATGGCGCAGATAGGGCCAACCCATGTCCAACGACAGGTCATGCATATTGACTTTGGCCTCAAAATCGCCCTTCTTGATGTTGTATTTTCCTTTCAGCGCAAAATCACCGCCTTGCGCAAAGGCGGTAGTCATGTTTATCTTAGTGGGGCCGCCTCTCAAATCCAAATGCGGCACTTTGATATTGACTTTCTTGGTGTCAAATTTGCTGCCCATCCGCAAATCCTGATAGAGCACATGCGCGTTTTTCACATGGATGTTGTGAATGTCCACCGTCCATTTGCCCTTTTCTTTCTTGGGTTGGGGTTTTCTGTCTTTCTTATAAAAATCGATAATATCGCTGAAATTGAAACGGATGCCGTCCTGTATCACCCTTCCAGTCAAATTATTCAGCTGTATTTTGTTGATGCGTACCGTTTTGAACAACAATCTGGGCAACGAAACCCGGACTTTCAGCTTGTCAAAATAGAGGAACCGGTCCTTCCCGTTCTCCTCCTTCACGTCCAATCCGATAACGGCCACTTTCCCCGTCAGGAAATTGATCCGGACATGTTCAATGGTTGCTTTGCGATGGCACAATTCCTCGCTGTTTTTCTCAGCATACGCTCTTACAATGGGGCCGGCAAAAACGCCCGCCAGCAGAATGATGCCGACCAGAACGCCCAGCACGATAAGCAATATTTTCAGTCCCTTCTTCATAAACTAAAGGATAATCGTTTTAAGACTCAAGTCCAGGCTTGCGATATGATGTGTGAAAGCTCCGATGGAGATATAATCCACGCCGGTCACCGCATAGTCGTGCAATGTCTCGTCGGTGATGCCTCCGGAGGCCTCTGTCTCCATCTGATGGTTCACGATTTGCACACCCTCGCGCACCTGCTCCGGCGTGAAGTTGTCGAACATGATGCGATGCACACCACCACGCGCCAGAACTCTCCGCACATCGTCCAGACTTCTGGTTTCCACCTCAATTTTCAGATTCAGTCCGTGTGATTTCTGATATGAGATGGCCGCGTCGATTGCTTTTTCAATGCCACCGGCGAAATCTATATGATTGTCTTTCAGCATCATCATGTCAAACAAGCCGAAGCGGTGGTTCTGCGCTCCACCCACCTTGACCGCATATTTCTCAAAAAAGCGCATGTTGGGAGTAGTTTTGCGCGTGTCCAGCAACGTGACCGTCGTGTCCTTCACCATCTCCACATACTTGTGCGTGGTAGTGGCGATGCCGCTCATGCGCTGCATGAAATTCAGCACCGTGCGCTCCGCTGTCAGCATCTTCTGCGCCGAGCCACGCAACTTGAACACGATATCGCCCTTTTGGATAGCATCACCGTCGTGCATGTATTGCTCCATCTGGATGGTGTCGTCCACCTGGCGAAGCACCTCGCGCGCCACATCCACGCCACAGAGAATGCCGTCCGCTTTCACCAATAATTTCATTTCGCCCTGCACATTTTCAGGAATGCATGACAAGGAAGAATGATCTCCGTCACCGATATCCTCGGCCAAGGTCATCTTTATCAATTGTTGGATTTGTTCGCTGATTTTCATTTATTTACAATAATTTCGGGTGTTTCTATTACATTGCTGTGATGCAACGCCCTGTCTATCAGGCAACAGGACAATTTTATCGTATCGTAAGGGGAGAAATAGTTGTTAATAAAGGTTAAAACCTTGATTTCCCCTTCTATGGATTCAGGCACATTATCGCTAAGTCGCGGAATACGGGCATGCAGCGGTGTGGGCAGCTCCACGAGCACCCATTCGCCATGCTGCTTCTCATAATAATCGATGAAGAAATTGTAGTAATAGATTGAATCTTTGGAAAATACCCCTGTTGTATCGGCATCGTTCAAGCCGATATCGCCGTCGCCATCCTGAAAACGGATTACCAAATTGGCCTGATTGTCCACGCCAGTGCCTTCGTCCACCTTT
>Ga0310696_10010435_pt1 | contig 10685 bp, 6 predicted proteins | sample AusTroGonzalo_MG_4_FD_203885 | JGI IMG/M metagenome (GOLD analysis project Ga0310696, IMG submission 203885) | Bovine rumen microbial communities from tropical cattle in Woodstock, Queensland, Australia - Gonzalo_02 (v2) (version 2) | ecosystem: Host-associated > Mammals > Digestive system >... | reverse complement strand
ATGTTGATGTTGTTCTTGGTCTGCAGGAAGGCCTTGCGGAACATCAGCTCGTTCCAGTGGGTGTTCGGGTACATGATGGGGTCGGAGCCCGTGCGGTAGGCCTCGAGAGCCTCGCGGGTGAAGTACAGGCCCGGATCGGTCTTGCCGTCGTTCCACTGGTACACGTTGTAGTACCGGGCGAAATCGTAGCTGTCGCACTGCTCGATGTAGGACATCGGCGCCTGGAGACCCGTGATGGAGCTCACGGAGATCTTCGGCTTGCCCGCGTCGCCGCGCTTGGTCGTCACGATGACGACGCCGTTCGCGCCGCGCACGCCGAACACCGCCGTGGAGGCGGCGTCCTTCAGGACGGACAGGCTCTCGATTTCGTTCGGGTCCACCGTGTTCAGCGGACGCTCGACGCCATCGACCAGGATGAGCGGGCTCGCGTTGGAGTCGGACAGGGAGCCTACGCCGCGGATGTAGATCTTGGCGTAGTCTTCACCCGGCTGGCCGGTCTCCTGGATGGTGGTGACGCCCGGCATCTGGCCGGCGAGGATGTTGGTCACGTCCGCCACCGGCGCCTTCACGAGCGCCTTGTTGTCGATGGACGTGAGCGCGCCCGTGATGGTCGCCTTGGTCTGGGTGCCGTACGCGACCACGACCGTGGCGTCCAGGGTTTGGGTGTCGTCCCGCAGCACGATCGTGAACGTGCGCTGCTTGCCTACCGTCACCGTCTCGGTGACGTAGCCCAGGGCCGAAACCTCCAGCACAGCAGTCTCACCGGGGACGACAAGCTCGAAGTTGCCGTCCACATCGGCAGCCACACCGGTGGTCGTCCCCTGGAGGGTGACGCCCGCACCGATCACCGGCAAGCCGTCTCCGTCCACCACAGTACCTTTGACGGTAATGCCCCGGTTCTGCGCGGAGGCGATCCCTCCCCACAGCCCCAGGAAGAGGCACAGAGCGGCAGCCAGCTTTGAGAATTGGACTACTTTCTGTTTCATTGGGTTTTGTTTATGGGTTATTTTTCTGGGTATATTATTGTAAGACAGATTCTTTCCCGTAGATGGACTTCACCAGCGAGCCCAGCAAGGCGTGGTCGCCGGTGTCGCCGCGGTATTCCCAGAACATCGCGCCCAGGTGGCCGTTCGCCTTCACGTAGGCGCCCTTCGCCGCCACGGACTCAGGGTCGTCATAGGAGAGGACGTTCTTGCCGGCCGCGTCCACCAGGAAGGGCACCATCGCGGTGGGGTCCCACTGGCGGGTCACCGGCCGGGCCAGGGCCTTGCCTTTGTACAGGCCCTTCTCCAGGATGTCGGGAATCTCGTTGTATTTCACGGAGTATTCGAAGATCTTGGTCCCGGCCGCGGGGCTCTTCTCCGCCTTGCCGTAGAATGGCACGCCCATCACCTGGCGGTTCTTGGGCACGCCGGCCTTCACGTGCGCGTCGACGGCCTCGTCCCAGCTCCGGTGCGTAAAGCGGCTGGATTTGTGCAGCGGTGAGTTGTGCCCGTTCGGGGCCGCGCCCATGTCATAGGTCATCACATTGACATAGTCGATGTACTTGATGGCCGTCTTCCAGTCCACATACTTGCCGCTGGAGGAGGAGGCGAAAGAGATGATCTTCGAGGTGCCCAGGGTCTCGCGGAGCTCCCGGAGCACGAGGTTGAAGTTCTGGGTGTCCATCGGGTCGCAGCCCGTCTCGTTGTCGGCCGACACGGTGGGATACTCCCAGTCGATGTCCACCCCGTCCAGCTTGTGCTGGTCGATGAGCTTCTTCACGCTCTGGCAGAATTCCGTCCGCTTGGCGTCGCTCTTGGCCATTTCGGAGAATCCGTCGGCGTGGCCGCCCCAGCCGCCGATCATCAGCATCACTTTCAGCTTGGGATTCACGCTCTTGAGGGCCACCACCTTGCTGAGCGGGGCCTGCTTGGATTCCGTGATCACGATGCCGCCGTCCCCCGTCTTGGGATTCTTGAAGCGGCCGTGCGCATAGTTGATGTGGGTCAGGAGCGTCACTTCGGGGAGGACTTCGGTGTACTCCGTGAAATATGCCAGGACGATCGGGGTCTGGCCGATGTCCGTGCAAAGGGTGCCGGTATCCGTGCCGGTGCCTGTGCCTGTACCTGTCCCTGTGCCCGTGCCTGAGCCGTTTCCGCTGCCATTTCCGGTCCCTGTCCCCGTCCCGGTGTCGGGTTTGGACGGGGGCACCGGAATCACCAGCGTGTTCGCCGGCTTTTCGCAGGAGACGACGGCCAGCGCCAGGCTCAGGAAGAGCCCGGTCAGGCGGAGGGATATGCGGCTGCCGGTCATGGGTTTACTTGATCAGTTTCCGGATGCGGTTGGAAAGCTCCGCATTCTCCATGATGCCCTGGAAATCCTCAGCGTGCGGTCCGTAGGCGAAAACGGGGACCACGATGCCGTGGTGGCCTTTCGTAGAGAAATGGACCTTCACGTTGCGCTCCTCGAGGCTGCCGCCCACGAGGGTGATGCCGCCGGTGCCGTGGTCGGCCGTGATGACCACCAGGGTGTGGCCGTCTTTCTCGGCCCACTGCAGCACCTTGCCGATGGTCTTGTCGAAGTCGAAGAGTTCCTCGGCCATGTAGCCCACCTTGTTGCGGTGCGCCCAGTCGTCGATCTGGGAACCTTCGACCATCAGGAAGAAGCCTTTCTTGTTGTTCTTGCTCAGCAGCTCGATGGCCTTCATCGTGCCGTCCTCCAGCACGGGACCGCGGTCCAGGCACGGGTCCATGTCCAGCGGGGCGAACAGGGCCAGGAGCTTGCCGTCATGGACGTCCGCGAGCTCCTCGCGCTTCTCCACGAAGTTGTAGCCGCGCGCCTTCATCTCCTGGATGAGGTTCCGGCCGTCCTCGCGCTGGTCCCAGAACTGGCGGCCGCCGCCCAGGATGTAATCGACGCCGCTGTCCACATACTGGGCGGCGATCTCCGCCTCCAGGTGGCGGTCCGGGCTATGGCATACGAAGTCGGCGGGCGTGGCGTCGTTGATGCGGCACGTCACGACGAGGCCGGTCTTCTTGCCCAGGGACTGCGCCTGATGGAGCAGGGTGAAGAAGGGTTTCCCGTTCACGTCCTGGCCGATGTAGCCGTATTTGGTCTTCTCGCCGCCGGCCAGGGCGGAGCCGCCGGCGCAGGAGTCGGTGATGAGCTGGTCCGCACAGTAGGTCCGGGAATAGCCGGCCACCGGGCAGTTGTCCATATTCAGGTGTCCCCCGTTGAGGGTCCAGCCCACGGTCACGGCCTCCATCGACATGCCGTCGCCGATCATGAAGATGACGTTCTTGATCTTCTTGGACTTGGGCTGCTTGACGACCACGGTCTGGTAGGGCGTCTCGACCTGATACTTGTCGTCCTCGCTGAACTTGTCGTCAGCGTACTTGGACAGGTCCCGGCCGGTATCCACCTGTGCAAAGGCGCAGGTGGTCCAGCCCAGAACCAAACCAATCAACAAAACGGTTCTTTTCATATCCTGTCTGTCTTAATTGTCAAGTTCGATATGGAATTCCCTCGTCGGCGCCGAGAAGGTGACGACCTTGGTCTCGCCGGGGAGGATCGGGAAGAAATTGTCGCTCCAGGTGACCGGAACCACGAGGTTGCCGTCGGCGTCCTTCGCCTTGAGGATGTTCAGATAGGAGATGACGCCGGACTTGTTCACGAGCGTGACCTTTCCGTCCCCGACGGTCATTTCCACCTCGGCCTTGGGCTGCTTGAACGCGAAACCGAGGTCCGCGTAGGTCGTGATCGGGGTGATGTACCAGTTGGTCTTCTTCCAGTTGTACTCGTTGTCCTTCGCCGGGAGGACGTAGAAGTTGTCCGCGACGGGTTTGTCGCCGTCGACGAGGGCGAGGGCCACGAAATGCGGCTTGCCGTCGTAGCGCTTGAGGTCGAACACCGGGACGACTTCCCGGTAACCCACCTTGACGGCCTTGGTCTCCTTGCCGATGGCCTTGGACGCGGCGTCGAACACCTGCAGGGTGGCCGTGAGCTCGCGGGCTTCGGCGCTCTCATTGACCGCATACACCTTGCGGGTGGCGTAGTCGAACAGGAGCTGGATGGGCTCGCAGGCCTTCTTGGTGCCATAGTAGGCGGCGGTCGGAACGCCGTACCAGTCGTATTGCTGCCAGTACAGGGACGGCCAGGCGGAATTCAGCATCCACTGGACGATGCCGGTGGTCTTGGGGACGCGGACGCGGAACGCCTCGAACATCGCGCGGGTGCCGTCGTAGTCCACGGCATGGGCCTTCCGGACAAAGTCGTTCAGGCCTTCGAAACCGCCGTACAGGCCGTTGATCGTTTCCTGCAGGACCTGGGTCGTGTTCATCGCGGAGGAGGAAGCCGTGCAGTGGTAGTCCCATACGTCGGAGAGCGGCCAGAGGGACTCCTCCGGGATCATCTTCTTCAGGGATTCCAGCTGCGGCAGGTTCGCGCCGATACCGGTTTCCGTGTTCCAGCCAAAGGCGCCGCCGGCCTCGGTGTCCTTGTACCAATAGTCGGCGCCCACGTACTCGTACGGGCCTTCCATCTTGGTGCCGGACCAGCCCGCAAGGCTCTTCATGTTCTTCGCCGAGCATACGTAGGAGCGGTAGTCCTCCTTCTCGAAGATTTCGAGATAACGCTTCTCCAACTCCGGATTCGGGATGCGGTCGCTGCCGGTGAGCCAGGCGATGATCGACGGATGGTTGTGCAGGCGCACCACCTGGTCGTGGAAGTAGCGGACCGCGAGATCCTCGGCCTCCCGGCCGTTGATGCAGCCGAAGTGGCCCACTTCCGGAAGGCCGCAGTAGTCCTCCCACTCCCATTGGCAGCTGAAGCCCACGAGGGCCAGCACGCCCATCCGGTCGCACAGGTCATAGACCGTATCCTCCAGGCCCCAGATGTTCTCGAAGCGGATGAGGTTCATGTTCATGTCCTTCACATACTCCACCTGGCGCTCGATGCTGTCGAAGGTGTCGCGCATGAAAATGTCGTCGGTCCAGCCCGCACCCTTCAGGAGGATGTCCTTTCCATTCAGGGTGAACTGGCGGTAATTGTCCTCGGTCAGGCGGCTCTCGATCTTGCGGATGCCGAAGGTGGCGCTCTTCTTGTCGGAAACGGCGCCTTTCACGCGGACGACGGCATCGATGGAGTACTGATTGGGCTTGCCCAAATCATAGGTCCACCACACCGCGGGCTTGTCGATGTGCAGATGGGCCAGTTCCGCGGGCGTCAGGGTGATTTCCTTCGTTTCACCGGCCGCCAGGGCGACAGGGAACTCGTCAAAGGCGTTGTGGGCGACGGCGTCCGGATCGACAAGGCCCAGGAACAGTCCGCCTTCGACAGGCCGGTCCTCCCTGTTCCGCAACGTTACGCGGACAGAGAGGTCGGCCGTCTCGAAGTTTTCCACATCAAGCTCGGGCACAACGTAGACGTCCTCGATGGAGAGGGCGCCCGTGGTGTGCAAGGTAACGGGGCGGACGATGCCCATACTTTCATCCAGGGGACGGGGGTTCCAGTCCACGTAACCGTGGTTCAAATCCCCCTTTTGCGCGCGGCGGAGCTTGACTTCCAGCATGTTCTTGCTTTTCAGCAACTTCGTCACGTCGAAGGTACGGCGGATGAACGTACCGTAGGTGGTGTCCGCCGACGCGATCTGCTTCCCGTTCAGGAAGATGTCGGCGTAATAGTTCAGGCCGTCGAAGACAAGCTCTGAACGGGCACCCTTGGCGGGCTTGCCGTAAAAGACGGTGGAATAGGTCCAGGTTTCGTCAAAGATCGACTTGTCGACCTTTTCGTAGTTGCGGCCTTCGAGCAGGTCCTCGCCGAAATATCCGGCTTCGCTCAAGGCGCCGGCGACGGTGGAAGGGACGTGCGCCTTGTATGTTTCCTCGGCGCCCTCGCGGGAGAGCGTCCAGGAAGACGTCAGGGTGTAACTGTCGCCGGGGTTTTCTCTTTCTTGGGCACAGGCGACTGTCGCCGTCGCGATTGCAAGGATTGTCCAGTACTTCATATTAGATCAGGGATGCTCCGAGGACCGGAATGTTATCGTCGGTACAGATATCGAGGGTGAGCCGTTCGACGGCCTTTCCGTACGGGAAGCTCTCGCGGATGTATTCTTCCATGGCCTGGCGGAAGAAGGGATAGTTGTTCGCGATGCCGCCGGCCAGGACGATGTGCGTAGGGTCGTAGGCGTACATCACGGTGCACACCAGGGCGCCGAGATGCTGGCCGAACTCGTCGAACAGGAGGAGGGCGTCGGGGTCCCCCTCTTTGGCCTTCGTCGCGGCGTCACGGCTGTCCCAGCCTGCGCTGGTGAAGAACTTCTTGCCGCAGTAGTCTTCCAGGATGCCGTCCTTGTAGGGCAGGCAGCCCAGTTCGCCGGCGCCGCAGTTGGCCCCGCAGAACAGTTGCCCGTCCAGGACGATGCCCATCCCCACGCCGGTGCCCAGGGTGACGACCACGAGGGACTCGGGCTTCGCATCGGCCGGGTAGGTGCCGTAAACGCCCATCGCGAAGCAGTTCGCGTCGTTGTTCACGGCCACGGGGACGCCGAAGCGCTTCTCCAGCCGCTCCTTCAGCGGAACGACCGTCCAGGAAGGGATGTTCTGCGTGTCATACACGATTCCCTGCTTGACGTCCACGACCGAAGGGACGCCGATGCCGATCTTTTCCGTTCCGGCGCGGAAAACCTTCTCGATCTGGGCGGCGAGGTAGTCCAGGGTCTCATCGAGCGTCATTTCCGGACGGAAAGAAGGGGTGTGGATCTCCTGGATGATCTTTCCGTTTTCGACGAGGCCGAGGCTCAGGTTGGTGCCCCCGATATCAATTCCTAATGTGGCCATACTATATATTATTAAAGTTCTAGTGTTCCTTTTTCCGGCACGTTTGTTAAATTTTTTAAAATTAAAACCTGTACGCACCTTGATATTTGCAAAATTAGACACAAAGAACCAAGGATAAACGAATATTTGCGTATTTGAACACACAAAATGCGTCAATCTATTGGCCCCCTCCTTTTTTTTCGCCATCTTTGGCTTCGGAAAACCAAAACGCCTGACCATGAACACCAAAACGCTCCTTTCCCTCGCCGTGTGCCTCCTCGCCACCGCCTGCGCGAAACCCTGCCGGGTCGTCTGGACCGAAGGTCCCACCGACCCGGAAACCGGGAAGACCCTCCATACGATGACCATCCAGAATCCGCCCGCCGGGACGGACTGGACCCTCTGGTTCTCCCAGTTCCGCACGCCCGTCACGATGCAGGAAGGGGCCAAGGCGGAGATCCTCCACCACGGCGGCACCCTGTACCGCGTCGCCCCCACGGCGGACGCCGGCGGGGAGGACATGGTCCTCTGCTACGAAGCCCGCGCCCTGGTGAACCAGTGCCGCGCCCCGGAAGGCTTCCATCTCCAGGTCAAAGGCAAGAAACCCGTTCCCGTGGAGGTGGAATACGTTTTTCTCCCGGCGGAGCCGGTGCATACTTTCGACTATAAGCCCGCCGACCTCACCGCCTACGACATGATTCCCCGGCTGAAGAAAGTCGAGCCGCTCGAGGGCACGACCACGTTCGATGACGACGACATCCCCGTTTTCCCGGCCGAGGGCAAGCCGCACGGCTGGTACCGGATCCGGCTGGACGGGTCGATCCGCATCGAGTTCAACGACGACGACGGCGCCTATTACGCCTCCGTCACGCTCGCCAACCTCAAACGGAACGAGAAGGACGGCACGGTCCCGTCCGCCGTCATCGAAGACTGGCCGGACCTCCCCTACCGCGGCATCATGCTGGACGTGAGCCGGAACTTTACGGGCAAGGACGACCTCCTGAAACTCATCGACATCCTGGCCCATTACAAGGTGAACCGCCTGCACCTGCACTTCGGTGACGACGAAGGCTGGCGCGTGGAGATGGACGGTCTCCCGGAACTTACTTCCTACGGAGCCTACCGCAGCATTCCGACCCTGAACGAGGACGGAACGATTTCGGAGCCTGACGCCCTGTTCTACTCCTACTGCGTAACCCCCGACCGGAACGACACCAAGACCACCGGCAACGGTTTCTACACCAAGGCCGATTACATCCAGATCCTCAAGTATGCGGAAGCCCACCACATGCTCGTCGTCCCCGAGTTCGACATCCCGGGCCATTCCCGCGCCGCGGTCAAGTCCATGGAATACCGCTTCCGCACGACCGGGGACGCCACCTACCAGCTCTTCGACCCGGCGGACACGTCCAAGTACAATTCCGCGCAGGACTACTGCGACAACGTGATCGACGTTTCCCTGCCCTCCACCTACGCCTTCATCGAGAAGGTGTTCGACAACCTCATCGCCCTTCACAAGGAGGCCGGCGTCCCGCTGGAAGCCATCCACATCGGCGGTGACGAGGTGCCGGACGGCTCCTGGGAGGGCTCTCCTTCCTGTCAGGCGCTGATGGCGGCGAACGGCGTGACGGACGTCGCCTGGCTCAAGGACTACTTCACGAACCGCGTGCTGGACATCGCCGAAGCCCGCGGCGTCAAGATCGCCGGCTGGCAGGAGGTCGCGCAGCATCTGAAGCCCGCCACCTACGAGCGGATCAAACGGAACCTCGGTTTCACGAACTTCTGGGCCGTTTCCCGCGACCGGGAAAAGATCGGTTACACCTTTGCCAACGACGGGATCCCCGTGGTCCTCTCGAACTCCTCCAACGCTTACTTCGACCTCGCCTACAACTGGTCCAAGACTGAGCGGGGGCACTCCTGGGCGGGATTCATCGACGAGCGCCGCTCGTTCTCCTTCCTGCCGTACGACCTGTACAAGTCCGTCCGCTGGGACGACCAGGGTCTCCCGAAGGACCTGGCTTCGGCCAGTGAGGGGAAACCGGCCCTGACCCCGGAAGGCAAGCCGTACATCCTGGGCGTGCAGGGACAGCTGTGGTCGGAGACGCTCCGCAATTTCGACCATGTGACCTATTACCTGTTCCCGAAGGCGCTCGGCCTGTTCGAGCGCGGCTGGAACGCCTCGCCCGCGTGGGCGGAAACCACCCAGCCCGACGATCCGGCCTTCGTCGAGGACTTCGACCGCTTCTTCACCACCATCGTGGAACGGGAGTACCCCTACTACGAAAGCCTCGGCATTTCCTGGCACAGGCATTGACCTCCGGATGATCCAGGTCCTCCTCATCACGGATTTTACGGAATCCTTCTCCCACAAGCTCCTCGCCGGCCTCGTGGACTATTCCCGCCGCAAGGAGCAGTGGATCATCCGCCGGATGCCGCCGGAGTACAAGCGGAAGATCGGCATCCCGGGCGTCATCCACGTGGCGAAAGAATGGGAGATCGATGCGGTGATCGGCCAGTTCGAACCCACCGATGACGTGAGTCTGTTCGCCGAGAACGGGATCGTCGCCGTCGCCCAGGACTACAAGAAGAGATTCACCACGATTCCGAACATCACCGCCGACTACATCGGCACCGGTCGGATGGCCGCCAAGTTCTTCCTGGACAGGGGGTTCCGGTATTTCGGGTTCTTCGGTTTCAATGACGTGTGCTGGTCGGACGAGCGGTGCGAAGGCTTCCGGCGGGAAGTGGAAGCCGCCGGCTTCGGCGGATCCTTCTACGCCTACCGGATGCAGGAGATCGCCATGGTCTGGCATTACCAGCGCAACCGGCTGAACGAATGGCTCCTGAGCCTCCCGAAGCCCATCGCCATCATGGCCTGCGACGACAACCAGGGGTCCAACCTCATCGAGGCCTGCCACGGCCTGGGCATCAAGATTCCGTCGGAGGTGTCCGTGATGGGCGTAGACAATGATGAGTCCCTGTGCAACCTGGGAAGCGCCACCCTTTCCAGCATCCAGATCGACATCGAGGAAGGCGGCCGGAAGGCCGCAGCCCTCGTGGAACGACTGGTCACGGACCCGTCCGCCCAGGTGGAGGATGTCGTGCTGAAACCCGTCAAGATCGTGAGCCGGATGTCCACGGCCGCCTTCGCCACGGACGACCAGCAGATCCTGAAAGCCATCCTGTACATCCACAAGAACGCCCTGAAGAAGATCTCCGTGAGCGACGTGATGGCGGAAGCGGCCCTGTCACGGCGCCTCCTCGAGCGGCGCTTCAAGAGCGTCACCGGCAAGACGCTCTACGAGTACATCACAGACCAGAAGCTCAAGCATTTCGCCGAGCAGCTGGAGGAAACGGACGAACAGGTGATCAACATCGCCCTGTCCATGGGCGAGAACGATACCAAGAGCATTTCCCGCCGGTTCAAGCAGCTGTACGGCTGCACGCCGGTGGAATGGAGAGAGCATAAACGCAAGAAACAGTCATGATGAAACGGATTTTCCTGGCCGCCTGCCTCGCCGCGGCCACCCTCGTCGCATCGGCCCAGCAGCCGGACATCGAAGCGCACCTCAAGGCCCATCCCGAGCTCCTTGCGGGCACGGACTACCTTTGTCCGACCGGCCCGGCGGCGCTCACTAAGGCGCCGAAGGGCTACAAGGTCTTCTATATCAGCCACTACGGACGCCACGGCGCCCGCTACGCCTGGCAGAGCGATATTTATGAATGGATGAACAACACCCTCTCCGAGGCCGCGGAGGCGGGCAACCTCACGGAGTACGGCCTGGACTACAAGCGCCGCTTCGACCGCCTGTACCCGGAGGTCCGCTACCGCGTCGGCGACCTCTCCCGCAAGGGCTGGAAGCAGCAGGAAGCGCTCGCGGAGCGGAT
>Ga0310696_10010433_pt1 | contig 10686 bp, 17 predicted proteins | sample AusTroGonzalo_MG_4_FD_203885 | JGI IMG/M metagenome (GOLD analysis project Ga0310696, IMG submission 203885) | Bovine rumen microbial communities from tropical cattle in Woodstock, Queensland, Australia - Gonzalo_02 (v2) (version 2) | ecosystem: Host-associated > Mammals > Digestive system >... | reverse complement strand
TTCCAAATCTTTTATATCAAAATTTGAAACGCCGATAGCTTTTACTTTCCCCTCTTTATAAACTTTTTCAAGCATACGCCAAACTTCTATATTTTCTTTATCGTAACTGATACTATTGCTGAAAAAATCTTTCCATGGTTTAGGAGCATGTATTAATAATAAATCTATATAATCACTTTCCAAGTTATCCAAACTTTTACAAAAGCATGAATAAGCATCATTATAATTTTTTATTTCTGCGGGGATTTTAGTAGTAATGAAAATATCTTTTCTTTTAATTTCTAACTCTTTTAAAACCTTACCTATAGATTTTTCGTTTTGATAAGCAAAAGCCGTATCAATATGTCTATATCCGTTTTTTATTGCAAGTTTTACAAAATCATAAGTTTGTTCATCATTTAGCTGCCAAGTTCCAAAACCAATAGCAGGAATTTTAATACCATTGTTTAATATTTTGACCATTTCTAAAATATTCATAAATTTATCCTTATAATTTATAACAAATTTGTTTTATATAAAATAGCAAATTTTAAACATTCATACAAAAAAAACAGCTCGTATATGAATTTACGAGCTGTTTTTTGTTTAAAAATAAGTTAACTGTTAACTGCAGCAAGCATTATCAAACAAAGACCGGTTCCCAAACATTTTGCCGCAAAGTTTGAATCCCCGTTACAATATACAACTTTTGTATCGTGATGTTTATGATGTTTATGATGTTTGTAATGTTTATGATGTTTATCCGTATAAACTTTTACTATTTTAACATCTTTTTTATGCTGATGATCTTTTACTATTTTAACATCTTTATTGTGATATTTTTGTTCAATTTTTACTTTATTGTTATGAACATTTTTATCAGTTTTTTTACCGTTTGGCCCCATAGCAAAGCTTGAAGTTGTCAACACTAAAACCAACATTAAACTTACAAAAGTTTTTATAATTTTTAAATTTTTCATTTTATCCCCCTTTACTTCTTTTTAACGTTTACACAATTAAGACAAAACGAAAAACTAAAAAGTTACAGCAGTTATAATATACACCGATTAATGTAATGCACTATATATTCAAATCTGATTTATTGTAATTTCTGCCAAACCGTATTGTAATACTTTTGAAAGTTGACTGAGGGTGGTTTGTATTTGATATCCTATTTTACCGGCACTGAAAATTATATAAGGTTGTTTTTGTGCGGAAATATCAATAACGGTAGTAAACAGTTTTTTCATCCCGAGAGGAGAACAACCGCCATGAACATATCCCGTTAAACCGAACAAATCTTTTTGTTTTAACATTTCAACGGATTTTTCCCCGACAGATAAAGCCGCTTTCTTTAAATCAAGCTCTTTTGCTACCGGAATTAAAAAAACGTAATGATTTTTGGATTTTGCAACCGTTACCAACGTTTTAAAAACACATTCCTGATTTTGATTTAAAGACTGTGCAACTTCTATACCGCTTATTGCTTTTGAACTGTCATAAGAATATGTTTCGTATTCAATATTATTTTTATCCAATATTCTCATTGCGTTTGTTTTTATCATGGTGTTTGTTACCTAAAACAAAAAAGGCACGAGTATACAAAACCCGTGCCTTTTTATATGCATTTTAAATTATATTACCAATTTTACTATTGCCATTTCGGCACTGTCGCCTCTTCTTAAACCGAGTTTGAATATTTGGGTATATCCGCCGTTTCTTTCTTTGTATCTGGGTACCAAAACTTCAAAAACTTTTTTAACCACTTCTTTATCGGCTATTTCAGAATGCAATGCTTTTTTAGCATTTAAATCTGCCGCTTTTGCTTTTGTTATGAGTTTTTCGGCAAATCTTACCACTTCTTTTGCTCTGGGAACGGTCGTAGTGACTTTTTCGTGCAAGAACAAAGATGTGGTCATATTTCTCATCATAGCTCTTTTATGAGACGGCGTAACCGCCAATTTTCTTGTGTTATGATTCTTTATCATTATATATTCTCCTTCAAAGACAAGCCGATTGCAGCCAATTTTTCTTTAATCTCTTTTAACGAAGTTTTACCGAATTTATCAAATTCCATAAGGTCAACTTCGGAATAAGAAATAAGCTGTCCTATAGTTTCTATTTCAGCATTTTTCAAACTGTTTGAAGCTCTCGTGGTTAAATCCAATATAGTTATAGGTTGAGATTTTAACTCTTCTTTTTTGTCTTCCTGTTTAGCTTGTTCGGATGACTGAGCTTCTTCTTTTACCGCTTCTGCCGAAGAAGATGATGCTTCACCGGTAAAAATGGTAAGAGAGTTTCTTAATATTTTTGCAGACTCTATCAATGCTTCCTGAGGAAGTATCGAACCGTCAGTCCATATTTCCATAATAAGTCTGTCATAATTAAGATCCTGACCGACTCTAGTATTTTCAACTTCATAGTTTACTTTTGTTATAGGTGAAAATAACGCATCCATCGCAATAGTGTTTGCCGCATATTTGCGATCTCTTAAGGTTTCGGCTCTGACATAACCTCTGCCTTTGGAAACTTCCATTTCCATTTCCAATGTCGTTCCTGCATCAATGTTAGCAATTTCTTGTTCCGGATTCATTATTTCTACTGAAGCGTTTTTCTCGATATCTGCAGCAGTAACCTGTCCGCCTTTATTTACTTTCAAATAAATTTTTTCAGGACCTGCAGAATTTAATTTAACTCTTATCTTTTTAAGGTTAAGAATTATCTGTAAAGCGTCTTCTCTTACACCTTTAAGAATAGCATATTCGTGCTCTGCCCCTTTTATGGTAACGGATGTTATCGCCGCACCTTCAATGCTGGAAAGCAATATTCTTCTTAAAGAGTTACCGATAGTATTGCCGTAACCTCTGTCAAACGGCTGAGCAATAAATCTTCCGAACGTTTTTGTAGCTGTTTTTTCTTCCAACTGTAACTTTTTTAATTTTTCCAAATCTGGCATTTTCATGCTATATAACCCCATTTAGCTCACTTTTTTCAAGTGGTTATTTTTTTATTTTGAATAGAATTCAACTATTAACTGACCGTTTATAGGATGAGAAAAATCTTCCTTTAAAGGTTCGTTAACAACTTTACCTTCAATAGCATTTTTATCAAATGTTAACCAACTCGGAACTGCTACCGGATTTTCCATAAGTTTTTTCAAATTAACATTATCTTTATAACTTGCTTTAACGGTTATAACATCATCTTTTTTAACCTGATATCTTGGAACATCTATCTTTTTTCCGTTAACACAAATCAAGCCGTGCATAACCATTTGTCTTGCCATTTTTCTTGAATATGCCAAACCTAATTTATATACCACGTTGTCAAGTCTCAATTCAAGAAGTTTCAACAAAACGTCACTGGTAAGACCCGGCATCTTTTCTGCAACGATAAAATATCTTTTAAATTGTTGTTCTGTCAAACCGAAAACTCTTCTTGCTTTCTGTTTTTCTCTCAAATGTTTTCCGTATTCGGATATTTTACCTTTCTTTGCACCGTGCTGACCGGGAGCGTTTTTACCTCTTTTTCTGTCTAACGCACATTTGGTAGAACATCTTTCGCCTTTTAAAAATAATTTTTCTCTTTCTGTCCTGCATTGTTTGCAAGCTGAACCAATATAACGAGCCATCTATTAAAATCCTCCGATAATTTTTTACCTTTTATTTAATTTTCAACAACTACACTCTTCTTGGCTTTGGCGGACGACAACCGTCGTGAGGAACCGGTGTAACATCCTTAATTGCCGATATTAAAAGTCCTGCCGACTGCAATCCTCTGATTGCCGTTTCTCTTCCGGGTCCAGGACCGTTAACAAAAACAGAAACCTGTTTTACCCCGCAATCCATAGCTTTTTTACCTACGGCATTTGCCGTCATTTGTGCCGCAAACGGTGTTCCTTTTTTTGCACCTTTAAAACCGGAACCGCCTGCAGATGCCCATACTATTGCATTACCTTTATCGTCGGTAATGCTTACTATGGTATTATTAAATGTCGATTGTATATATGCTCTTGCCATTCCGCCGGCAAATTTAACTTTTCTTTTTGATACGCTGGTTTTCTTTTTATCTTCTGCCATTATCTTTATGCCTCCAACTTATTTGTGTTATTTTTTATTTCTTTGCACCTTTAGCTTGTGCAGCTTTTCCTGCACCTGCACCTACGGTTTTTCTCTTTCCTCTTCTTGTTCTTGCATTGGTTTTACTTCTCTGTCCTCTGACGGGGAGATTTCTTTTATGTCTCATTCCTCTGTAACTTCCGATATCAATCAATCTTTTGATATTGGCTTGAATTTCTCTTCTCAAATCACCTTCAACTTTATATTCTTTTGTTATAAGATTGTTGATTTGGTTAACTTCGGCTTCCGTCAAATCTTTGATTCTTTTTGCAGGATCAAGATTAAGTTCTTTGATAATCGCATTTGAAAGTATAGGTCCGATACCATAAATATATCTTAACGCTATATCTAATCTCTTATTTTTTGGTAAATCTACACCGGCAACTCTTGCCATTTACGTCCTCCGTTAAAAGTATTTATTTTATATTATTTGACTTCCTTTTTCAATACAAAAACAAAATTAACCCTGTCTTTGTTTATGTCTTGGATCTTCACAAACTACTCTTACTACACCTTTTCTTTTAATAACCTTACATTTTTGGCATATAGGTTTTACTGATGCTCTGACTTTCATTCTTATTACTCCTGTTATTTGTCTCTATATGTTATTCTTCCCCTTGTCAAATCATACGGAGAAAGCTCAACTTTTACTTTGTCGCCGGGCAAAATTTTTATATAATGCATTCTCATTTTACCGCAAATATGCGCTAAAATAACATGTCCGCCCTCAATTTCAACTTTAAACATTGCATTGGGTAAGGACTCTAGTATTTTACCCGAAACTTCAATTTTTTCTTCCTTTGCCATTTTTTTACCTTTTTTGCTCAAACAAAATACTAAAAAACAGAACTGCTTATAAAATCTATTTTTTAGTTAAAATTTCACATCCCGTTTGCGTCACGGCAACAGTATGTTCAAAATGAGCACACATACTACCATCTCTTGTTACTACGGTCCAATTGTTTGATAACACATCAACTTTATGTGTCCCTACATTGACCATTGGCTCTATAGCAAAGACCATACCCGGCACCAGTCTCGGTCCTGTTCCTGGTTTTCCATAGTTAGGAACACTCGGTTCTTCATGCAAATGTCTGCCAAGCCCGTGACCGCAATAATCACGAACTATTGAAAAACCGAACGGTTCTACATAACTCTGGACTGCGTAAGAAACATCCCCTAACCTATTACCCGGTTTGACCTGCTCTATAGCCTTATATAATGAGTCTTCGGTAACCTTTAAAAGTTTCTGTGTCTGTTCATCTATCTTACCTACCGGGTATGTATAAGCCGCATCTGAATAATACCCCTGATAAATACAACCCACATCAACTGTTACTATGTCTCCGAAAGAAAGTTCACGAGAGTCATTCGGTATCCCGTGAACAAGCTCATCATTAACTGAAACACATGCCGATCCGGGAAAACCACCATATCCCAAAAAAGCAGGTTTCATTTTAAAAGAACTTATCATTCTATATACTTCAACGTCTATATCTTTTGTAGACATTCCCGGCTTTATAAAAGTTTTTAAACTTTCTAAAATTTCAGCAGTTGCTTTACATGCAACTCTCATTTTACTTAGTTCTTCTTCACTTTTAAGTTCAATATTACTAGCCAAGATATCCTTCTTATTTTACATTATTATTAACAAAATTTTCAATCTGTTCAAAAACTTTATCCGGAGAAACGGCACCGTCTATTTTTGCAACAACACCGCTTTTTTCATAATATTCGGCTAAAGGTTTTGTTTGTTTTTCATAAACAACCAATCTTTCCTTTATCGTGTCCGGATTATCATCTTTTCTTTGCACAAGGTTAGCCCCGCAAAAATCGCAAATTCCTTCTTTTTTAGGCGGTTTTAATTCTATATTAAAACTCCCCCCGCACGAAGGACAAACTCTTCTTCCTGCCAATCTTTTTATAACTTCTTCCTGTGCTATATCTATATAAAAAACTGCTGCTATTTTTCTGTTTAATTGTTGTAAAAACTTATCAAGTTCCTGTGCTTGAAATATTGTTCTGGGAAAACCGTCCAACAAAAATCCGTTTTTACAATCATCTTTTTGTAATCTTTTTACAACCATGTCAACAATTACACTATCAGGAACCAACTGACCGGAAGTTAAATATTTTGCAAACATAGGATCATCTTTAGCTTCTCTTATCATATCACCGGTAGAAAGATGAACGACATTAAACTTACTGCTTATTGTTTTTGCCTGTGTTCCTTTTCCTGCTCCCGGAGGCCCGAATAGTATAAAGTTAAATTGTTTCATAGTTTTTTCTCTTAAAATTATTTTATATTAAACCATCTGCCTTTAATTCTTCCTTCTTTCATAAATCCTTCATAATGTCTCATTATCAAGTGAGACTCTATCTGCCCGATGGTATCCAACGATACACCGACAACGATAAGCAATGAAGTCCCTCCGAAGAAGAAAGGTGCAGACATCATAGTTCTTAAATAATCGGGCAACACTGCTATACATGCTACGAACAATGCACCGCCCAACGTAACTCTTTCCAAAACTTTTTGAATATATACTGCCGTCGGATCGCCCGGTCTGATTCCTGGGACAAATCCGCCAGACTTTTTCATGTTTTCTGCCAAATCTTTAGGATTAAACGAAATTGAGTTATAGAAGTAACAGAAAAATATTACCAAAGCCGCATAAATTAAGTTATACATCAACGAACTGTGATTAAACCAATCGGTTATTGTTTTTGATATCGGGAGTCCCCACAAAGTCCAATCCGGAGCAAACTGTGCAATTGTTAAAGGGGCTGATAAAATCGATACTGCAAAGATAACCGCAATAACACCGGACTGGTCAACTTTTATAGGCAAGAACGAAGTTGAACCGCCATACATTCTTCTGCCGACCATTCTTTTGGCATAGTTGATAGGAATTCTTCTTTGTGCCGTTTCAACCCAAACAACAAGCGTTAAAACAACCAACACTAAAACAAGCAATGCTATTGCTACAAGCAATGAAAGTTCGTCCATTTGTATAAGTTTTACAACACTTAAAAATGCCGACGGTAACCTTTCAACGATACCTGCAAAAATGATCAAAGAAATACCGTTACCGATACCTCTTTCGGTAACTTGTTCACCGAGCCACATTATAAGAACGGTTCCTGTAACAAGCGTTAAAACCGTCATAACCATCCATGACATTGTCGGATCCAAAACTATAGGCATACCGCTTGGGGTAGGCATTCTCATTATAGCCATCGTAAGACCAAACGATTGAATAGCACCTAAAATAAGGGTCCCGTATCTTGTAATCTGGGTAAGTTTTTTTCTCCCCTGTTCTCCCTCTTTTGCCAATCTGTCCAAATAAGGAATAACATGGGCACCCTGCATCAAGCTCATGATAATGGATGCGTTGATGTAAGGCATAATACCCATTGAAAATACAGACATTCTGTTTAAAGCTCCACCGGAGAACATATCCAAAAATCCGAGCAATCCGTTACTGTTTGCCTCAAACAAAGATCTCACCGCATCTGCATTTATTCCGGGAATAGGAACAGCCGCTCCTATTCTGTAGGCAACAATTATAGCAAGCGTAAATAAGACTTTACTTCTTAATTGTGGTATTTTAAATATATCTCCAAATGTCTTTAACATAATTTTTCCCTATATAATAAATTTTTTACTTTATAATCTCAGCTTTTCCGCCGGCTTTTGCTATTTTATCCTGAGCGGCTTTTGAAAAAGAATTAGCTTTAACTACAAAATTTTTCTTAAGTTCACCGTTTGCAAGAATTTTTACCAAACTGCCTTTTTTTATTATTCCTGCCTGTTTAAGTATTTCTGGATTGATTTCTGTTCCCGCATCAAACTTTTCTTCTATTGAACTCAAATTAACTATTTCATATTCTTTACGGAACATTGCATGGCTGAAACCTCTTTTAGGCATTCTTCTGACGATAGACATCTGTCCGCCTTCAAACCATGACATTTTTCCGTCACCGGATCTTGCTTTTTGTCCTTTGCTTCCTCTTGTTGAGGTTCTTCCGTGTCCGGAACCTACACCTCTTCCGACAATTTTTCTTCTGTGTTTTGCACCTTGAGCAGGTGATAATGTGTTAAGACCTATCATATTTCCGCAACCTCTTTATTTCTTATTTTAGCAACGTCTTCTTTAGTTCTCAAACCTTTTAATGCTTCTATTGTTGCATAAACAACGTTAAAAGGATTTGCCGTTCTCATTGATTTTGTAAGAATATCGGAAATTCCTACCGCTTCAAGCACGGCTCTGACAGGACCACCGGCAATAACACCGGTTCCCGGGACTGCAGGTTTTAACAAAACTTTACCTGCTCCTGAAACACCGATAATTTCGTGAGGAATTGAAGTATTTTTCAATGCAACCGATATCATATTTTTCTGAGCATACGCACTGCCTTTTTTTATTGCTGCCTGAACTTCGTTTGCTTTACCAAGACCGCAACCGACTTTTCCTTTTCCGTCACCGACTACCACCAAAGCGTTAAAAGAAAATCTTTTTCCACCCTTAACAACTTTTGCAACTCTGTTAACTGCTACCACGGTTTCTAATAAACCGGTTTCATTTTCGTTTTTATTTATTTTATTATCAGCCAACTTATCCCCCTGTAACTACAACAGCCAATTAATTATATAAACTCTTTTTTAAGTTTAAATATTAAAAATCTAATCCGCCAGCTCTTGCTTCGTCGGCAAGTGCTTTTACTTTACCGGTATAAACTTTTCCGGCTCTATCAAAAACAACCTGCTTAATATTTTTTTCAACAGCTTTTTTTGCAATTAATTTTCCTACCGCTTTTGCTGCTTCAATCGTGTCGGTAGATTTTAAAGTTCCTTTAATTTCCGCAGACAAAGTTGATGCTGCAACCAAAGTAAAACCTTTTGAATCATCTATAACTTGAGCATAAATATGTTTATGACCGCATTTTATGTTAAGTCTGGGTCTTTCGGCTGTACCTTCAACTTTACTTCTTATTCTTTTCTTACGAAATGTTAATCTTATTTTTGGACTTTTCATTTACAACCCTCTATTTAATTAATCAAATACCTTTTTTATTTTTTGGAACCGGCAGCAGCTTTACCTGCTTTTCTTATAATCTTTTCACCGACGTATTTTATACCGAATCCTTTATACGGTTCCGGCGGTTTTACAGCTCTTATTTGTGCTGCAAAAGCCCCAACTTTTTGTTTATCGCAACCGGTAATCGTAAGTGTAGGAATTTTGTCCTGTGTCATACCGATGACAACTTTAATTCCTTCCGGAATTTCTACGGTAACGGTATGAGAATATCCTACCGTTAAAGTAATTTGTTTTCCGCTCATAACGGCTTTAAAACCCAAACCGTTAAGTTCAAGTTCTTTTTTATATCCGTTGGTAACACCTTCTATCATATTGCAAATAAGACCTCTCATAAGGCCCTGTAACATATTTGCCTGTCTTGACTGCTGTTTCTGTTCCAACGTTACGGATGCTTTTTCAATTTTTACGTCAATTTCCTCACTTATTGGCTGAGAAAGTTTTCCATTTGCACCTGAAACTTCCAAAATTCCGTTTTTAAATTCAACTTTAACTTTTTCAGGTATCGTTATTGGTTTTTTTCCTAAGCGACTCATTTCAAAACCTCATATTAAAATTTTACCAAACATATCCTATTACTTCGCCACCGACTTTAGCTTCTTTGGCTTTTTTACTTGACATCATACCTTTTGATGTGGAAATAACTGCTATACCGAAACTGCCTAAAACTTTAGGCAATTCTTCGTATCCTTTAAAAATTCTCAAACTCGGTTTAGAAACTCTTCTTATTCCCTGAAGAGCAGCTTTACCGTTTGCGTCATACTTTAAATAAACTCTTAAAACACCTTGTTTTTGATCTTCAATGTGTTTATAATTTGCAATATATCCTTCTTCTTTCAAAACTTTTGCAATTTCAGTCTTTACTTTTGAAGACGGGATATCAACTTTTTCATGAAGTTTTGCATTCGCATTGCGAATCCTTACAAACATGTCTGATATAGGATCTGTAATCATTAAACCTAACCTCTTTTTAATTTTAAATTGCTCTTAAATACTACCTACCAACTTGACTTTGATACACCCGGTATCTCACCGTTGTGCGCAAGCTTACGAAAGCATATTCTGCACAAACCGAAATCTCTATAGTAGCCTCTAGGTCTTCCGCACAGGCGACATCTGTTCCTGTACCTAGTTGCAAACTTTTGAGGTTTGCGCATTTTTGCTTCTGCTGATGTTGTTGCCATAAAAATCCTCTGTTTTTTTATTTTATATTTCACACCGCAAGATTTTTATATAACCTGCAAATGCTTACGACATCTTTATAAACTTTTTACTTTCTTTTCTTAAAAGGCATTCCTAAAAAGTCCAACAACGCCTTGGCATGTTCGTCTTTTTTTGCAGTAGTAACTATAGTTATATTCATGCCTCTGGGTTTATCGGATTTTTCAACGTTGATTTCAGGGAAAATATACTGTTCGGTAAGACCGATATTGAAATTTCCTCTTCCGTCAAATTTATTGGGTTCAACGCCTCTGAAATCTCTTATTCTT
>Ga0310696_10010432_pt1 | contig 10687 bp, 10 predicted proteins | sample AusTroGonzalo_MG_4_FD_203885 | JGI IMG/M metagenome (GOLD analysis project Ga0310696, IMG submission 203885) | Bovine rumen microbial communities from tropical cattle in Woodstock, Queensland, Australia - Gonzalo_02 (v2) (version 2) | ecosystem: Host-associated > Mammals > Digestive system >... | reverse complement strand
AAGCCGATAAAGAGAGGGCAAAAGGGCAATAAAACGGACTTACAAGCACCCTTTTTTCTATCGGCTGACAGGATCAAAAATCGAGATCCTTTTACTACTGGAAGAACGGCAGCAGAGCAAGCACAAAAAGGGTAACTTTTGGCATAAAGTGACCGAGCAAACGGCAAGAACTGGGAGAAGTTGACCGAGAAGGGAAAACCGAACCGCCCCCCATTGCAGAGCCTACCCCCACCCATACCGCCCACCGTTGCCAAGCCCCTTAATATTTCCCACTGGGGATAACGCGTATTTTTTGGAAAGATAACGAGGAAGAACAAGGGCAGAACGCACGAAAAAGGGCGAGAAGGACGGAGAACGAGCAAGCACGATTATTTACACCCTAAAGGCTTAAAACAGGCGAAAAGGGGCATTGTATAACTTACTATACAATAGATTATCTGACGCTATAAAAAGGGGAGTTTTTCGGAGAAAACCGACATAAAAAAGGGCGGCTATTCGGACATTTCGGACACCATAAAAAAGGGCAAAATGCGAGATATGCGACACCCTAAAAAGAGGGCAAAGGTAACATTGGTAACACCCTAAAAAAGAGATAACCAGGGGCGAGGGTACACCCTCAAAAATAGCAAAAGTGGACTATGTTTGTTATGCTTGCTATAACAAAGTTTGTCCAACTATGCTATGCTTGCTATTCGCAAAATGTATATACTTTTGCTATGCTTGCTATTCTCAATTTGAATGAAAATAGCAATGCTTGCTATTTCCAAAATGAACAAAAAGGGAGCGTGAGGGAATGGCTAAAAAAGACTTTACCGAGATAATAGGGAAAGCCACAACCGAGACAATGGCAAAGAAGAACTTTAACAATCTTTTCGGAACTGATGAACAGGCAGCAGAGCCGAGCAGATCAGAACCGAAAGAACCGCCCAGGGCGAAACCCAAAAAGCCGATAAGGGAAAAGGCAGCAGAGCAAGGGGCAAATATCCCGAGCGGCTATGTGCTTAAAAAGGAATCTAAAAGCATAAGAGCAAGTATATTATTTAGACCTTCCACCCTTAACGGCTTAAAGCAGAGGGCAGAGGAAGAGGGCAAGAGTTTTAACGAACTATGCACCGAGATATTAGAAAACTATCTGACAGAAGGGAGAAAAGAGGAATAATGACAATCGAAAACAAATTATACCCAGGCGGAGACGCTGCGAAACTTTTAGGGGTTAGCTTAAAGACGCTTTATAATTACATTATGGGAAACCAAATTAAAGCAATGAAGAGGGGCGGAAGGTGGTATATAGACGGAGACGAACTAAAAGCCTTTTTAACAAGAGACCTTGAAAAAGGATATTACAAAGAGATCAAAGGAACACAGAGCAAGAAGAAGAAAGACAAAGAGGGGCAATAAATGGATATTAAAGACCTTGCAAAACAGGACATACAGGACACAGAGACCGACCAGGAAACCCAAAGAATACTTGACGGAGTGGCAAGGATATTAAAGGGTATAGAAAAGGGCGGCTTTAAGCGTGTTTTCCCAAGCGTGCCTTATGGCAAAACCAGGGCAGAAAGCCCAAGCGAGATAATGGAAAAAATCTACTTAAAACAGCTACCGCCCGAGGACATAAGCCACTTAATGCAATTAGATATGTTATCCTTCAAACTTCCAAATGCTGCGGAACAGGGCGGAGAGGATACGGCATTTTTAAGGCTTGCTTTAGCTACTGGGGGAGTAAAGAACGCTGACGATTTGAGAGCCTATTATTTTGAGGAACAAACAAGGCTACTTGAAAAGGGCAAGGCTATCTATACCGAGAAGGTGGAGAAAGCACCCGAGACGGCAATAAAAGACGCTGCGGACGTTGTGGACGATTTGACAATAATCGAATTTGTCTACTATCGGCAGATCGTACTAAAAGAAGAGATAAAAGGGGAATCCAAGGAACTTAAAGAGGACGGGGTAAAAATGCTTTTAAAGACCGCCCAGGAGATAACAGGCGATTTGTTCAAATTATGGCTTAAAGCGACCAAGCAGAGAGCCAACAAGGAAACAAGGGCGGAATGGATAGAGCATTTAGCGGAGACCATAGACAAAAAGGCGATAGAATGGCAGCTTGAAACCGCGGAAGAACAGAACAAGAGAAGGAACAAGCCGCCGATAGTAAGAAAGCCCGAACTTGTAAGCAGACCGACCGCCCTAAAAGTGCCTACATCTTTATTATTTCAAAAGCTGAAAGACATAAACAAAGAGTTTTTAAAGACCAATGCAGACGGACAAATGTTTATGCTTGTTACGGACTTTTACGGCGGAGACGAAAAACTATACCATTTAGACGTATCAACAAAGGGGAAAGTGCCTATCACTTCTTATGCGGCTATTAGATCAGTAACAGGCGAGACGCTACCCGAACGGCTGCGGAAACTGACAGAGTTTGATGTTAATGTTTTAAGTGCCGTTGGAACTCTTAACCTATCGGGCAATATGAGGATAACACCCGAACAAATACACGAGGTTATAACAGGAGCAACCGCAAGCACCAAGCAGAGCCGAGCCGATAATAAAAGGCTAAAGCCACAAATGAAACAAAAAATATTGCTTGCGTTGGAGAAGTGGCGAGCGAGATTATTATATCTTGATTTTGAGCAAGAAGTAGACCAGGGCTTAATAAAAGCCGATAAGATAAAGAATCTCACAAAGGAAGATAAAAAGACCATAGCAAGAAAACATTTCGAACTTGCTTTTTTGTCTTATGACCTGGGAACATACGAGACCAACCGAGGAACAGAGGAAACCGAAATAATAGTACACACCTTGCCTGTTGTCTATCGTTATAGTGGGTGGAAAAACCAAATAGCAACCATTAAAAACGAGGTTATAGCAGCACCATATAAAGCGGACGAGGACGGCAACAAAGGCTTATATGCAACCGAGGACAACGAGACAATAACTCTTTACCTTGCAAGGCAGATAGAACGCTTTAAGAGTTGGGAACGAGACGCAGAGACCGCCGAGAAGAGACAGGCAACCAGGGAACACCGCAAGCCCGATTTAAGCAAAGAACTACTGGAAGAGAAAAGGCGGACTATTCGGCTTGACACCCTTTTTAATGAGTGCGAGATAGATATATCTAACGCTATGACAAAGAAAAGAAAAATAGCTGACATAGACGATAATATTTTAGCAAGGTGGAAGAAAGAAAAATATATTGCAGATTATCAGATCAGAGCCGAAGGACAAAGCCACAATGTATCAAAAATCATTATAGCCTTGAAAAAGCCCATAGAAACAAGCACCAAAGCCAAAAAGAGAAAAAAATAGAGGTGTACCTTTTGTATAAGCGAGGTGTACAAAATGTATAAGCGAGGTGTACCTTTTGTATAAGCGAGGTGTACCTTTTGTATAAGCGAAAACTTTTAAAAAAGTGCCTTGAACCCTTGAAAATAGGGGCTTGCGAGACTTTCAAAAATTTTATGTAAGTACATTTATGTAATTATATGTACTTTCAGAGGGCAAACAAGCGGTGTTTACTTGTATTGACACCGCTTGAAACCCTTGTTATAGTAGGTTTTAGAGGGCTTGAAACAAATTCCAAGAACTATCAAAACTGGGAACAAGAACCCCTTTACCTATCGGCAGCAGAACCCAACGGCAAGCAGATCATAAAAGGCAGCAGCACAAAAGGGGCTAACCTGGGGAACGGCTGACACCTTCCACAATAAGCCGATAGGATAAGGACACGGCAGAACGCACCACAAGCCCCATAAAGCCCTTTTTATCTTAAAGGCTAACAAATATACAAGCTGACGGAGAAACAGGGCAAGAAACGGCAGAGAACGAACAAGAGAGGGGGTGAGGATATGCCAAGGGGAGAAAATCCGAAAAGCCGAGCAAATTTGATAAAGAATAGCGAACGAACCCCGAAAGAACTCCGAGAGATAGCAACCAAGGGGGGCAAGAGATCGGGAGAAGTGAGACGGCTTGAAAAGTCTTTTAAAGAGATCGACCAGGAGACCACAACCGAGGAAGAAAAGCGGAAAATGTGGGAAAGCCTGAAAAAAGCAGCTATGCGAGGAAACCTTAAAGCGTTTGAGATTTACCGAGACACTATCGGGGAAAAGCCGACAACAACCGCAAATGTGAACCTAACAAAGCCTGTTATAGTGAATCCTTTTGCGAACTTGACCGAGGAAGAACTAAGGCGGTTAGCGTATGAAGAGTGAAAAGAAAATAAAAGAGTGCTTGAACCCTTCCAAGATCACAAGCACCCAAACGAGACGGACGGACAAAGAGCCTAAAAAGCTATAAGACCGCCCAAAAGCATATTATCATACATCTTTAATTTTGGCAAGTTGGCTTTTCTGACAGAGAGGGGCAAAACATAGAGTGATAGAAAAAAATAGCATAGAATGGGAGTTGTGGAAAGACGCTTATAATTTGAGATCGGAACTGACACCGCCGCCCAGGTATTCGGAGAGTGATAACTACTGGGGGCAAGCGTTGGAGAAGATCAGAGAGGGCTATAACAAATATAGTGATACTCACTTAAAGGCATTAGCCCAGGAAATATATTTCGGAATCCTTCAACAACTGGAAGATGAAAGCAAAGCACAAGAGAAGATAGAAAGCATAGTTAATAGCGTTGCAGAAGGGCTAAAAATCGGTTTTTAGTGTGCAAGGGTAGAAATATAGCACCGATAGACCAAAGGCGGCAAAATGGGGCAATATATGCAATATATTGTTAGTTTTGCGGACATAATAAAAAAGGGGGAACTATCCCGACAAAACCGACACCATAAAAAGAGATCATTCGGAGAAATCGGAGACCATAAAAAAGAACAAACAGGACCAAGTTTTACAGGAAGAAAACGGCAGAAATCGGCATTTTTTGACCTTTTTTGAACGTTTTTAGGGGTGTTTTAGCCTGTTTTAGTGTCTGTTTTGTTCGGATTGATAAATCTATCTTTAACGGCTGAAAAGACAAAAGGACAGGCAAGAACGCAAGCACAAGGGCATATTATAAAGCCGTGAACAATCGGAGCAAGGGCGGACTTTTGCCGACATCTATAAAAAAGATACCCCCCAGGGTAAAAAATACATACCCTACCCACGCGGACCGTAGGGGGCGGTCACGAAAAGAACCCACCGAGCCACACATAAGGGGTGTAGTTTTTAGGGGGCTTTTCTGCGGAGATCGGGAGAAGATGAGCGAGAAAGACAAAGAAGGGAGAACAAAGGCAATGAATGAGCATTATTTAGATGAAACCATAGAGAGACTAAAACCCAGGTTAAAAGAATATTTGGAGCAAGTCACACATAAGACAACTGGGGGCGGTTATGCGTGCCTGTTTTGCAAGAGCGGACACCGCCCAGGCGGAACAGGAGCATTAAAGGTATATGACAGAGGGAAAAGGGCAAAGTGCCAAAGCTGCGGAGCAAATGTAGATATATTCGGAGCGTATGGGCAAATAAACGGACTTAACGAGAATGACAAAGAGGACTTTAAGACCATTGTAAAAGGGCTATGCGACACCCTGGGGGAATCCTACCCAGGACAGAGCGGAACAGATCAGAAGGGAAAGCCGACACCGAAACCACAACCGCCCAAGCCCGAGCCGATAGAGGAAGAACCCGAAACGGCTTATAAAGATTATTTCCTAAAGGCACACGAGCATATAAAAGAGACGGACTACCCACAAAGAAGGGGGCTATCTGATGAAATCATAAACCGCTTTAAGTTGGGATATGATACCGAGTACAAGCACCCGAAAAGCCCGAGAATGACACCAAGCCCACGGCTTATCATAGCAACAAGCCCTTATAGCTTTTTAGCAAGGTACACAGGAGAGGGCAAGTTTATCTATAACGGCGAGGACAGGAGCAAAGACAAAGTAGGCAGAGTGCATATTTTTAATAGTTGGAGTATAGGACAGGCAAAGCAGCCTATCTTTATAGTTGAGGGAGAAATAGACGCTTTAAGCATTATGGAAGTTGGGGGGCTTGCTATCGGGTTAGGAAGTATGAGCAACTACAACCGCTTAAAAGAAACACTGGAAAAGGGGGCAGAGACAAAGCAGCCGTTTATAATTTGCCTGGACAACGAGAAGGAAGAGGAAAAGCGGCAGAGGGTGGAACAGAACGCAAGGAAGATAGAGGAAGTATTAGACGGCTTGCACTATAACCACTATCGGCGAGACATAAACAGAGCATACAAGGACGCTAACGAGCATTTAGTACAAGATCGGGAAGGCTTTACAAGGATTGTAAAAGATATTATTGCAGAGGTGGAGCAAATGGACGGACAGAAGAACCAGGAAGAGACCAAGCCCGAGGAAGTAAGAGAACTGACAGAGGAAGAGAAGAAAGCCGAGGAACAGGCAAGGCGGCAACTGGAAAACGGCAAGAAAAGCAATGCAGCCTTTATAGATGAATTTGTGGGGCATATAGGGGCGAGTGCCGAGACACCGAGCCAAAGCACAGGCTTTATGTGTTTAGATAAGGCTTTTGACGGCGGTTTTTATGAGGGGCTTTATACTATCGGGGCTATATCATCATTAGGCAAGACCGCTTTTGTATTGCAGATATGCGACCAAATGGCAAAGACAGGAACACATATTTTATTCTTTTCGCTTGAAATGGCAAGGCTTGAACTAATGGCGAGAAGTATTAGCCGTGAATCCTTCCTAAAGGCTGACGAAACCCACAACACCAAGAACGCACAAGATGTACGGCATATATTAAACGGCAAGTTTGTTATGGAGTACACCGAGGAACAGGCGGCAATATTTGAAAGTGCATTAAACAACTACAAGGCATACGCAAGCAATATATACATACAAGAGGGCATAGCAGACATTAGCGTTGAAATGATCGAGAAAACAGTTATAGAGCATATAAAAGCCCACGGAGTAAAGCCGATAGTAGTTATTGATTACTTGCAAATACTGGACGCAAGCACCGAGGACAAGAAGAACCACGCAACCGACAAGCAAATTGTAGATCATAATATCACGGCATTAAAAAGGCTATCCCGAGATCAGAAACTAACCATTATCGGCATAAGCAGCTTTAACAGGGAGAACTACACCGAGCCTGTTAATTATGCGAGTTTTAAGGAAAGTGGGGCTATTGAATATTCAAGTGATGTATTGATAGGCTTGCAATATAAGGGAATGGACTATAAAACCCAAAAGAACGGCAGAGGGGAAGAGGTAACGGAAAGCACCACGCAACACACCGCAAGAGTAAGAAAGCTGACGATAGAGAACAACAAGGCAGCATTTAGGGGCGAGCCTGTTAAAATCGAGATCAAAATATTAAAGAACCGAAACGGCTTTAAAAGCGTGCCTGTTTTGGACTACTACCCGAAATATAACACTTTTAGCGAGGTTTACTTAAATTGCAAAATAGATAATATGCTTGAATCGGACGAACTGGAAGAGGAAGAAGAAGAGAGCGAGAGCAACTTAAAGCCCAGGAAGAAAAGGGGGAATAAATACTAATGAGCGAAAGCAAAGTTGATTTATCGGCATTGTGGAAGAAAAGGGCGGACTATCAGAGGGGGCAAGCTGCGGAGCAAGCACCCAGGGAAGAACCGAGGACGGCAGAACAACCGCCCGAGCCTTCCAAGATCGAGACGGCAGCAGAGCAACCGAAACAGAAAGAACTAAAACCGATAGAGGAAGGGCAAGCACCGAGAAACCTTTACACCCTATCGGACACACAACAAGCCTACATAGAAAAGGCAAAAGCCGAGATATTAGAGCAAATATATTTAGTTGATGATACCGCAAGCCTATTCTTAAAGGCAATCGGAGTAATGGCAATATGTTTGAATGATAAAGAGTGGTACAATGTGGCATATAGGCTTTTAGCGAACGTGTGGGGGCAAGGACTGGGGAAACAATGGAACGAGCAACAAATACCGCCCGAGTTTACTTTAGGACAGTTAGAAACCTATCACAAGACATTAAAGGACAGATTAAAGCAGCTTGACGGACAGGCAAGGACGGACACCGAGACGGCTTTAACAAAGATCGAGACCAGGGGCAAGGCAATCTATAACAAACTATCCGAGCCGAGCAAACTAAACTTTATAGAGTTTTGGAAGTAAACCGCTATAAACCGCTACCGAGTGCCGAGCGTGAACAATAACAATATAGCGACTTCATATTTTGACGAAATAGGGGCTTTTCTCGTTTGGGTAGTATAAATCTATACCTAAAGGACAAAAACGGCAATATGGGGCAAATTTGAACACTACACAGGGGAACGAGGGAAAAGGACAAAAAGCGACCTTCCTTTATCGGCAGATCAGAGCAACGAACCGAGAGAGAACCGAGAGAACAGAACAAAGGGCAGATATACAAAAGCATAACCATATACAACATAGAGAATGTAGTATATATGCTTTTGTTTATCTGTTTTCTTTTTGCCTGGGGAAAATACCAGGGCGAAAGCTGACAGGGTGAAAGCCTGACAAAACAAGGCTTTTGAATGTATTACATAAAAGGTAACACACGAAATGTAATACAAGGAATGTAACACACTTTTTGTAACACATCACACACAACACATACTACAAAAGTAGTAACACATTAAATGTAACACATATTTTGTAACACATAGAATGTAATACATATTTTGCCGATAGAGAGGAAATAAACAGGGGCTAAACCGCTAAAGAGATCAGAAAAGCCCGAAAAAGTGAATTGTGCTTGAATTGTAGGTGTATTATTTCGCTAAACGTTAATTTAGCGAAAAAATACAAAGGCAAAATCCGGGAATTGAAAACGCTCAAAACCCTTGAAAAATAAGGCTTTTCGGCTTGTCAAGATGAAAAAAGCGAAATAAAAGACAGGTGAAATTGTGCGAAAACTCAAAACAATTTAACAAAGAAACATAATCAAACATAAAGAAACAAAAGGAAGTTTTTTATTGACATTCAGAACAGAAAAGCATATAATAAGACCTGGGAAACGCTACCCACAAAAAAGCGGTACTTCCTAACTTTTGACCGAGACAGGAAGAACCGCCGACACAGAGCAATTTATAAACACGGCACGAGACCGAGCAAACAAACCGCCCAAGGCATATTATAGACCAATGGGCGAGAAATTACAAGGGGGTTATAATATGGCAAAACGAAATTTAGAGCAATGGATAGAGGACGGACGGCAAGCAATGCACGATAACAAGCGAGATTTGACCGCCTACGAAATGCGAAACATAGTAGATAAATGGGGGGGCTATCACAATTTAGAAGTGTTTTATTGCCTGTCGGATATGTTTTGTTTTGGTGTAAAAGTTGGTATGGAGCAAGCCAAGGCAGAGAGAAGGAAAACAAAGAAAGCTATCTGACGGAGTACAAGAGCCTATAAGGGATAATTTGAGCGTTTCCACCCTTAAAGGCTGATTTATACCACCGAGGACAGAAACAGGGCTAAAAAACGAAAATATGAAAGCAGAGAGGGGGAACAGGAACGGAGAAGAACGGCGAGAAGTTAGAAAGACTATTTACAGAACTAAACGAACTACACAAAGAATACTGGAAAGAACTTGCAAAAGCCTACAAGGAAAAGGCAGAAGGGAGCAAAGGAAAAAATGGAGATATACAAGGCAGAGCCGACACCCAAGAACCTTAACGGCTATCAGATCACGGCGGACGGCTACAAGGAATATTTAGAGAAGAACCCGAACACACCCGAGGAAGTAAAGGCGAGTATGCAGAAGAAAATAAAAGTTTTGTCTTTCCTGGGGGAGTGTGACAAAGAGGAAAAGCACCAACTTTTTAATTCAAGTGCCTTTAATGATATGCTAAAGGGCTATGTGCTGAAAGCTGCGGACAATCTGAAATATACCAGGGAGAAGAGACAGGAACTAATAAACGAAATAGCGTACCTACTGGACACAATGGACGCAAACGAGAGCGAGCAATATTATTTGAACAACTGAAAGAGGGGGCGAACAATGCAGATCATCACAATTACAAACAGGAAGGGCGGAACGGCAAAGACAGAGACCGCCCGAGCAATAGGCGGCGGCTTATCCCTTAAAGGCTACAAGGTTTTATTTGTTGACCTGGACGCACAAAGAAACCTAACCACAAGCACAGGGGCGGACACTTCCAAGCCCAACGCTTATAATTTGATACTGGGAGAATGTAAAGCGGCTGACGCTATCCAAGAGACAGAACAGGGGCATATTATAGCAGCGTCAACAATGCTTTATAGTGCCGATAGGGATATAAAGAGCGTTTATGTATTTCGGGATATGCTAAAGGGGCTTAAATATGATTTTATCATTATAGACACACCGCCCAATTATAACAAGCTGACAATAGCGGCAATGGCTGCGGCTAATGGGCTAATCATACCGACACAAGCGGACATTTACTCTTTAACGGCATTAAAGGAAATGAAAGAGGAAGTAGACAACGCAAGGGAACACAACAAGGGCTTAAAGGTTTACGGAGTTTGTATAACAAGATATGCAAACAACCGAGTAAGTAAAGATATGGCAACCGCACTAAAGACAATAGCGGAGATGTGCGGAACAAAGCTATATAATACTTTTATCCGTGAGAATGTGGCAATAAAGGAAAGTACGGCAATGTGTAAGAGTATTTACCAGTACGCACCCAGGAGCAACGGAGCAAAGGACTATTTGGCACTCACCGAGGAAGTATTAAAGGACTTGC
>Ga0310696_10010431_pt1 | contig 10687 bp, 9 predicted proteins | sample AusTroGonzalo_MG_4_FD_203885 | JGI IMG/M metagenome (GOLD analysis project Ga0310696, IMG submission 203885) | Bovine rumen microbial communities from tropical cattle in Woodstock, Queensland, Australia - Gonzalo_02 (v2) (version 2) | ecosystem: Host-associated > Mammals > Digestive system >... | reverse complement strand
AAGATGTCCTAGATAAGCCATCGTTAAACATATCTGCGGCTTTTAAGACATCGTGAGTGGCAATGTATTTAATAATGTTACCAATAGCTTGGAATTCACCATTTTCACCAGTCCAACCATTATGGCTTTCAACTTCTCTCATTCTTTCTCTAGTAACGGTGAGACCAATACTAGAAGTCATATTGAAGACATAACCTAATAAACCGTAAAGGTTTTCATTCTTTTCATACCCGTCACCTGGTTCTGGATCTGGGTTGATTAATGGGTTTTCAAATAACGCACTTAAGATGTTAACGAAAGAATCCACTAAGGTTGAATCTTTGAATTGATCCATTAAGTTATCACTATTACCTGATTCGACTACTGAGTAGATTCTGCCTAAGTCATCCCAGCAATCTAGCAAGCTACTTAAATCTCCAAAGAAAGCACGATGTTGTTCATCTTTCTTCATATCGTGATTAATAGCGGAAATAAGGACATCAGTATTTAGACCAAAATCATTGAGATTATCAGCAATACTTGAATCACTGATGTATGTCTTGATAACTGGTACAATTGCGGAATAGATTAATGAGGATTTACTCATCTTAGCAATAGCTTGCTGTAAATAGGTGATATGAGTTTTCTCAATGGTGAAGATTTTGCCATCTTCTCTCATTAACGAATTAAGACCATTAGGAGCGGAGAAAGCTTCGATGAGTTCAACGTCTTGACCTAATGTTGCCACTACATCTAAAACAGCGTGGAATTCTTTCTTATAGTTAACAAGAACTTTACCAACGTTTAGTTTACTAACAGCAGCATGGAAAGAATTCACATCATCAGTGGAAATCTTCTCAGTGAAGCTTTTCATCATTTCTAATTCGAAAAGGCTATCAACAATACGTGGTAAAGCCTTTTCAAAAAGCATCATATCGAATAAGCAGTAATTCTTACCTTCAAGACGTTTGCCGTTACTAAAGACAATACTACGGCCCGATTTATCAACATCAACTAGTTCACCAGCAGCATTTGTTTCACCAACGATTAAATTAGTGAAATCATTAGCGTGTTCGGAGATGATTGTTTCTAGTTTCTTTACTTCTTCGCCTTCAGAGAGAGTGTAGACACCCGCTTTGACGAGGACAGCTTTTAAGAAGTCGCGGTCAATAGTCGCAGTTTTATGTAAGAAATCAAATAAGACATAGCATTCATAGCCCCATTTGAATTCACATATTTCATCCCAAGATAATGGTAAGTATTTTTCTACTTCACCGGAGGTATCTGTGGACTTGTAATAAGAGACAAGTGCGGGAACAACACGGGCTAAGAGTTTGGAGTTATCTAATGTCTTAAAGATATTAAGCACTTCTTCGAAGTTTGGTTTGTTGATGATTTCATCAATGAAGTCAAAGACGTTTTGACCTTCAAAGGAACGGAATTCTCTATGACCGGTTTCATCAGCGACCATCACGGAATCCATAACACCACTATCGAATAAGGCATCGAGCATTTCTTGAACGTTGCCTAATTCGTTTTTCCATTCAACATCGCTTAAGTCTAATAAACGTGTTGGGATGTAGCCTTCAAGAATTTCGCTATTTAAAGCAATATCAACCGCTAATGGGATGATAGTTGTTAATAATTCGGATTTAGTTAAAACGGAGAACGTTGAATCAACGATTTCTTTGGTTAATAACTTAGTCGCATCATAAGCATATTTACCTGGTTCGGATTCGGTGAGGCCTGATAAAGCATTCACGAGCAAGCTAGAAGCACTAGATAATTCTTTTAGTAAAGAAATAGAAACATCTTCACTAATACCTGTTGTGAATGTGGAGAAGAATTTGGTATCAAAAGTCATACCATTTTCATCAGCAGTCCAGTTGAATAAAATTTTAGCGAATAATGAATCATTATAAGCATTAACAAAGTTACCAATATTTTTTACCACTTCACTATCAGATTCAGGTTTGTTCTTTTGATAGGATTGGTTGAGTGAATTTACTAGGGATGTTAAAGGAGTGAAGAATAACGCTGTTGTGACAACAAAAGTAACAGCCGTCTCAATGGCGCCTAACCATCTCACTTTAACCGTAGTTCTCACAAATCTTGGTATGAGGTGTTGACCAATAGCGTACCAAGTAATGAATGAGAAGAGATTACCGAAGATAAGAATGAGAATAATATCGACAATAAACAAGACAATCTTAATAGCAGATTCTGCAATTGCAAATGCAAAGTTAGTTAAACTAGCGGAAGAAGCAGAAACATCATAAACGTAATATAAACCCTTAATGAATTCTGTAGCGGTTTCTTTAACAGTGGTAACTGGTACATAGTACACCATTGTTTCCACACCTTCTTTTGTTTGCCTGATATAGAAGGAACCTTGAACAAAATGTGTTAAGTCAAAGTTTTCTACGAACTTACAGAACGGATCTAAAGTGACGAAAGCAATAATAATGAGAGTGAGCATGAAAATCATATTGTGAGTGGATTTCCATACACCACGTCTAAAACCCCTGAGTGCTGCAAGAAGAGTACCACCGATAAACACCAAGAAAATCACCACAAGGGCGATATTGAAGTAAGCGGTAATTTGTTCAATATTAATTTGCATGGGATATTGCTTTCGATAACTTAAACAAGTTATTGCTATAATTACATCTGTCTTTAGTGTATAATTTTTTCATTAGGAATGAAAGTAAATGTTATTTAAAGATATCAAATGCCCTAATTGTCAAGCTTATCACGACCCGACACTTCAAAAGTGTCCTGAGTGCCATAATAGTAATGAATTATTCAAGCTAAATAGAGTTCCAAAAAGAGCTGTTTTTTTACACCCAATTTGCCAAATAGCAATGTTTGTTATCGGCTTTGCCTATTTAGGAATGCTCTTCGCTGAACATTTGTACGCATTTTTTATCAGGATGATGGACACCGATAATTTGCTGTTCAAAAGCGCACTTTTAATGACTCTTACCTACTCCACAATGTTCATTGCTTTATTAGCGGTTCCACTTCTTAGTAGAAAGAAGCTTTTCTTAAGCAAATTCAATAATGGAATTGATTACATATACGGCCTTGCTTTCGCTATTACTTTGATGGCGGCGGGTACCTTACTTAACGCGCTCATTTCCATTTGGCACACACCTGCTGATAATGTTAATCAAGCAAGTGTTGAATCTATTGCGACAAGTTATCCTCTAATTGGTATTTTTATTATGGGTATGGTTGGTCCTATTTGCGAGGAGTTAACATACCGTGTTGGCCTATATTCATTTTTAAGAAGAATTAATAAATATTTAGCGCTTATTGTAACAGCGCTTGTCTTCGCAATGATTCACTTTACATTTGAAGCCGCTGACATCATTGAGGAGCTATGGTCTTTCCCAAGTTATGTGGTATCAGGTTTAATATTAACAATAGCCTATGAGCATCGTGGTCCTGCTTGTTCTTTTACTGCTCACGTGTGTTACAATTTGATCGCAATACTTTTGATTATGGTGCAAAAATAATGGACGATAGACGTAGATTTCCTTTATTACTTACTAGTTTTTGGATTAAGCTTATTGCTATTTTAACCATGACTATTGATCATGTTGGCGTGATGTTTGATATCACTCCTTGTCGTTATATTGGCCGTTTAGCCCTACCACTTTTCTGCTTTTTAATCGCAGAAGGTGTTATGCACACTAAAAACTTCAATAAATACGCTTTAAGATTAGGCATTATGGCTAGTGTTATTTCCCTTATTATTGTGGGTAGTGAAACCATTCCATTCTTCCAAAATCTCCGTCTTGGATTGCGTTATGAAGGCATTATTTTTATTGACCTACTTTTAGGCGCATTAGCGGTCTATTGTTTAATGAATAAACGCTGGTATATTAAGCTATTGGCAATCTTACCTTTAGCGTATGGTATTGTCTCATTTATCGCGAGTGCGTTTGATGACTGTGGCTGTTATGGAGAAGTCTTATGGTTCCCATATTTCATCCGTTCACAATATGGTTGGTTTGGTATCGCTTTGGTGATTGGATTCTATTTAGCGCGTCTATTAACGAGACTATTCTTTAAAGCTCAAAGTCTTACTTCTGGTATTGACGCTGATACATTTAGAGGCACACGTACTGAACAAATCGCAATTAACTTAATTTCTATGTTTGTTATCGTGATCTTAACGGTAGTCTATTTCTTTGTTCACGAGATAATGAAGGAATATATGTACGTAAGAATCATTTATCAAGTGCAACTAATGTCGATTATTAGCGGAGCATTTATTTTGCTTTATAACGGAAGGCGCGGATATAATAAAAAATGGTTCCAGTATGGATGTTATCTCTACTATCCATTACACCTGGCCGTGATTGCTGCAATAGCGGCGATTGTATTCTCAATATAGGGAGGAATTAACTATGTTAAAACATGTCAATAATCGTGATGAATTTTACGAATTAATTAAAGAAGGTGCTGTCTTAGTGGACTTCTTTGCCACTTGGTGTGGTCCATGCAAAATGCTTTCACCAGTTTTAGAAGAATTAAGCCAAGAAGTTGATACTTTAATCTTAAAGGTTGATGTTGATGAGGTTGGTGTCGTAGCGGCACAATTTGGTATTCAAGCTGTCCCAACACTTATGCTCTTTAAAAATGGTCAACGTGTTGATGTCAGAATGGGCTATCAAAACAAAAACCAATTATTAGCTTTTATTAATCAATAGTTTATTGAAAAGTTAAGTGAGGATGATATATAATCATTCTCGCTACGCAAGTGTAGTTCAGTGGTAGAACATCAGCCTTCCAAGCTGATTATGCGGGTTCGATTCCCGTCACTTGCTCCAGATGAAAACAACAGCGTGTAAAAGCGCTGTTTTTTATTTCCACAAGCCTGGTATTTTGCTAATAGTCAAATTCTTAGTTTTATAATAGAATTTAAGCATAAAAGGGAAACACTTTATCAAATTATGCTAACCGGATATTCAATTTTAATATTTTGGATTGTCGTAGGAGTTATTGCTATTATTGCTTCTATCATCCACTTAGGAATTGCAGGAGACCTTGACTGCTTTGACATAGAAGACTTTTTTGATGACTTTGTTTGGGTTACTTTGTTAGTTTGCTTAGCTATCGGTGGTATAGTTTTTGGTTTCCTAAACTGGTATTGGTGGGCAATGCTTCTCATACTAGGAGGCATTATTGCTGTTGCAATACCGATAATCATTATTGTTCTGTCCGTAAGAAGAAAAGAAGAAAAGGCTTTTGAAGAAGAGATTAAAAAAGTGGTCGAGGAAAAAGAGCAAACTTCATATAACTGTCCAAATTGCGCTGCCAAAATCACTAAAATTATTAGAACTGATTACTACGGGCACAAAAAGATTAAATATGTTTGCGAACACTGTAACACTACACTCAATAAAGGAGAAGTATTAGCATTCACGAATCCCGATACTAAAATCGAAGCTTATGATTTAGATGATTGGGAAGAAGAATATTTTGATGCTTGCGAAACGTTGAACTTCAAGCCTCACAACCACCACAGTGAAAAGCAAATAGATAGAAAAGTAGAATCTTTACAGGAAAGAATCGATAATGGTGAGGATATATATGAAGTTGATGATTACGATTACGACCAAGAAGATATATTAAATACTGCATACGATTTCTTTATCGAGAACACAGATGAAATAGACGAATATTTAGAGCAACATACAAAAGAAGAAATTCAGAAAAGATATAATTACTTTTTAAGTTTGCACGAATTCGAAGAAGACGAGGACGAATAAAAAAACAGTGCAAAGCACTGTTTTATTTTATCCTAGAATCTTCTTTTTCGCTTGAGCGAACTCTTCATCATTTAGAGCGCCTGATTCATGGAGTTTTGCTAATCTTTCGAGTTTGCTGAGATCATCTTCGTTAGGAGCGTCCACTACTTCAGGATTTGGTGTTTCGTTAGCAGGCGCTTCACCGTTTACCTTTTGAACAGCGTCATAAATCAATTTCTTAAGAGTGTCCGCTTTATATAAGTAGAGGTTTCTATGACTACCATTATTCATATAGATGGTCACAACCTTTTTCCTTGTGTAGATGATTTTGACATCTTTGATATCTTTATAGTAAATCTTAAAACCATTATTGGAATTTCTTAAGACCCATTCCATATATTCTTCGTAAAAGTAAACTCCACCATCACCAAGGTCAGAGTCACAGACCATTTTTTCGTACGGTACATCAAACATATTTATCACTTCCTTATACTTATTATAAATAAAATGTTGCTATAATACATTCATGAATTACGAAATTGTATTAGCCACAACAAACAAACATAAATTACAAGAAGTGAGACAAATCCTCTCACCACATAAAATCGTTGTCTATGGTTTAAACGACCTTGGACTTAAAGTTGAAGACGTTGAAGAAAACGGTAAGACCTATGCGGAAAACGCTCTTATTAAGGCTAAAGCTGTGCAAAAAGTCACATCTTTCCCTGTTATCGCGGATGATTCAGGTTTAGAAATCATTCCATTAGACAATCGCCCTGGCATGTTCAGTGCGCGTTACGCTGCAGAAATGGGTGGACACGATAAGGCTATTGCCCAAATCTTAGAAGACTTAAAAGATAAAGATGATAGAAGCGCACAGTTCGTCTGTGACATTGTTTTATTGAACGTTGAAGACAAACCATTAGTGTTCGAAGGTATCGCTAAAGGCGCAATCGCTACTGAAAAAATGGGTGAAGGTGGCTTTGGCTATGATCCGATCTTCATTAGTGATGAAACTAAGACTTGCTTTGCTACAATGGGTCAAGAACAAAAAAACACGGTCAGTCACCGTGCTAAAGCTCTTAAGAAGCTATTAACTTACTTAAGAATAAACGGATTCATTCCATTATAATACTTCTTTTTAAGCGCATTCTTCCATGTGAAGTGTAGGGTAAAGAACACTAACGCCGCAATAATTGCTATTGAGGACAAAAGTAATACTAAGGCTTTCACGACACTAGAAGGAATGATAAATGAGAATACGATGCCAATAATCGCTGCGGTAAATAAGAAAGATGCCGCTGGGATAGAGGCCATAAATAAACGGAACATCGGGAGCTTGTTAGGATAGACTTCATCCTTAATCTTGCTCTTTTTATTATCCTTAGGATATAGTTCAATTTTATGACGACGTAAATCAATGTTTGGATTGGAATTTTTGATGGTCACTAATGGTAAACCATTACTGTCAAAACCAGCGAATAAATAGACATAGCCATCTGCGGTGACATATCTATCGTTATAGATTGTGTCATAGCTATGATCGTTTGAAATAACTGTATCGATGATGGTTTGGAATTGTTCTTTACCATTATCCACGAAGAACTTGGCTTCTTGAGCAACGAAGTCTTTATAGTCTCTGATTTCTTTGATTCTTTGTAAATAGAGAATGACACAGTCCATGTCGTAATAGATGCCACTATGAGTGGTTATTCTTCTTTTGATACGTGTTTGATAGCTATTTAAAGCATCAAGTAAAAGAAGTAAGAAATGATAGTATTCTTCAACTGTTTCCGCATAGTGGCACCATTTAGGTGCTTCTTGACGGTGAAGAGAAAGGGCAAATGCAATCTTACTCTTTCTTAAGGTAGATAAATGGACCATCGACATGATACGACCAAAGTGTGCCACTTTGATGGATTCATTTAAATCAATGATATGGGCAAATGTTTGATAGGCTTCTAAATATTGTGTCGAATCAAATAAAGCTTTAGAAGCATGTTTAAGGTAATTCTTAATTAGGTTTTGATAATTAGTGATGGCTTCTTTTGGAGGCATTGCCGCCATACAATGAGGGCAATAACAAACCTCCGCATCTTTATTAACATCAAAGATACGTAAATCTTCATCACCTTTACAATGTGTGCAAAAACCCTTTTTTAATGCCATACCACTATTTTACTCTGAAAAATTAATTTTCAATTTATTTTTTCATTTCTGACTCAATGCGTTTTTTGACTTCATCAGCGTTCTTATAGATTTCATCAAGACTTTCTTTTAAGAAATAGTTTCCATTTTCATAAAGAATCTTACCATTAATCATAGTGAGTTTAACGTTGTTAACACTACCTTTATTAACGATATTAGAGATGATATCACCTTCTAAGTTAGACATATCAAGCATGATGATATCCGCTAGTTTACCAACTTCGAGATATTCCGCATCGATATCCATCGCAATAGCGCCGTTCACAGTAATCATCTTGAGATATTCAAATGGAGAGATAACACTGAAGCCGTTATTTGATACCGCTAATTGCATTTCATAGAACATGTCTAATCTATCATTACTGGCAGGACCATCTGTACCTAAGGCAATCCTTACTCCTTCTTTGAAGTATTTATTAAGTGGAGCATCCCCTGAGGCTAATTGTTTATTACTACCTGGACAAGAGACGATGGTGAGATTGTTTTCTTTAAAAATCTTCACTTCTTCATCAGTGAAATGACTGCAGTGATAGCCACCTCCACCATAGTTAAATAAGCCCATCTTATAGAAGAATTCCGCTGGGGTAGCGCCATGTCTTTGGACACATTCATCAACTTCTTTTTGTGTTTCACTCATATGGGTGAAGAAAGGAGTTTTAGCAATATCAATAGCTTCTTTGGTCTTTTTTAATAGCTCTTCATCAGCGGTATATTCGGCGTGGAAACCAATCGCAAATCTCACCAATGGATCTTTTCTATCGTTATAGTAATGAACACGTTCCACTAGTTTTTCAACACTAGTTTTCTTTACGTCATATGTGCCCAATAAAAGGGTACGCATACCAAATTCTTCAGAGGCTTTCGCAGATGAATCTGGGAAGAAATAATGTTCAAAGACTGTGGTGATACCACCATTAACATATTCTAAGTAAGCAACTTTATTGAGATGATAGATATCTTCTGGGATGAGATGATCTTCTCTAGGGAAGATATATTTAAAGAGCCATTCCTGTAAGGAAACGTTCTTCACTAAGCCTCTAACAAAGACCATACCACTATGGGCATGAGGGTTTTTAAAGCCTGGCATTAATAAGTTATTGTTACAATCTATTTCACGTTCAAAAGGAGCGTAGGCTTGATAATCGTTTCCGATATAAGCAATACGGTTATCTTTGACGACGATATTTCCTTGGAAAATATGGTCATCTTTCATGGTTAAGATACGAGCGTTTTTAAATAGAATTGCCATTACTTTTTACCTTCACACATCTCTTGGAGATGTAATTCATATTCATATAATTCATTAGCGACTTCATTTAGTTTAGCTTGATTCATTACTGGACCAATCTTTTCTTTAACATCAAACGGTTTACCAATTACTAGTCTAGTCATATGCCAAATACTAGTTCTTTTTTGATGGTAAACAGGGATGATTGGTTTACCAGATAGATACGCCATTAAGACAATACCACCTTTAAAAGCATCTACTTCACCATCTCTTTTGATATGGCCTTCTGGGAATAAGCCAAGAACATGACCGTTAGCGACGTATTGGCTTAAGAACTTCATTGTCGCTAAAGATGGTTTTTCTCTATCGATTGGATAAGAAAGGAAGATATTTCTATAACACCATTCTTGGAACTTATTCTTAATGAGTTCAGACATAAATACGAAGTGTAATCTTCTTGATAAGAATGCTGTTAGTAGGATAAATGGATCAGAGAAGCCAACATGGTTAGAAGATATGAACGCACCACCTTTGATTCTCTTTTTTGCTTCTGGACCATCATATGTCTTTTTAATACGATACCAGATCATTGTTTGCCAAAAACCAAACCATTTCACTAAATCGTAAAGGATGTATTTAAATGAGAATAGCTTTGCTTTTGGTACTTTTTGTTGTTTATTTTGTTTCTTGTCCATATCTCAGTGTTTATATTCTATATAAGATTATAGATATTATCAATTAGGCATTCACAATGTATCTTTATTTTAAGATACCTGTTTGATATAATCACTAGGTAAAGCGTTGAAGGAAACAAGTACGCTTAATAATGTCTTCTAGAGAGTGGCCGGTTGCTGCAAGACCATAGACTAGTTAAGGGGAATACATTCTGGAGCTGCTTCCTGAACCATTTAGTAGGGAATGACGGGTTCGCCCGAAATAGCGAAGTGTCAAAGACACACTAAGGGATAGCTTGTGAGAGTTATCTAAATAGAGGTGGTACCACGTTTAATCGTCCTCTGTTCCGTTTTTGGAATAGAGGTTTTTTACTAAAAGGAGATATTCAAAATGAAAATCTACGAAGAATTACAAAGAAGAGGTTTGATTGCTCAAGTTACCGATGAAGCTGAGATTAAAGAACTCATCAATAACGGTGGCGCAAGATTCTATATTGGTTTTGACCCAACAGCGGATTCATTACACGCTGGTCACTTCATGACATTAGTCTTAATGAAGAGACTTCAGTTAGCCGGTAATAAACCTATCGTCGTCTTAGGTGGCGGTACTGGTTTAGTCGGTGATCCAAGTGGTCGTACAGATATGAGAGCGATGCTCACAGAAGAACAAATCGCTCATAACTGCGCTCGCTTTAAAGAACAAATTGGTCGCTTCATTGAATTTGGTGAAGATAAGGCCATTTGTGTGAACAACGCTGATTGGTTAAAAGGGTTAAAATATGTTGAACTTTTAAGAGATGTTGGAGCCTGTTTTTCCGTCAATAAAATGTTAACAG
>Ga0310696_10010429_pt1 | contig 10687 bp, 6 predicted proteins | sample AusTroGonzalo_MG_4_FD_203885 | JGI IMG/M metagenome (GOLD analysis project Ga0310696, IMG submission 203885) | Bovine rumen microbial communities from tropical cattle in Woodstock, Queensland, Australia - Gonzalo_02 (v2) (version 2) | ecosystem: Host-associated > Mammals > Digestive system >... | reverse complement strand
GGTGGGGGAGGGGGCTCCATCTCGGCCTCTTCTTCCTGTGCCTCTATGTCATCGTCTACGTCGGTCTCCACGTCCTCGTCGTCATCCAGTACCTCTTCCACTTCTTCCTCCACTACAACGAGTTTCATCTCAGGCTTTGGCTCTGCCTTGGGTGCCAGGAACTTCTCGTCGTTGTCATTCAGTAAGGGCGGCAACTCCATCTCATTATCAAGACGTGCCAGCAGGTCGGGATCGTCCAGAGGGTCATCGGGCTCTACGGTGTACTCCAGTGCCACGAAGACACAAGCCAACGCCACCACCAGTCCCAACAGCAGTCGCTGTGGACGGCGGCGCTCCAAGTCGGCTTGCACGCTTTTCTTTACCTCCATTGTGTCATTGTTGTCGCGCAAAATTAGTGTTTTTTCTTGAATACGCCAATTATTTCTGGAAAAAAATGATTCAGGCTCAAAAAACTCAGATGTATTTAAGAAAAACTGACAGAGATTAACTCGTAATTAGTTTTTTTTGTCTAATTTTGCAGCAAAATTCAAACAAGGTATCTATCATGATGATTTTTTTCTTTAAGACTCCCACAGAGAGTGTGATTGCCACGCAGGCCGACCACCAGCTCTCGGAAGAAGAAGTGCAGAAACTTTGCTGGCTCTACGGTGGCGCTACGCTCATTGAGGGCGAGACGCTCAGCGGACAGTTCATCGGCCCTCGCCGAGAAATGGTGACACCGTGGTCGACCAACGCCGTTGAAATCACGCAGAACATGGCGATGACGGGCATCAAGCGTATCGAGGAATATTTCCCCGGCAGTGATGATTTTGACCCCATGCTGCAGCGCAAGTACAACGGGCTTGACCAAAATATCTTCACTGTCAACATCCAGCCTGAGCCCATCAAATATGTGGAGAATCTGGAGGAATACAACGAGCAGGAGGGCCTGGCCCTGTCGCCCGAGGAGATAGAATATCTGCATGGCATTGAGAAGCAGAACGGCCGTCCGCTGACTGATTCGGAGATTTTCGGCTTTGCACAGATTAACAGCGAGCACTGCCGTCACAAGATTTTCGGTGGTACCTTTATTATTGACGGCGAGGAGAAGGAGAGCTCGCTCTTCGCTATGATCAAGAAGACAACACAGGAGAATCCCAACAAGATTCTCTCTGCCTATAAAGATAATGTGGCTTTCGCACAGGGTCCCGTTGTGGAGCAGTTCGCTCCGAAGGATCAGTCGACAAGCGACTGGTTCCATGTGAAGGACATTGAGAGCGTCATCTCACTGAAGGCTGAGACGCATAACTTCCCCACCACTGTGGAGCCCTTCAATGGTGCAGCTACTGGTACGGGCGGTGAGATTCGCGACCGTATGGGTGGTGGCGTAGGCTCATGGCCTATTGCCGGTACGGCTGTCTACATGACGGCCTACCCGAGACTTACTGATGATGAAAAGTTGGCTCGCGATTGGGAAAACATTCTGCCGGTACGCGAATGGCTCTACCAGACGCCTGAGCAAATCCTCATCAAGGCCTCCAATGGCGCTTCTGACTTCGGCAACAAGTTCGGCCAGCCGCTTATCTGTGGCTCCGTCCTCACCTTCGAGCACCAGGAAAGTCCTGTAAGTTGCGACTCAGTCGCAACAAACCAGACCAAGTACGCCTACGACAAGGTCATTATGCTGGCTGGCGGTGTGGGCTACGGCACCAAGCGCGACTGTCTGAAAAAGGAGCCGCAGAAAGGCAATAAGGTCGTCGTTGTGGGTGGTGACAACTACCGCATTGGCCTCGGCGGTGGCTCTGTATCCTCTGTCGACACAGGCCGCTACAGCAGTGGTATCGAACTGAATGCCGTGCAGCGTGCCAACCCTGAAATGCAGAAGCGTGCCTACAACTTGGTACGTGCCCTATGTGAAGAGGATGTCAATCCTGTCGTCTCCATCCACGACCACGGATCAGCCGGCCATCTGAACTGTCTCTCAGAGCTTGTTGAAGACTGCGGCGGCGTCATCGACATGACGAAGCTTCCTATCGGCGATACCACGCTCTCGTCGAAGGAGATTATTGCTAATGAGAGTCAGGAACGCATGGGCCTGCTCATCGATGAGAAGCATATCGACCATGTCCGTAAGATTGCCGAGCGCGAGCGTGCTCCGCTCTATGTCGTCGGCGAGACCACTGGCGACGCCCACTTCAGTTTTGTGCAGGGCGATGGCGTGAAGCCTTTCGACCTCGACGTGGCTCAGATGTTCGGCCACTCGCCGAAGACCATCATGCGCGACAACACCGTGGAGCGCCACTACACTCCCGTCACTTATAGTGCTGGAAGTGGTTCTCCCGCTTCCATCCAGGAATACCTCGAGCGCGTACTTCAGTTGGAGGCCGTGGCCTGCAAGGACTGGCTTACCAACAAGGTGGACCGCTCTGTCACAGGAAAAATTGCTCGCCAGCAGTGTCAGGGCGTACTGCAGCTGCCGTTAAGTGACTGCGGCGTCGTGGCTCTCGACTATTGTGGAAAGAAGGGCATCGCCACCGCTATCGGCCATGCACCGCAGGCTGGCCTGGCTAATCCTGCCGCTGGCTCTGTGCTCTCTGTTGCCGAGGCGTTGACGAATATTGTATGGGCACCGTTGGCTGAAGGAATGGACTCGTTGTCGTTGAGCGCCAACTGGATGTGGCCCTGCCGCTCGCAGGAGGGCGAGGATGCCCGCCTCTATCAGGCTGTGCAGGCGCTGAGCGACTTCTGCTGCGCCCTTCATATCAATGTGCCTACGGGCAAGGACTCGCTGTCGCTGACACAGCAGTATCCCAACGGTGAGAAAATCATCTCTCCGGGAACGGTCATCGTCAGTGCTGGCGGTGAAGTGAGCGATGTGCGCAAGGTCGTCTCTCCTGTCATCAAGAACGACAAGCATTGTTCGCTCTATCACATTGACTTCTCGTTCTGCGAGCAGCGTTTGGGCGGCTCTGCCTTTGCGCAGAGCTTAGGCAAGGTGGGCGATGATGTGCCCACAGTGGATAATCCCGAATACTTTGCTGACGCTTTCATGGCTGTTCAGCAGCTCATCGGGAAGGGTTGGATTTTGGCAGGCCACGACATCTCTGCCGGCGGTCTCATCACTACGCTGCTGGAGATGTGCTTCGCCAACACCAAGGGCGGCCTGCACATTAACCTGCACGACATCTGCGCTGACGGCGATATCGTGAAGACACTCTTCGCTGAGAACCCGGGCGTGGTCATTGAGGTGAGCGACGAGCACAAGTTCGAATTCAAGGAACTGATGGAAGACCTAGGTGTGGGCTATGCCAAGATAGGCTACCCCGTAGAGGACAGCCGCACTATCGTTGTTAAGGCAGGTGAAGAAGAAATGACCTTTGACATCGACCACCTGCGTGACGTGTGGTATAAGACTAGTTACCTGCTCGACCGTAAGCAGAGCTTCAATGGCAAGGCCAAGGAACGCTTCGAGAACTACAAGCACCAGCCCATCGAAATGAAGTTCCCCAAGGGCTTTACTGGCACACTGGCCCAGTACGGCCTTAATCCCCGCCGTTCAGTAAGTTGCGATGACATCGCAACAAACGGAACCCCCAAGGCCGCTATTATTCGTGAGAAAGGTACCAACGGCGAGCGTGAGATGGCCTATAGCCTCTACTTGGCCGGCTTCGATGTGAAGGATGTGATGATGACCGACCTCATTACGGGCCGTGAGACATTGGACGAGGTCAACCTCATCGTCTTCTGCGGTGGTTTCTCGAACAGCGACGTGCTCGGCTCGGCTAAAGGTTGGGCTGGCGCCTTCCTCTACAATCCGAAGGCCAAGGAGGCCCTCGACCGCTTCTATGCCCGCAAGGACACCCTCAGCCTTGGTATCTGCAATGGCTGTCAGCTGATGGTGGAACTCGGCCTCACCGGCGCAGAAGGAGCAAAGATGCTGCACAATGATTCGCACAAGTTTGAGAGCGAGTTCATCACCTTACAGATTCCTAAGAATAACAGCGTGATGTTCGGCTCGCTCAGCGGCTCGAAGCTCGGCCTGTGGGTGGCCCACGGCGAGGGTAAATTCTCGTTGCCAGAAGCAGAGAGCACCTACAATATTGTGGCGAAGTACAACTACCACGGCTATCCCGCCAATCCCAATGGCTCAGACTACGATGTGGCAGGCATCTGCTCCGCCGATGGACGTCATCTCTGCATGATGCCGCACTTGGAGCGCGCCATCTTCCCCTGGCAGAACGCCTGGTATCCCTCCAACCGTCGCAACGACGAGGTGACGCCGTGGATTGAGGCCTTCGTGAATGCACGCAAATGGGTGGAGGCCCATGTTTAAGCTGTTCAGCACATTCTTTAAGATTGGCATGTTCACCCTTGGCGGTGGATATGCCATGATTCCTATTATCGAGGCGGAGGTGGTGGACAAACACAAATGGGTGACGAAGGAGGAGTTCCTCGATCTCATCGCCATCGCACAGAGTTGTCCGGGTGTTTTCGCCGCCAACATCAGCATCTTCATCGGCTACAGGCTGAAGAAGATTCCCGGTGCCATCATCACCTGTTTGGGCACATGCCTGCCGTCGTTCCTTATCATCCTGCTCATCGCGATGTTCTTCCATCGTTTCCAGGACAATCCTGTCGTGGCCAGCATCTTCCGTGGCATTCGTCCTGCTGTGGTGGCACTTATCGCTGTGCCGACGTTCAATTTGGCGAAGAGTGCTGGCATCACATGGGCTACCTGCTGGATTCCCATTGGCGGTGCCTTGGCCATCTGGCTCATGGGCGTGTCACCCATTCTCATTATCCTCCTTGCGGCCATTGGCGGCTACATCTATGGCGCATTGATTAAACCCACAGAATGATCTTCCTACAGCTTTTCATCACGTTTTTCCAGATAGGTCTGTTTGGGTTCGGCGGTGGCTATGGTATGCTGTCGCTCATTCAGGGCGAGGTGGTGCATCACTGGGGGTGGATGAGTACGGCAGAGTTTACTGACATCGTTGCTGTCAGTCAGATGACACCCGGCCCCATCGGCATCAACTCGGCTACCTATTGTGGCTATACCGCTGTGCACAATGCGGGCATGGGCGAGACTGCGGCTCTCCTTGGCTCCTGTGTTTCCACCTTTGCACTGGTTCTGCCGTCGCTCATCCTGATGATTCTCATTTCGAAGCTCTTCATTAAGTATATGAAGCATCCCACGGTGCAGAGCGTCTTCGCCGGTTTGCGTCCTGCCGTGGTGGGACTCTTGGCTGCTGCTACGCTGCTGCTGTGCACCAAGGAGAACTTTTCCACACCGAAGGAGGATGCCTGGCAGTTTTGGATCAGCGTATTCCTTTTCATCGCCACATTTGTCGGTACAAAAGTTTTCAAAATCAATCCCATCAAGCTCATTTTGATGGCTGGTTTTGCCGGTCTGCTCCTGCTCTATTGATGTGAACAGTGCTGAAAGAATGAAAAAAAGGCCCATTTGCAGGTTAAATATTTATAATAATGTATAGACAAATGTAGGTTTTCTGCGTCATATCATTAAATTTGCACGTGATTTTTACACTCTAAACGCAGAAAACGTATGAAAAAGAACATTATTTTTACAGCATTAGCCGCAGGTCTGCTTCTGAGCAGCTGCGCATCAAAGAAAGAACTTGTGGGCTGTCGCGAGGAGAATAAGAGCCTGACCAGCTCGCTGCAGACCACAAAGGAGGACCTGGCCGCCAAGAACGCCCGCATCACTGCCCTCGAGGAGCAGGCCAAGGGAATGCAGCAGGCACTGAAAGCCGCTGAGGAGAAGTATGCCAAGCTTCAGGAGAGCCTTGACAAGAGCCTTAGCAATGTCAACCAGAACAATGTCAGCATTGAGAAGCTCGTCGACCAGATTAACGAAAGCAACCAATACATCCGCCACTTGGTGGAGGTGAAGTCGAAGAGCGACTCGCTGAATATGGTGCTGACCAATAACCTCACCCGCTCGCTCTCACGTGAGGAGCTGAAGGAGGTTGACGTGCAGGTGTTGAAGGGTGTTGTCTATATCTCGCTGGCCGACAACATGCTGTTCCGCAGCGGTGGCTACGAAATCAACCCCCGTGCTGCCGAGACGCTGAGCAAGATTGCCAAGATCATCACTGACTACAAGGACTACGACGTGCTGGTCGAGGGTAACACCGACAACGTGCCCATCTCTCGTGAGAACATCCGCAACAACTGGGACCTCTCCTGTCTGCGTGCATCTAGCGTGGTGCAGGAATTGCAGAACAAGTATAACGTCGATCCGAAGCGTCTCACCGCTGGTGGACGTGGCGAGTACAACCCCTTGCAGCCTAACGACACTGAGGTGGGCAAGCAGCGCAACCGCCGTACTCAGATCATCATCACGCCGAAACTTGACGAGTTCATGGAACTCATCGGCGAGGCTCCTGAAACAGACAAGTAATTTGTCCATATAGAATCTGACGTTAGATTTTTTCAAAAGCAACATCTGCATGAAAGAATCTAACGTCAGATTTTTTATTTGTTAGCTGAGTTTTATGATATAATACCGCAGAGATGAAAGAAAAGATTTATATCCTTTGCACTGTCGCCGCTCTTTTCTTGTATGGCTGTGCCACATCGCAGCAGCGGGCTGAGCAGAAGGCTTTGACACAGCAGATGGTGACTGAGGCGGTGGCAAAGCGTCAGTGGCACATTGACATTACAACGATGAACACACTGCGATATGGAACCAGAACGGTAGCTGCTGATTTCTTCTTGGAGCTGCGGGGTGACACATTGCGTAGCTATCTTCCCTATCTGGGTCAGGCTCATCGGGCTCCATTGATGGGTGTCTCGCAGGGACTGAACTTCGAGGCACCACTACTGAATTATCAGGAGAAGGCTGCCAAACATGACTGCCGACAGATTGACCTTGACGTGAAGACGCAGGAGGATCAGTATCATTACACCATCGAAGTGTTCACTACGGGTAAGGCTTCTATCCGTGTGAACTCGATCCATCGCGATCCCATCAGTTTCGATGGCGATTTGACTGATTTGCCTCCAGTTCCATGAGCTTGGCTCCTATGGTCTGTCTTTCTTTTTAGTTCCGAAATCCGAGGGCTGTGGGCCCATTTGGAATTCGAGGGTACCGCCGCGTACGATATCGTCATACATGATGTAGGAACGCGTGTAGGACTTGCCGTTCAGACGGACACTCTGGATGTAGATGTTTTCATCACTCACGTCGTTGGCACGGATAGCGAATGTCTTGTCGTTGGCTACTTTCAACGTGACTTCGGGGAACAACGGCGTGCCGAAGACATATTTGCCGCCAGCAGGTTCCACCTGATAGAGTCCCATGGCCGAGAGGATATACCATGCCGACATCTGGCCTACGTCCTCGTTGCCGCTGAGACCGTCTGGAGCATTGCGATAGAGCTCGCGCAGGGTATGGCGGATAAGTTTCGCTCCCTTCCAAGGCTGTCCCACATAATTATACATATAGAGCACGTGGTGGCTGGGCTCGTTGCCATGAGCATACTGACCGATGAGGCCGGTGATGTCGGGCGGAGCCTCTTCGCCCAGGTCACCCTCAACGATGAAGAGTGAGTCGAGCTTTTCAACGAAGCGCTGCTCTGAGCCGAAAAGTGACACCAAACCGTGCACATCGTGCGGCACAAGCCAAGTGTATTGCCAGGCGTTGCCCTCTGTGTAGTCGCGGTTCTTTGGTGCAGAATGGAAAGGATTGAAAGGATTTGCTGCGTCTGAGAAGGAGAACTTCCCGTTACTATCGACGCCACGCATAAAGCCGGTGGCAGGGTCAAAATACTTGCGGTAGCTTTGTGCACGCTGGTCAAAGTATTTCTTGTCGGCCTTGTGTTTAAGCTTCTCGGCCACACGTGCCACGCACCAGTCGGCTAAGGCGTACTCCATAGCGCGTCCTACGGTCTCATTGTCGTCAAAGAGGTCGCAAGGGATGTAGCCATACTCCTTCAGCAGCTTCAGACCGCGCTCGTCAAGCATGGCCGAGGCTTTCATTGCCTCGAATGCTGTGTCCTGCTGTTTCGTCAGTCCCTTCAGTACCAGGTCGGCTAATACAGGGATGGCGGGATTGCCCACCATGCAGTTTGTTTCGCAGCCCATGAGGTGCCATACGGGCAGCTTGCCCTGCTCGCGCCAGATATTCAGCATCGTTGTGGCGATGTCTTCCTGCATCTCGGGATGGATAAGCGTCATCAACGGGTGGGCGGCGCGGTAGGTGTCCCAGAGGGAGAAGGTGGTGTAATTGAGAGGTGAGTGGTTAGAGGTTAGAGGTGAGAGATGATGCACCTCGCCGTCGGAGCCTCGGTATTTGCCATCAACGTCGCAGAATACCGACGGAGCGGTCATTGTGTGATACATTGCCGTATAGAAGATGGTGCGTTCGTCGTCGGTGCCGCCCGTCACCTGAATCTTCTGCAGCTGCTTCTCCCATTTGCGGTCAGCCTCAGCTACGGTGTACTGAAAGTCCCAGCCTGACTGTTCAGCCTTCAAGTTGGCTTTAGCTCCTTCGATGCTCACGGCTGACAAGCCTACGCGCACCAGCAGAGGTTTGTCGCCATTCGTATATCTGATTGCATTAGCGGTGGATTCGTCTTTGTCGATTGTGATGGGCTTTGAGAACTCAGCCACAAAGAACACCTTCTGGTCGTTGGCCCAGCCCTTGGAGAAACGGTAACCGCTGATGACGGTAGGACTCTCCTGACGTGCCTCGCACTCGGTAACCTTGTCCCAGCCGATGCCCTGATGGAGGTCGAGCCTGATGTAGCCGAAAGGCGCGTCGGCAGGCAGGGTGTAGCGATGCAGACCTGTGCGTTCCGTCGCCGTCAGCTCCACGCGGATGCCATTGTCAAGTGTCACCGAGTAGTAGCCTGGACGTGCATACTCGGCACGATGTGAGAACTTCACCTCCTGCTGCTTTGGATCAAGGAGGGGCAGGAAGGCTATATCACCCAGGTCGCCTACGCCCGTGCCGCTGAGGTGCAGGTGGCCGAAGCCCACGAGAATGGAGTCGCTGTAGTGGTAGCCCGAACACCAGTCCCAGCCTTGGTTGTGTTGCGTCGGCCCGAGCTGCACGAAGCCAAAGGGCACGTTAGCTCCGAGGAACACGTGTCCGTGCCCGCCAGTGCCGATGAAGGGATTAGACTCTCCCCCTGCCCCTCCCTGTGAGGGAGGGGAGGAGATACTCCTTCTCACAGATTCTTCACCTTGAGTGTAGTTGCTCCCCTCCCTCACAGGGAGGGGCAGGGGGAGAGTCTGCTGGGGGTGGGTTAGCCTTACCAACACAGGATAATGGTCTGAGGGTAGTCGCTGACGGTCAGCCCAATAGGTGTTAGTCAGCACACCGTAGCGGTCAATAGTGAATTGCTTCGACACGAAGACGTGGTCGATGCGGCTGGCGGTCTTCCGTTCCTGATGATAGCCATTGAACGTGCCGTTCTCAGCGAATCGCAGCCGCGTGGCGGTGTAGCTGTCACGTAGCAGGCCCGACTGTGTGAAAATGCTGTATATCTCGTCGTTTTGGTCAACGTTGAAGTCGCCCGTCAGCACTACTGGCACCGTGTCACCTGCCATCTGACTGATGCGTTCCATCACCAACTTCGCGGCCTCACGCCGTGCCACTACGCCCACATGATCCATGTGGAGGTTGAAGAAATAGAACTGCAGTCCCTTTTCGTTATCGTTAACGTTAAGGTTATCGTTAATGTTGAACAATCCCCACGTGCAAATGCGGATGCAGGCAGCATCCCAGCCAAGGCTGGGCTTGTCGGGCGTCTCCGAGAGCCAAAAGTGTCCGCTGTCCAAGAGGCGTACCTTCTGTTTGTCGTAGAAGATGGCGGCATATTCGCCCTTCTTCTTGCCATCATCGCGTCCCACACCGATGTAGTCGTAGCCGTCGAGGCGTGCGAGCATATCCCTCAGCTGTGGCTCTAATACCTCTTGTGCACCGAAGACGTCAGGGTGTTCGAAGTTGAGCTGGTCGCACACAACGGGGCATCGTTGCTGCCAGCCGTTGCCGTTGGCGGCATCATCATTATTCTGATATCTGATATTATACGACCCTACGTAGAGTTCCTGTGCTGCGGTCTGCATGGAGAGCAACAGGGCCAGTGTGATAGAGATTAGAAGTGAAAGATGCGGGGTGAGAGACTTGTACTTCATAAAGCGATGTCTGATGGTTAGCATTTTGCGTACAAAGATAATACAATCTGAAGATTCTTACAAAAATATTTGGGAAAATGTGCGGAAACAAGTAAATTTGTCCCCAAATTAACTAACTAAAAAAGAGTTGTACATGTTATCTTTTAAAAAGTTGCTCACCGCGGGCCTCCTGTTGTCAGTGCTGAGCACTAATGCCCAGAATCCTGTGAAGGGCACCTATGGTTACCTTTATTGTCATATGAGCGACCGCGGCGAGTACACCGCATATGCTCTGAGTCGCGACGGTTATCACTATGAGGACATCAACGGCGGCGATGCCGTCATCGACCCGAAAGAACACGCCCGTATTGAGGGTGGCCAGCGCGATGCCTACATCTGTCGCTCATGGGATGGCAAGGGCTTCGTGATGGTGACCACCGACATGTGCGTGGCGAAGTCGCATAAGTGGGACAACTACGGCATTGACCTGATGAAGAGCGATGACCTCATCCACTGGACGAGCGTCACTTTCGACTATCGTCAGGCGCCGGGAATCTTT
>Ga0310696_10010428_pt1 | contig 10687 bp, 8 predicted proteins | sample AusTroGonzalo_MG_4_FD_203885 | JGI IMG/M metagenome (GOLD analysis project Ga0310696, IMG submission 203885) | Bovine rumen microbial communities from tropical cattle in Woodstock, Queensland, Australia - Gonzalo_02 (v2) (version 2) | ecosystem: Host-associated > Mammals > Digestive system >... | reverse complement strand
GATGATTGCGATTACGTCGCTTTCGCGCATGATCATGTAATCTTTGCCATCGAGGTGGAACTCGGTGCCGGCGTATTTGCCGTAGATGACTTTGTCGCCCTCTTTCAGGGTCATTTTGTTGTCTTTCGTGCCAGGACCCACGGCCACGACGGTGCCTTGTTGGGGTTTCTCTTTGGCGGTGTCAGGGATGATGATACCGCTGGCGGTTTTCTGTTCGGCGGCGGCGGGCTCAATGACCACGCGGTCGGCCAATGGTTTGATTGCTAATTTTGCCATAATTATTCAGATTTAAAATTTAAAATTTCAGATTTAAAATTGAATGACGGCGGGTGCTTGTCATATTTCGTGCCAAAGTGGAAAATGGCAGGGTTTTGTCAGTCGGGGTGACAAACTGACACAAAAAGGGCTATCTTTGCGCCCGAATTGCGAAGACCATGTCCAACATTAACGACGAGCGGAAACTCAACGAGCGGTATCGGATGATGACAGAGCAGCCCGTCAAGCGGCTGATTCTCAAGATGGCCGTGCCAACCATCATCAGTATGCTGGTGACCACCATTTACAATATGGTGGATTCGTTTTTCGTGGGTCATTTGAGCACGGAGGCCGTAGCGGGCGTGGGCGTTTCGTTTGCCTATATGGCTTTCATCAATGCTTGCGGATTCTTTTTCGGGCATGGTTCGGGCAATTATATTTCACGCGCCTTGGGTGCCAAACATGGCGAAAACGCCGGAAAAATGGCGGCCACGGGCTTTTTCACACCGTTGATTATCGGCACTTTGGCTGGTTTGATTGGCTTTGTTTTCATTTCGCCCTTATCGCGGGCGATGGGTGCCACCGACAGCATTTTGCCCTACGCCAACGACTACCTCCGTTTCATCCTGATGGCCACGCCTTTCATGATGTCGTCCTTGACCTTGAACAACCAACTGCGACTGCAAGGCAACGCCCGTTTCGGCATGATTGGCATCGCTTCAGGCGCCATCCTCAACATCATCCTCGACCCGATTTTCATCTTCGGCCTCGACATGGGCGTCAGCGGGGCTTCGTTGGCCACGGCTATCAGCCAATGTTTCGGTTGGTGCGTTTTGCTTTGGGGCACCTCACGTCCGGGCAATGTGCATATCAAGTTCAAGAACTTCACCCCTACCTTATATTATTATAAGGAAATCACGCGCGGCGGTCTGCCCTCGCTGATGCGTCAGGCACTGTCGGTGGTGGCCACCATCAGCCTCAACCGCATGGCCGTGCACTATGCCCTGCCCGGCAACGAAGCCTCCACCGTGGCGGCATTTACTATCGTTTCGCGCGTCATGATGTTCTGTTTCGCCATCGTCATCGGGTTCGGACAAGGCTTCCAGCCCGTGTGCGGCTATAACTTTGGCGCCAAACTGTACGGTCGCGTCAAAGAGAGTTATCTGTTCTGTATCAAACTTTCCACGGTGTTTTTGTTGGTTTTGGGTACAGTCGTCTATGCCTTTGCCCCCGACATCATCTCATGGTTCCGTGGCGAAGACCTCGAACTCATCCGCGTGGGCAGTCAGGCCATGCGCTGGCAGTGCATCGCCTTCCCCTTGATGGGCCTTTGCACCATGACCAACATGCTGTTCCAGAACATCGGCTACACTTGGCAGGCCACCTTGCTTTCCATGTGCCGGCAAGGTTTGTATTTCCTTCCCGCCGTCTTCATCATGCCGTGGCTGTTTGGCATGACAGGTCTCGAAGCCGCCCAAGCCGTCGCCGACCTCTGCACCTTCTTGACTTCGCTGCCGTTTGCTGTTGGGATTATTCGGGAACTTACCGCTATGCCACAAAAGTGTCCATAACTCGAAAATTTGATGAGATATGGACGCTTATAAGATGCAAAAAGTGTCCACAACTCGAAATTTCATTGAGATATGGACAAAAATAGTAGAAAAAAGCCGCAGTCTCCAGTTGGGTGGGCGGCGGACATAATTTCACCCTTTCCACTTTGGCAAAAATTTCAGCAGCCCTTGGCGAATCTATTATTTCCGTTGGGAAACAATGAATCCCTGTTTTTATCGGCAGGGGTTGCGCCATGCTCCACCGCCTGCCTATCATCCTGTCACCCCTAACGGGGTTCCCTCATGCCCTCGCCCAAGTCACGGAGTGACGAAGGACATTAGGCAGGGGTGAAATGAAATGTAACCCCTGCCTATAAAAACATCAATAAATGTGACACAAACAAACGGCTACCACGATGCTCCGACAGGCCCAGCAACCTTGTGACAGCCCTACACCAACCCGTCCGGGCTGTGGTGCTGCCGTACCACGGCAGCCGTATGATTCATTCGCGCATTGCAAATGCTGGTATTCAGACCTTCCGAGCAAAACCACCCTATTACTCCGTTGATGTTTCCTTTACAAACCATAAAAGAAAAAGGAGCAGCCAATCCATGACCGCCCCCCAAAAGACTTCTCAAAGAAGTATCCCGATAATTTGTACTATCAAGGATGCCGTAGCTATTAAAGCAGAATAGATAGCTATTTTCTCCTACTTCGTAAGCCTAGCCTTACTTGGTTGAGTTTTCTCTTTTGAAAACTCAACCTAAAATTTCAATGTTTTTTTAATTTTCATTGTTATTTTAAATTTCGTTTTAGGCAGTATCTTTATAGTCCTTGCCATTTGAAGACTTTGCATTATGGATTATAATCTTTCACTAAACGCACAGCATAACCGTCAGATGGTGGCATCACACTATTCACATCTATATTTTCATTTGAGATAAGTATTCTATATGGATTCCATACAATTGAAGTATTAATATAAGTTGCAGACCAATAATTACAGATATATCTTACATTAGAAACAGAGGTTCCATCGCGTTGCCCTGCTGCAGGAAGGAATACTGCGCCATTTGCTTCAAGGACTGTTATCCAATCATTTGCGGAGATTATATTACTATTGAAAGACGAATAACTTGAATTAGTATCATTTAATGAATAAATAGAAATATTCCAGTTATCTGGTAATACTACTAAACCATTTACCCCATTCACCACTGCTTTTGCGAAGAGAATACCAGAGGATGTATTGCGACCATGTAAAAGGTAACCCCATTCAGAAACCCCACCAACCCCATTATATTGTTTCAGAGTTCTCCATCCTATATTTTCGTTATTTCCTCCATTAAAAATTGCATTATACCCCCAGTCTCCTTGACCGCTCATTTGATAAAGACCATTATATGGAATTTGGGAAGGTCTGTAATCGTCTACATTTGTACTCGTACTCCACGGTTGATAGCAGAAAGAACTATGTTCGTGGATATAACCAGTGGTTCCCCAGCCAAATAAATCTCTATCAACATTCTGAAATTCACTATTTTGCCCTGTCGTCGTGCCAAGATAATCCCATTGGTGTTCAGCAAATTTCCAATATGGGTTACTTGCGCTTCCAATATATTGCAAATTTCCCTTTGAGAAGTATACCTGTTTTGTATCACTCACGGAAAACAAACCATTAATTGCTCCAATTGGAATATCCGAAACAACAGCATTGTCAACCTCAAGACCTATTCCTTGTGGAAAATATCCATTATCAGCAATAGTTGCAATCGCTGGTCGTGTTCCGATGTAAACTCCATCTTCCGAATAAGCCGACCCTTCTTCCCCTTCCTCTAAAGCCACTTGCGGCAGCAAAATTGCCCATTTTTCGACATTTTCGCCACTTCCAGCGGGGAGCATAATCATGCCTTCACCGTCCATGCTGGGTGTCATCGTGTTTTGCGTGAAATCCACGGTCACCTTGTTTTTCATTCCTGTAATGCAAATAGGCGAATTTGATGGTGTTGTCACATTGAATTTCACCAAAGCGCATTTGTTCAGCAAATGGGCAGAGTAGGCCGTTACACCCGAAACATAGTTCTCGTTGGATGCAGCACACGAAATCACAGGCAAATGTTCCGTCTGGTCACTGATGATGACCGAACATTCTTCCGTTGTACCTACAGAAAGGGTTTCCGTCGGGGTTACATTGCCGAGGAAATAGAATTGCAAGGGTTGGTTTTCGGTCGGGTTGGTGATGTTGCCAACGAAATTGGTGCCGTTGTGGGTCAAGAATCCGACATACTTCCCCCCGCTGCCCACATAAATCTTGTCGCCAGTTTCAAAATCAACCGTGCCTATCGAAGGATTCACCACCACCCTTGAGCCATTATTTTTGGTCACATCAAGGGTAATAGTTACCACCTCATCGTTGGAAGTCGGTTGTCCTTCGTTTTTCTTGCATTGCGACATCGTCACGGCCAATGCAAAAGCCATCAGAATCATGCTGGTTTTCTTCATTTTATGTTCTCCTTTTTACTTTTGTTGTTTCTTTTGTTTGATTTTGTTGCTGCATAGCCTGCACTGGCCAAAAGCAGGGTGAATAATCCGCCTCCAAGCGGTGCGCCGAAAGTCTGGTTGGTGACATTCACTCCTTCGGTCGGATTACCAAAGGTTTGATTGGTGACATCACTCCCGTCCAAAGGATTGCCAAAACCTTGGTTGGTCAAGGTTGCCGCCCCACCGTTTCGAGGCCCCGTTGGTTCCTCGCCGCGTTGGAACAAACCGCCCTGGGCTGTTGCAGCCATCGGAACAGCCAACGCCATCAGCATTGCCAACATTTTCAGTTTCTTCTTTGTCTTGATGTTTCGCATAATTTGAAACCGTTTTTGCCCTTTGGCTCAAATGGGCGGTTTTGAAAACACCTACAGAGCGGAGCCTCCCAAACTCATCCTTATCTCAATCGGTTGGGTCTGGACTCCCACAAGAAGGAAGATATGAATCAAGGATTTGCTCCGCTGATTATGTTGTGTATAACTAGACGCAACATAACAGCGAAAGCAACCTCTTCTCTTAACCTCCTCTTGCGCGAATTGTCCAGATTCACCGATTAGGAATAAAGCGAAGAATGCGCTTTCTCTGGCCGCGACGATTTCTCCCGTTTTGGCAGGGGCAAAAATAGGGAAATCTTTTGATTCGACGATACGAAGTGAGTCAAAATTTCTTTTGGGTGGAGGGAAAAGAAACAAATCTTTCACAAATCTGCCGGAAATACCGTTTCCATTTGGAGAATATTGGTATTTTTGCGGCGAGAAAACAAATTTTGGGGTTATGACGACATTTGCACTAAACAATTTATGGAGTTACCTTCAAGGGCTAATGCTTTCGCAAAGCGAGCGCGAATGGTTAGTGGGAAAACTCTCCGCGCCAGTGGAGAAGGTTTCTGACGTGGCAAAGGAAGACACTGCGAAAAAAACATACAATGTGATTCCCATATCGCCAAAATTAAAATGGTTACGCATACATACTGATGCAGCACCCAAATGGAACCGTCAAGAGGCGTGGAATCGCCTGACCGACAAACAGCGCGAAGAAGCCACACGCTTGCATTTGTCGGCAGAGGACATGGATGAACGGACATTTTACATTATAGAAAAGCACCTGAGATGAAGCATGTATTTCTTGACACGAACATTCTGCTCGACCTCGTTCAAAACCGTGAAGGTTTCGACAATGCCGTAAACATTTTAGAAGGTGCTTTCAAAGGCCAATACTCAATTTGTGCCTGCACATTATCCTATGCCAACATTGCTTATGTTTTGCGTAAAGAGTCCAAGGAGCGGCGCTATCAATTACTGTCACTGTTGGCAGAAACAGTACCCATGTTGCCACTGATGCCTGATAATGTCAACATTGCCATTGCCAATCCTGTAAACGATTTCGAAGACATGCTGCAATACCAATGCGCCAAAGCCAACGAATGCGATGTCATCATCACGAACAACGGCAAAGACTACGCCGAGTTTTGCGACCTACCTTTTATGACTGCCGCTGAATTTTTGAAGGAATTAACTGATTGAATCCTTCCTAAAAACCTCACCGCGAAATCACTTTATAATGCGTGACCTTCCCATCTTTCCAAGTACATTCCACCACTTTCCCACCACGGGCGCAAAGCCCTTTGAAATGGCCGTCTTTCCATACTGATGGCAGTGCCGGCAATAACTCAATTTGACCGTCGTGGCTTTGCAACAACATTTCGGCGATGCCTGCCGTGCCACCAAAGTTGCCGTCGATTTGGAAAGGCGGATGGGCGCAGAAAAGGTTTGGATAAATGCCTGCACGATGTTTGCCGTCAGGTTTGATGGCGGGTTCCAATAGATTTCTCAGGAGTTGATAGGCATGGTCGCCATCGCCGAGGCGCGCCCAGAAGCAGATTTTCCACGCCCGCGACCAACCTGTGCCCTCATCACCACGGCGACGCAAGGTCTCACGGCAGGCATCCATTAATAAAGGTGTCTTGGTTTTTGTGAGCATCGTGCCTGGATACAGTCCAAACAGATGCGACACATGGCGATGCTGCGGCTCCACCTCCTTGTAGTCCTTCAGCCATTCCTGCAAATAACCCGCCTCGCTGACCTGCATGGGCGGAAAATGAGATTTCGCGGCTTTCAGACTATCAGAAAAAGTCTCATCCATACCCAAAATCTCCGCCGACTGACAAACCGCGTCATACAACTCACTGACAATCTGCACATCCATCGTACTGCCCATGCATACGCTCACGGCTGTGCTGTCGTTGAGCCAAAAGGCATTCTCGGGCGAAGTTGTCGGGGCGGTGACAAGCCAGCCGTGTTCGGGTTCTTCAATCATAGCATCCATGAAAAACATGGCTGCTTCTTTCATCAATGGATAGGTTTTTCTCAAAAAAGCCGTATCTTGCGTGAACTCAAAATGCTGCCAAGCGTGCAAGGCCAACCAAGCCCCACCCGTGTTGGTCGCGCCCCATGAGGGATGCTCGCCCGGTGCCGTGAAGCCCCACGGATTGCAGACCACATGCGCCGTCCAGCCTCGGGCACCGTAAAAATCGCGGGCGGTCTTGCTCCCCGACGGCATAAGCCCTTCGGCAAAACGAATCAGCGGCAAATGCAGTTCCGAAAGGTTGCAGACTTCGCAGGGCCAGTGGTTCATCTCCACATTAATATTAAGGTGATAGTCGCCGTTCCATGGGGTTTGAATCGTGTTGGCCCAAAGCCCTTGCAGGTTGGGCGGCAACAAATCCTCCCGTGTCGAACTGATGAGCAGGTAACGCCCATAATGAAAATAACAGGTCGGTAGCCAAGGGTCATCGTTCACCAAAAAGTCGCGCCAATGCTCATCCAAAGTCATGTCTTGATTGTCTTTTTGTTCGCCAATTTGCAACTCTACGCGGTCAAACAACTCATGGTGCGCCTTCAGATGGTCTTTTTTCACCTTCTCAAAACCTTTTTCGATGGCATTTTTCAGGTGTTCATTGACATACGCTTCGGGATTGTCGCATATAAAATCAGTGGCGGCGCAGAAATAGATGACTGTTTCGTTTTTTGTGGTAACTGATTGTGTTTTAGCATAATATTTCATTCCTTCTACTCCATCAACGTGGCTGTCCAATTGACCGCACATCACCACGCCATTGGCATCAGTGAACACTTCGGCTTTTTCTGGTCTTGAAAGTCCAAACGAACAAATGACGGGGCTTGTTATGCGCAAGACCGCCACATCATCGGGACGAGAAACGAATGCCTCACGCTCATAGTGTTGGCAGCCTTTATCAAATGAAACCTTGTGCGTAGCATCGTTTAGGCAAAGTGTTCGCTTATAGTTTGTTACGGAATCATCATTGGAATATTGGTATTCGATGGTCAAGTTACCCAAGGTCTGAAAACAGCCGAAAGGCACATTGGCACCTTGTCCGTGGCCTGAACCTTCGCCACCACAGACAAAGGTCTCGTACATCAAGTTTTGGGCTTCGTCATTCTTGCCTTCCTTCAACAGCCTTTGAATTTCAGGCAGCGATTGCAAGGCCAAAGGATTGCTGTCATCGCTTGGTGCACCGCTCCATAAAGCAATGTCGTTCAGCACGATAGTTTCTTTTTCAATGCCCCCATCGGGCATCATGCCGAGGTGTCCGTTGCCCAAGGGGAAACATTCCTCCCAAATTTGGGCGGGAGTGGTGTAGGTTAGGTTCCATGGCTCAATGGGTACCTGTTTTTGACACCCAAAAAAGACCAACAACGACACTATGAATAAAAACTTTCTCATAAGGCATCAAAATCCCGCCAATTCCATCGTCACCGTGGGAATCAGCAAGATGCCGCCGATGACAACCAAAACGAGGATGAACTTCCAGATGAAGCGAACCCACTTGTCCCAAGGGATGCGAGCCACGCCGAGGGCGGCCATCAAAACGCCGCTGGTGGGCGTAATCATGTTGGTGAAGCCATCGCCGAACTGGAAAGCCATCACCGTGGCTTGGCGCGAAATGCCAATCAAATCGCTGAAAGGTGCCATGATGGGCATGGTGATGGCGGCCTTGGCCGAACCGCTTGGGATGACGATATTAATCAAGGTCTGGATGCCGTACATGATTTCCGCCGAGGCAATCTTGCCCATGTTGCTCATCGACTTGGAGAGGCCGTAAAGAATCGTATCGATGATGCCGCCGTCTTGCAACACGATGACGATGCCACCCGCCAAACCCACGATGACCGCTGCCGAGAGGATGTCGCCCATGCCTTCAAGGAATAGTTTGGCGATGTCGCTCGCACTCTTGTCAACCGACAAACCGCTGGCGATGCCTAACACCAAGAACAGCGAGGCAATCTCCATGATGTACCATTCGTAACCCAGCACCCCTACAATCAGGAAGTAAACCGTGGCGAAAAGCAAGGTCAGGACAAAATAATGCACCGTTTTCCGCAAGGTGATAATGCTCAAAAGGGCAAACACCACCGTCCCAATGGGCAATAACGGCAAGGTGGTTTCACTATTGCCGATTTTCAAAGTTGTCTGCGGATAAAGCACTGAGAATATGATTAATACCACTGTCAAAAAAGCGAAGACGAACCAAGCCTTGCGCGGCGTGTGGCGTTCCATCTCTTCCTCGGGTACTTCAGCCATTTTGCGCCAATAGACATCGTCCTCATACATGATGGATGACTGCGGATTGCGTTTCACCTTTTTGGCGTAAAGCAAGACGAACACAATACCCACCACGGTCAGGATGGCCCAACAAACGGCGCGATAACCGAGACCCGTAAAGAGCGGAATATCGGCAATGCCCTGCGCGATGCCAATGGTGAACGGGTTGAGCATGGCACCCGAAAAACCAATGTGCGCGGCCACATACACCATGCACAAGCCCACGATGCTATCGTAGCCCATCGAAACGGCCAAAGGAATGATAATCAATGTGAAAGCAATGGTCTCCTCGCTCATACCAAAAACACTTCCGAAAAGGCTAAACAGCAACATAATCAAAATGATGACAATGTTGTTCACCCCGACTTTCCGCATTAACTTGCTGCGCTCCAAACGTTTGGTGAACCTAAGAAATGACAAAATGCCCATATCAATGGCGCGGCTCTTGTTCATAATCCAAAACGCGCCACCTATTATTAATATGAACACGATGATGTTGGCCTGCTTGACAAAGCCTTTGTAAAACGCCGAAAACACCTGCCAAGTCTGCGGTTCAGCATGAAAAGTTGAGGTCCCTGAGCCTGTCGAAGGGCCGACCTCCGGCAGTTGATCAGCATAATAAAACCGCATCACCGTTTCGCCGCCAACTTGTTCCTGAACATATTTCCCCGGAGGGATAATCCAAGTGAGCACCGCCGCAATGACGATGATAAAGAATACTATTACAAAAGTATGTGGGACTTTGCGCTTTTTCATCAGACAGAAATTTGTGGGCAAAGATATTGAAATAATCCCTAATTTTGCGCCAAATCTCAAAATCAAAGAAAAATGAAGAAAATTCTGACCCTTTTAACGCTGGCCGTCCTCGCGACTTTCGCTATGCCAGCCTCGGCGCAAGAAAAGAAGATGTTCACGCCCGCTGACGCTTCTTACAACAACCGCAGCCTCTATGCCCAACGCCCATCGCAACTGAAATGGATTGGCGACACCGATATCCTTATGAAGGTAAAAGACAAGGAAATCGTCACAATGAACCCCAACTCGACAAAGGAAACCACTTTCCTGACCCTCGACGAACTGAATGCCTACACCAAAGGCGAGGGCGTCAACGACTTGATGCGCATCCCCCAACTGACTTGGCTCAACGACTTCCAAGCCTATTTCTTTGGGTTGGGCGACAATGGCATCACGCTCAACAAGATGGACATCAAGAAGAAAACCATCAACGCCATGACCCACCTCCCACAAGGTGCTGAGAACCAAACCATCTGCAAACCCACTTTGAATGTGGCCTACACTATTGACAACAACCTCTACGTGGCCAAAGGCGACAAGCAAATCCAAATCACAGACAACCCTGAGCATGTCATTGCCGGTCAGAGCGTGCACCGCAACGAGTTCGCCATCGATGGCGGCATCTTCTGGTCGCCCGACGGCAAGCTCCTCGCCTACTACAGCATGGACGAGCGCATGGTGACCGACTATCCTTTGGTCGACGTCCAAGAGCGCATTGCCACGGCCAAGCCCATCAAATACCCAATGGCAGGCATGACGAGCCATCAAGTGACGCTGCACATTTATAACATCGCCACAGGCAAGGAAATCGTTGTCAAGACGGGCGAACCTGCCGAGCAATATCTCACGGCCATCACTTGGAATCCCGACAACAAGCGCATCTACATTGGCGTCTTGAACCGTCAACAGAACCACCTGAAATTCA
>Ga0310696_10010427_pt1 | contig 10688 bp, 5 predicted proteins | sample AusTroGonzalo_MG_4_FD_203885 | JGI IMG/M metagenome (GOLD analysis project Ga0310696, IMG submission 203885) | Bovine rumen microbial communities from tropical cattle in Woodstock, Queensland, Australia - Gonzalo_02 (v2) (version 2) | ecosystem: Host-associated > Mammals > Digestive system >... | reverse complement strand
CGCCTGATTTTTTTGCTGCAGATAAGGGGTTAGATTATTATCATGCTGCAAACATCTTACCGGATAAAGTCATAGGCGACGGTGACAGTGCAGATCCTCTTTTTTGGCAGCAGGCGGTGGCAAGCGGAAAAGCGGAAGTTTTTCCGGTTGACAAGGATAAAACCGATTTGCAGTTGCTGCTGGAAAATTTACCTACTGAAAAATTGTGGATTATTTCCGGTATATACGGAGGACGTCTGGATCATCTGCTCAGCGCCTTTGTGACACTTGGCAATGCAGCGCTGCAACAGAACCGTACCATTGTGCTGGCAGACGAAAGGGAGATTTCAGTTTTCGTTCCGGCAGGTGTGAAAATAGAATTTTATCCCCCTGCGGAAGAAACTCCGGTAGCCGTCTCCCTGCTTGCTTTTACGGAAAAAAGCAGGGTTTCCGTAAAAGGTACGAAATGGCTATTGGAAAATGCGGTGCTGAGCCGAGATAATCCGTATGCAATCAGCAACGAAATGAGCGAAGCAGAAATGATGAGGGAGCTTCCTCATATTTCTTTTTCCTGCCAAGAAGGAATGACGGTATTTTACGTAGCAGGATGAATCATAAGAAATAAAAAATTTTAATATTTTATTACTTCCAGAACTGGCATAAATCGTGTTCGTACAGTATGGAATGGTAACACTGAAGATAAAGATATAGATGCTGCAGACGATTAGTTAAGTTTATCAATAATATTAATTATTATGAGGTGATATAGTGGACGATACGACGAAGACCCCTGAACAGGAAAACATAAATGAACAGACAGACGATGTGGTTAATGATGACGGTTATATTGCTTCCGGCGGAAAAATCGAGGAAGTTGATTTGACCAATAAAATGAAAGATTCCTATATTAACTACGCCATGAGCGTTATCGTACAACGTGCGCTGCCGGACGTAAGGGATGGCCTGAAGCCGGTTCACCGGCGTATTCTGTATGCTATGCAGGAAGCCGGAATGACTTCCAACCGTCCTTACAAAAAATCGGCGCGTATCGTCGGTGAAGTATTAGGTAAATACCATCCGCACGGCGATGCTTCTGTTTATGATGCTACAGTACGTCTTGCCCAGGATTTTAATACCCGTTACCTGTTGGTAGACGGGCATGGCAACTTCGGCAGTGTGGATGGCGATAGTCCTGCAGCCATGCGTTATACGGAAGTCCGTATGACGAAGATTGCGGAAGCCATGCTGGAAGATATTGAAAAGGATACCGTTGAATTCGGGCCTAACTATGATGAATCATTAAAAGAGCCATCCGTATTGCCGGCCAAGATACCGGCACTGTTGGTTAACGGTTCCGCAGGTATTGCCGTTGGTATGGCTACTAACATACCGCCCCATAACCTGAGGGAAGTAGTCAAAGGCATCGATATGTTGATCGACAACCCGGACGTTACAGTGGATGAGCTGATGAGTGCCGTCAAAGGTCCGGACTTTCCTACGGGCGCTACTATTTTGGGCAGGGATGGTATCCGTCAGGCTTATGCTACAGGCAGAGGCATCATTAAAGTAAGAGCTAAGGCTGAAATAGAGCCTATGGCAAAAAATAAACACCGTATCGTAGTAACGGAAATTCCTTATCAGGTAAACAAAGCCCGTTTGCTGGAAAGTATTGCCAATCTGGTAAAAGACGGTGTAATTGAAGGCATTACAGACCTGCGGGATGAATCGGACCGCCGCGGTATGCGTATCGTAGTGGAACTGCGGGCGGACGTGGTCCCCGATGTCATTCTCAATAAATTATATAAACACACTCAGTTGCAAGATTCCTTTGGTGTTATTCTGCTGGCACTGGTAGATAACAAGCCTAAAATTCTGAATCTGAAACAGATTCTGGAATGTTATGTATCCCATCAGAAAGATGTTGTAACCCGGCGGACCCGTTATGATCTGGCAAAAGCAAAAGAACGGGCGCATATTTTAGAAGGTTTGAAAATTGCGCTGGATCACCTGGATGAAGTGATTCATACCATCCGCAACAGTGCTAATGCGGAAATCGCCAAAGCTTCCTTAATGGAAAAATTCACACTCTCTGACCGGCAGTCTCAGGCGATTTTGGATATGCGCCTGCAGCGCCTGACCGGTTTGGAACGGAAAAAAATAGATGATGAATATGTTGACGTAATACAGACCATCGATTATCTGGAAGGCGTGCTGGCGGACGAGCAGAAGGTTTTAGATATTATAAAGAAAGACCTGAAAGAAAAAGCAGATAAATTTGGCGATGACCGCCGGACACAAATTGTTGACGATACCGGGGATATGGATGTACTGGATTTGATAGCGGATGAAGATATTGTTATCACTTTGAGCAATCAGGGCTATATCAAGCGTCAGAGTGCGGACAATTTCAGTAAACAGCGTCGGGGCGGCATTGGCAAAAAAGGCGGCAGCGGCAAGAAAGAAGATGACTTTACCCAGTATCTGTTCCTGGCCACTACTCACAACTATGTGCTGTTCTTTACCAACAAAGGGCAGGTTTATACATTGCGGGGCTACCAGATTCCGGAAGCCAGCCGTACGGCCAAGGGTTCAGCTATTATCAATCTGTTGCAGCTGAGTCCAGGTGAAAAAATAACAGCAGTCATTAATGTAGCTGCTTTTGAAGAAGAAAAGTACCTGTTTATGGCAACCGACAGAGGTACGGTGAAACGCTGCAAGCTGACAGATTTTTCTTTCGTACGCCGCATCGGGCTGAAAGCCATTGTACTTAATGATGACGAAGAGCTGATCAGTGTCAGGATGACAGACGGCAAAGCGTCTATTTTGATGGCTACCCGGGATGGTATGGCAATCCATTTCAATGAAGACGATGTCCGCTGCATGAGCCGGGCTGCTCACGGCGTACGGGGCATCAACCTGGGACTCAACGATGTGGTAGTGGCTATGGACTGTGCGGAAGATCCTGAGAGTGAAGTGCTGACAGTGACCGGGAACGGTCAGGGCAAACGGACGAAGCTTTCAGAATACACCAAACAGACCCGTGGCGGCAAGGGCCGTATCAATTACAAGCTCACTGCCAAGACCGGTGATGTTGTGGGTATGACGGTTGTGGATCCGAAAGATGAGCTGTATATTATTACAGCAGCCGGTATTGTGATCCGTATGGATGTGAAACAGCTGCGCAAGTTGAAACGCAACACCCAGGGCGTGAATGTGATTACCTTGCGGGAAGGGGATAAAGTTACCTCTATTGCGACAGTTGAATCAGAAGAAGATATTATGAAGGAATAAAAAATGAACTTTTTTAAAGAAACCGATGTTGTCGTAATCGGCGGCGGCATCATTGGCACGGCTATACTGCGGGAACTGAGCAAGTATGATTTACAGTGCCTTCTTGTAGAAAAAGAACCGGATGTGTCCACAGGTACGACTAAAGCGAACAGCGCGGTGTTGCATGCGGGCTTTGACGCGCCTACAGGCAGCTGGAAGCAGAAGACGAATGTCCGGGGCAATGCACTGTACCATCAGCTGCAGGAAGAACTGGATCTGGATATCAAATGGACCGGCAGCCTGGTGGTTGCTACCAGTGAGGAAGAAGTACGGCAACTGCATAAGCTGCTGGAAAGGGGCAAGGCAAACGGCGTGCCCGGCCTTCAGATCTTAACCAAAACAGAAGTGCTGGAAAAAGAACCTAATCTGACCACGGCCATGGCGGCCCTGTGGGCGCCTACGGCCGGAGTGATCTGGCCCTTTGGCTGCGCTGTAGCTTTTGCCCAATGTGCGGTACAGAATGGGGCAGAAGTGATTCGTAACTGCGCCGTTACCGGTTTTGTGAAGGAAGACGGTGCTGTAACGGTAGTGAATACAACAAAAGGGGCTATCCGGACAAAGTTCGTAATCAATGCAGCAGGTGTCTATGCAGAGGAGATTGCAAAACTGGCCGGAGATGATTCCTTTACCATTACACCCCGGAAAGGCGAATACATTTTATTTGACAAAAAAGCGGCTTCTTCTCTTGTATATGGGGTTGTGTTCCCCTGTCCCAATGAAAAGAGCAAGGGGATTCTGGTATGTACCACGACTCACGGCAATACCTTTATCGGTCCTAATGCCAATGAACAGGCAAATAAAGAAGATACATCCGTAACCCCGGCCGGGATGGATGAGATTATTGCCGGCGCACGGAAATTAGTGCCTGACCTTCCCATGGGTTCGTGCATAACGGAATTTGCCGGGCTGCGGGCTGTATCTGATACGGGAGATTTTATTCTGGGCGCTTCCCAGGTTCCCGGCTTCTTTAACGCGGCAGGCATCCAGAGTCCGGGTATTGCGGCGGCCCCGGCCATCGCGGAAGTGGTGGTGGAAGCGCTTGGCAAAGAAATGCTGCTGCGTAAAAAAACAGGTTGGAACGGCAGGCTGCCGAAGAAAGTGGCCTTTAACCGTATGACGGCTGCAGAAAAGCAGGCAGCGATCCGGAAGAACCCGTTGTATGGCCGTGTGATCTGCCGCTGCGAAACGGTGACGGAAGGCGAGATTGTGGATGCCATCCATGAACCGGTAGGGGCCTGTACGGTGGATGGGGTGAAACGGCGTACCCGGGCCGGGATGGGCCGCTGCCAGGGCGGTTTCTGCGGGCCGCGGGTAGTGCAGATCATTGCGCGGGAATCAGGCATACCGGTAGAGCAGGTGTTAAAAGAACGGCAAGGCTCGGAACTGTATTTTAAAAAGTTCAGTGAGTGAAGGACTTCCGAAGCTGTAATTGCTGAAAGATGAGAAGAAGCTAAGGAAACGAAGGTTAATCAGCTTTTCCTTGACAACGGTTTTTGTGTTGGAGCGATAAAACAGAAATGGAACTTTACGATGTAATCATTATAGGCGGCGGTCCCGGGGGCTTGTCTGCCGCGCATGCAGCATATGAGAACGGCGCAAAAAAGATACTGGTGCTGGAACGTGACCGGGAACTGGGCGGTATTTTACAGCAGTGCATCCATAACGGATTTGGCCTGCATCATTTTAAGGAAGAACTGACGGGACCCGGTTATGCGGGCCGCTGTATTGACCTGGTCAAAGACAAACCGGAAATAGAGACCCTGACGGATACCATGGTGCTTTCTGTTACCAAAGATAAACAGGTAACGGCGGTAAACCCGGGAAAAGGCCTGTTTACCGTACAGGGAAAAACCGTGATCCTGACAATGGGCTGCCGGGAACGGACCCGGGGGGCCATCCGTACGGCAGGGGAACGTCCGGCCGGCGTGTTTACGGCAGGGGCGGCCCAGCGTATGGTGAATATGGAAGGCTATCTGCCCGGCAAGAAGATCGTCATCCTGGGCAGCGGCGATATCGGCCTCATCATGGCCCGGCGCATGAGCCTGGAGGGATGTAAGGTGCAGGCGGTCTGTGAGATCTGCCCTTATTCCAACGGACTGACCCGGAACATGGTACAGTGTTTATATGATTTTGACATTCCGCTGTATCTGTCCCATACCATTTTAAAGATAAAAGGCAAAGACCGGGTGGAAGGCGTTACCGTAGCAAAGGTAGATGAACGGATGCGTCCTATTCCCGGCACGGAGTTTGAGATTGAGTGCGATACGCTGCTGTTGTCTGTAGGCCTGATTCCGGAAAATGAACTGTCCATGGCAGCCGGTGTGGAGATAGCGCCCTTTACCAACGGGCCCAGGGTAGACCAGCGGCGGCAGACGAACCTGTCGGGCATCTATGCCACAGGCAATGTGGTGCATGTGCATGATCTGGTGGACTTTGTCTCCGATGAGGCGGAGATTGCAGGAAAGTTTGCAGCGCTGGAGGCGCAGGGCAAACTGGCAGCTGCTGTGAATACAGTGGAAGTTTCTCCGATAAATGGCGTCCGTACCTGTGTGCCCCAGGTGCTTCACCTGCCGGAAGGCGGCGAGCCGGTACGCCTGTTCATGCGGGTAGGCGCGCCGGACCGGAAGGTTACGCTGGAAGTGAAATGCGGTGAGGAAGTGCTGGTGAAAAAGCTGTTGCCGGTAGTGAAACCCAGTGAGATGATCACGCTGGATATACCTGCAGCCAAAACAAAACTGATGCAAAAAACCATCACCGTAGGCCTGCAGCCAAAGTAAGACCAGGTATATTTTAGAGAAGGTGCAGGCTGCTGTATGGCTGGTACATTTTAAAGTATATAGAAAAGAGAAAACAAAAATGGAAACAAAAGTGATGAACTGTATCATGTGCCCTATGGGCTGTGAAATGACTGTTACGTTGGAAAACGGAAAGTTTGTCAGCGTAACCGGTAATACCTGCCCCCGGGGAGCCAAATATGCGGAGACGGAGGTTACGGATCCAAGGCGGATGCTGACGACTACGGTACGGATCCAGGGCGGATTGCTGCCTCTGCTGCCGGTTGTCTCGGCAGATGTGCTGCCCAAAGGAAAGATTGCTGACTGTGTGGCATACTTGCGGAACGTAACCGTGCAGGCGCCGGTGAAGGCCGGAGATGTAATTGTGCCGGACATTTTAGGCTTGGGTGTGAATATAGTGGCGAGCAGGGATATGTAAGGATAAAACGTTGTGCAGAGGATGATAATAACAGTTCTTTTTCCAGCAAACAACAGGCTATTTTTAATAAATTCTTTTAAAAAATAAAAATTTTTCTGAAAAAATGGTTTTTGTAGCTTTTTTGTGTTATAATACATTCATAAAGTTATATACAATCATGTAATTTTTGCAGAAAAAAATTAAGGGAGGGTCCACAGTGTCTGACACAAAGTCATTTAAGGAAAAATGTCGGCGTTTAGGCGCAAAAATCAAGTATTACCGTACCATCGCAGGGATGAACCAAACTGCATTGGCCATTAAACTGGGTATATCTTATCAGTATCTTAGCCGGATAGAATGCGGGAAGCAAAGTCCCAGTTTTCCTTTGTTAGTTTCTCTGGCGGAGCAATTGCATGTTGACCTGTCAGAATTGGTCAGCGACAAAGATAACCGGTAGTATTAATTTTGGTTGGATGGAATTTTAAAAGGTTTTATAAAAGATTAAGAAAGACGGCATTGAAAAAAGCCGTCTTTCTTTTTTTGATATAATTAAGGCCCGGAAGCGCTGTGTAGCGTCCGGGCCTGTTTTAATGTTAGCTGTTATACTCAGTCAATCGTCCAATTAACCTGATTGGTATGCAGGTAGTGTTCCGCTTTTTCAGATAAGGGTTTGTCCAGGAAGTTTTTGTACAATTCCTGAATATACGGATTTTCATAGGAAACACGGAGCTTGGAACGTTTGTCCAGATCTTTCAGGTAATTTCCGCGTTCCCATGCCAGTTCTTCACCTTCGTGGATGGGTTGTCCGCCGCCTCCACTGCAACCGCCGGGACAAGCCATGACTTCCACGAAATCGTAATGCGCCGAACCGTTTTTAATGGCTTCCACCAGATCCCGGGCGCAACCCAGGCCGCTGGTAACAGCCAGACGAAGGGTGACACCGGCTACGGTAATTTCTGTTTCACGCCAGCGATCCAGCCATTTCCACTGGATGAAAGTATCAGGATTTGGCGGATTTTGCCCGGTAAGCATGTAATACGCGTTGCGGACAGCTGCTTCCATTACGCCACCAGTGGTGCCAAAGATAACGGCTCCGCCGGTTCCTTCTCCCAGAGGTTTGTCAAAAGGCTCAGGTTTTAGTTTGGCGACGTCAACGTTTGCAGCCTTTAACATACGGACCAGTTCCCGGGTCGTAATAACGTAGTCAGTATCTTTTATGCCGGGATCACTGTTTACTTCAGGCACATCAGCCTCGTATTTTTTTGCCACACAGGGCATAACTGCTACGCATACGATTTTTTCCGGTGAAACATTCAGTAATTTGGCGTAGTAGCTTTTTACGATTGCGCTGAACATCGACATAGGTGATTTGGAAGTGGACATGTAATGAACCATTTCCGGATATTCTTTTTTTAAGAACCTGATCCAGCCGGGGCAGCAGGAAGTAAACATAGGAACAGGATATTTGCCTGCGTTTTCAATATGCTCAATCAATTCGGCGCTTTCTTCCATTATAGTTAAGTCAGCGGAGAAGTTGGTGTCAAACACGTAATCAAAACCCAGGTGACGAAGAGCTGCCGCCAGTTTTTCCGGAGTGGCCATTTCCCTGGGGACATTGGCTTCTTCGGCCCAGGCGGTACGTACTGCAGGGGCAGGCTGTACGATGACGATTTTTTCCGGATCTGACAGGGCGTTCCAGATTTTTTCCGTGTCGTCCCGTGCGCTTAATGCGGCAACCGGGCAATGGGTGATACACTGTCCGCACAGGGTACAGGTGTTTTGTATCATACCGACCCGGGTACGTTTTCCAGTATTAACCAGATCCCAGACATGCATATTCTGTATCTGATCACAGACCTGGATACAACGCATGCATTGCACACATTTTGTTTCGTCGCGGTTCAGCGGAAAGGCATTATCCCAGGCTTCCTGCCGGTATTTTTTGGGATAGGTGTCCATATTTATACCTAGCTGAGCTGCTACACGTTGCAGCTGGCAATTGCCGTTACGTGGGCAGGACGGGCAATTACAGTTATGCTGGGATAAAATCAACTCGACATTTAAACGGCGTGCCATCCGGACCTTGGCAGAACGTGTAGAAAGTTCCATGCCTTCCTGTACTTTTGTGTTGCAGGAAGAAACCAGACGCTGCTGGCCTTTAACCTCTACCAGACATAAACGGCAGGCGCCGATTTCATTCAGGCCTTCGAGATAACATAAAGTGGGAATAGAAAAACCATTATCGCGGGCTGCCTGCAAAATCGTGATATCATCACGAACCTGCAGATTCTTTCCATCTATTATGATATTTACCATGGTAAATTCCCTCCCTTCTTTAAGGCGCCGAGGCCGAATTTATCGCACCGGAGGCAACGAAGCGCTTCCTGTTTGGCTTCTCTTTCAGATAGTCCTTTACCTACGGCTTCGAAATCGTGTTTTCGGATACCGGCTTCCCTGTCTTTTATGTTGCAGCGTCCGCAGGGTTTGCGGTCAATAAAATGAGGAGCAGCTGCCTGTACGCCGAAATCCAGTTTATGATTGAAGCCGAGATACCGGTCAATGTTGATGGCCGCTACTTTGCCCGCGGCAATGGAACGAATGAGGGTAGCAGGACCGGTAACGCAGTCGCCGCCTGCGAAGATACCGTTGCTTCCGGCAATGGAACCGTCGGCCATTGCGTCGATAACGCCCTTTTTGACCGGAATGCCCTGTTGATTGAAGTGCTGCCATTCGATATCCTGGCCAATGGCAGAGACTATCAGATCACAGGCAAGTTCCAGTACCGGTTCCGGCGCGTCGTAAGGTTTGGGGCGGCCGCCTTCGATAGGTCCTGGAATCTGCGGGCGCAGGGCCAATGCTTTTACGTGGCCGTTTTCATCTGTTTCTACATGGTCCGGAGCATACAGCTGCAACAGTTCACAGCCTTCTGCGATAGCTCCATCGATTTCTTCATCTAAAGCAGGCATATCGGCACGGCTGCGTCGATATGCGATATAAACTTTCTCTGCTCCAAGGCGTACAGAAGTACGGGCGGCATCCATTGCAACATTGCCGCCGCCTACGATGACGACTTTCTTGCCTGTAAGATCCGGTGGATTGCCGTATCCCACTTCACGTAATATTTCAATGGCAGAAATGACGCCAGCGCTTTCTTCTCCGGGAATACGCATTTTTTTTGCGTTATGTGCGCCAAAAGCCAGATAGACAGCGTCGTAATCTTTTCGCAAATCTTCAACTGTAAAATCTTTACCCACAGAAATACCGAATTGTGTTTTGACGCCGGTAGAGAGGATATGGTTAATGTCCGCATCCAGATATTCACGCGGCAGACGGTAAGCCGGGATTCCATACCTGATCATACCGCCCAGTTTGTCCAGGCGTTCCATAATAGTAACCTGGTGTCCCATCAGCTGCAGGTAATAAGCAGCAGTCAGGCCGCCGGGGCCGCCGCCGACGACAGCGACCTTTTTACCGGTTTCCGGCAGACGTGCCGGGGCTGGTACAGATTCAATATGTTCCGCAGCGTAACGCTTTAAGCCGCAAATATTGATTGCTTCGTCTATCATGTTGCGGCGGCAGTTGGCCTCGCAGGGATGCTCGCATACGAAGCCGCAGGATGCCGGGAACGGATTATCTTTTCTGATTAAACGGACAGCGTCTTCGTTGCGTCCGTCAGCTATTAATGAAAGATATCCGGGGATATTGACATGCGCCGGGCAGGCTACACGACAGGGTACCGGCTGATTCTGATGCATCAGGCAGGCATGGTGCTGAATGTGTTCCTGATATTCGTCTGCAAAGGCCGCCAGGCTATTCAAGACTATTTCGGCAGCGCCGTAGCCGATGGCGCAGTCTGCGGAAAGGAAAATACTTTCAGCGGTTTTACGCAATATTTCCAGATCTTCCGGAGACGCTTCATTATCCAGGATTTTTTCCAGCAAATCTCCCAGTGGTCCCAGGCCGATACGGCAGGGAACGCATTTGCCGCAACTCTGAGTATGGCACATGCGCACAAAGGAGAGGGTGATGTCTATGGGACAAACACCTCCGGGACTGGCTTCCAGACGTCCTTCCATGGTCTGGTACATTGCGTCGAGAACTTTTTGTGACTTCTCGGGAATGTCCAGTGTGATTTTGCTCATGATGATTACCTTCCTCTTTAAGCAGTATAGTTTTGAGTTTTCTGC
>Ga0310696_10010423_pt1 | contig 10690 bp, 6 predicted proteins | sample AusTroGonzalo_MG_4_FD_203885 | JGI IMG/M metagenome (GOLD analysis project Ga0310696, IMG submission 203885) | Bovine rumen microbial communities from tropical cattle in Woodstock, Queensland, Australia - Gonzalo_02 (v2) (version 2) | ecosystem: Host-associated > Mammals > Digestive system >... | reverse complement strand
AGATCACCAGCACGGAAATCGTGGCCTATGCCTCTCCGGAAGGCTCCGTCAGCCTGAACGACAAGCTCTCCGGCAACCGTTCCGGTTCCGCCTCCAAGGCCTGGGATAAGGTGACCAAGGGCACGGACGTGACGGATCCCCTCGTCCGCAGCGTGGGTGAAGACTGGGAAGGCTTCCGCCAGCTGGTCTCCGAGTCCAATCTGGAAGACAAGGACCTCATCCTGCGCGTCCTCTCCATGTACAGCGACCCTGCCGTCCGCGAGAATGAAATCCGCAACATGTCCCAGGTGTTCACCGCCCTCAAGAGCGAGGTTCTCCCGCAGCTGCGCCGCGCCCGCCTCATCGCCAACGTGGAATACCAGAACTACACCAACGAGGAACTCCTCGCCCTGCTGGAGAACAACGCCGACATCCTGGACGAAGAAGCCCTCCTGCGCGCCGCTTCCGTGGTGAAGGACGCTTCCCAGAAGGAGAACATCTACCGCAAGGCCGTCAAGCAGTTCGGCAGCGACCGCGCCCAGTACAACCTGGCCGCCCTGTTCCTGTCTCAGGGCAAGGACAACAAGGCCGAGACCGAGCTTGCCAAGGTGAAGGCCAATGACGCCGATGTTATCAACGCCAAGGGTGTCATCGCCCTCCATCGCGAAGACCTCGAGACCGCGGAGGCCTGCTTCCGTAAGGCCGCCAATGCCGACGCCAAGGCCAACCTGGGCATCGTTCTCATCCTCACCGGCCGCTACGACGAGGCCGCCCGCGTGCTGGAGAACCCGAAGGGCTGCTGCCACAACTCCGTGCTCGCTTATATCCTCACCGGCCAGCTGTCCAAGGCTATGAGCACCGCCCACTGCCAGGATCCCAAGGTCCAGTACCTCAAGGCGATTGTGGACGCCCGTCGCGGCAATGCCGCCGGCGTGAAGGAAAACCTGGAGAAAGCCTTCAAGAGCAACGCGCTGCGTGAGCGTGCTGCCAAGGATATTGAATTCGTAGGCTACAGCTTCTAATCGGGCGTGCGCACCGGTAAGAAGGATTTCTACGCCAGCCGCTCCACCGCATGGTGGAAGGTGGCCATCGCCATGATCGGCTCCTGCATGTCCGGGGTGACGTTTGTCTCCGTCCCGGGTATGGTAGGAGCCGTTGGCTTTGGATATCTCCAGATGGCCCTGGGCTTTTTCCTGGGCTATCTGGTGATTGCTTTTGTACTCACGCCGCTGTATTTCCGGCTCAATGTGGTGTCGGTTTACGAGTACCTGGACAAGCGCTTTGGGATGGCCTCCCACAAGACCGGCGCCTGGTTCTTCTTCCTTTCCAAGATGCTGGGTGCGGCGGCCCGGCTCTACCTGGTCTGCGCCACGCTGCAGCTGCTCTTGCTGGGGCCGCTGGGCGTGCCTTTCTGGATCACCGTGGTAGTGTCCGTGCTGCTGGTGTGGCTGTACACGGTCCGGGGCGGCGTGAAGGCCGTCATCGGTGTGGACATCATCAAGACGGTGTGCATGGTGGGGACGGCGGTGCTGTGCCTGGTGCTCATCGGCCGGGAAACCGGCAGGCCGGACACCTCGCTCATGCGCGTGTTCTATTTCGATGACGTGAACCATCCGCAGTTCTTCTGGAAGCAGCTGCTGGGCGGCCTGCTCACCGTGGTGGCCGCCACCGGCCTGGACCAGGACATGATGCAGCGCACGCTGGCCTGCAAGAACGTGCGGGACTCCCAGAAAAACCTCATCGTCTCCAGCTTGCTGCAGACGGCGGTCATCGCCCTCTTCCTCTTCCTGGGCGTGTACCTGTATCAATATGCCGCCCTGCACGGTCTGGACGCCAGGGGGGACGATATCTTCCCGGCCGTCACCTGGAACGGTGGCCTGCCCAAGGTAGTGGGTGCCCTGTTCCTGATCGGCCTGGTGATGGCGGGTTTCCCCGCCGGCGGCTCTGCGCTCACGGCGCTCACCACGTCATTTACTATTGATATCCTGGACGGAAAGGACCAGCATCGTTCCTGGGTGCATTCCGGCATGGCCGTGCTGATGGCTGTTTGCATCATCGTCTTCGGCCTGCTGAATTCCACCAGCGTCATCGATGCCGTCTATCGCCTGGCCAGCTACACCTACGGTCCCATCCTGGGCCTGTTCGCCTTCGGCCTCTGCTGCCGGCGCCCCGTCCGGGACCGCTGGGTTCCCGTGGTGGCCCTCGCCGCCCCGCTGCTCTGCCTGGTCCTGGACCTCAATTCCGTCCGCTGGTTCAACGGCTACCACTTCAGCTACGAGATCCTCCTCTTCAACGCCCTCTTCACCATGGCCGGCCTCTGGCTCCTCAGCCTCCGCCCCGCCGCTTCCCGCTAACAGTCCATTAGTTCCGCACCACCACGTTGCCGCCGGCCACATCCACCTGGACGACGGATTCCTTGTGGACGCTGCCGTCCAGGATGCGCTGGGCCAGGAGGTTCACCAGTTCGCGCTGCATGAGACGCTTCACGGGACGCGCGCCGTAGGCGGGGTCGTACCCGTGCTCCACCATGTAGTCTTCGAAGGCCGGGGTGAACTGCACGGTGACGCCGCTCTCGGAGAGCTTCTTCTGCAGCTGCTCCTCCTGCATGTGCAGGATGTCGCGGATATCGGCCTTGGTGAGCGGGTCGAACATAATGATTTCATCGATCCGGTTCAGGAACTCCGGACGCACCGTAAGTTTCAGGACGTCAAGCACTTTCTTGGCGCATTCGTCCAGCAGGCTCCGGCGGTTGGCGATGGCCTGCATGTCCAGCCCGTTCACTTCCGGGAGCTTCTCCATGTAGCTTTGGATGATGTCCGCGCCCGCATTGGAGGTCATGATGAGGATGGTGTTCTTGAAGTCCACCGTGCGGCCCTTGTTGTCCGTCAGGCGGCCGTCGTCCAGCACCTGCAGGAGGATGTTGAACACGTCCGGGTGCGCCTTTTCGATTTCATCCAGCAGGACCACGGAGTAGGGTTTCCGGCGGACGGCCTCGGTAAGCTGGCCACCTTCATCGTACCCCACGTATCCCGGAGGCGCGCCGACCAGACGGCTGACGCTGTGGCGCTCCTGGTATTCGGACATATCGATCCGGGTCATCATGTTCTCGTCGTTGAAGAGGAACTCCGCCAGGGCTTTGGCTAGCTCCGTCTTGCCAACGCCGGTGGTGCCCATGAAGAGGAAGGAGCCGATGGGACGCTTCTCATTGCTGAGGCCCGCGCGGGACCGGCGGACGGCATCGGCCACGGCCTTGATGGCCGCGTCCTGGCCCACCACCCGCTTGTGGAGTTCGCTCTCCATGCGCAGGAGTTTCTCCTTCTCGCTTTCCAGCATCCGCTTCACGGGGATGCCGGTCCACTTGGCCACCACCTCTGCGATATCCTCAGGCGTAACCGCCTCTGTGATAATGGGATTCTTGATGGATTCCGCCTTGGCGGTGAGCTCGTCGATGCGCTTTTGCGTCTGGGCCATCTTGCCGTAGCGGATTTCCGCCACCTTGGCGTAGTCGCCGTTCCGCTCCGCGGTCCTGGCCTGGAGGCTGAGGTCCTCCATCTCCTGACGGGCCGTCTGCAGGCCACCCAGGGTTTCCTTTTCCTCGTTCCAGCGCTTCATCAGTTCCTCCCGCTTAGCCTGGAGGTCCTTTAGTTCGGCCTCCAGCTTCTCCATTTTCATGGAGGTTCCTTCGCGCTTAATCGCCTCACGTTCAATTTCTTTCTGACGGATGGCGGAATTAAGGTCGTCAATGGGCTCCGGCACGGAGTTCATCTCCAGCCGCAGCTTGGAGGCGGCCTCGTCCACCAGGTCGATGGCCTTATCCGGCAGGAAGCGGCTGGTGATGTAGCGATGGCTCAGGTTCACGGCGGCGATGAGGGCGTCATCCTCGATGCGCACCTTGTGGTGGTTCTCATAGCGCTCCTTCAGGCCCCGCAGGATGGCGATGGACTCCGCAGGGGAAGGCTCGTCCACCATCACCATCTGGAACCGGCGCTCCAGGGCCTTGTCGGCCTCGAAGTACTTCTGGTATTCGTCCAGGGTGGTGGAGCCGATGGTTCTCAGCTCGCCGCGCGCCAGGGCCGGCTTCAGGATGTTGGAAGCGTCCATGGCGCCGCTGCTGCGGCCCGCGCCCACAAGGGTGTGGATTTCATCGATGAAGAGGATGATCTCACCGGCGCTGTCCACCACTTCCTTCACCACGCCTTTCAGACGCTCCTCGAACTCACCCTGATATTTGGCGCCCGCGATAAGGGCTCCCATGTCCAGGGAATAGACTTTCTTGGATTTCAGGTTCTCGGGCACCTGCCCGTTGACGATGTTCTGGGCAATGCCCTCGCTGATGGCGGTCTTGCCCACGCCCGGCTCACCCACCAGGATGGGGTTGTTCTTGGTGCGCCGGCTCAGAATCTGCAGCACGCGGCGGATTTCATCGTCGCGGCCGATCACGGGGTCCAGTTTGCCCTGGGCGGCCCGCTCGTTCAGATTGATTGCGAATCTTTGTAAGAATGTATTGTCTGCCATAGTTTTGTCCTCCTTTGTTTGCCAGTATTTCTTCAATCTCTATTCCCATCGGCTTTTACTGACAATTTGGCAGGAACGGCTCTCAGAACAAAAACCGTCGCAGGTCATCAAAAAAGTTGACTACCTGCGACGGTAAATGCATTGTAAGGCCGTTTTGCGTTGCAGGTCTCCGGGAAAAATGAGGACCTGCGACGCTTGGTTGGCGGCGTAAAGACGGTGGCGGCTAAACCTCCCGGGTGTTGTGCTGGGCGGAAAGCACAACGCTCCCGGCCAGGGCCAGGAGCGCAGATATCAAAAGTTTACGCATAGTCTTCGGTTACACCTCCGTGGCGGTGGCGAACTCCTGCAGGAAGCGCATGTCGTTCTCGAAGTAGTGGCGGAGGTCATTGACCTGCCATTTGAGCATGGCGATGCGTTCGACGCCCATGCCGAAGGCGAAACCGCTGTACTCGTTGGGATCGATGCCGCTGGCCTTCAGGACGTTGGGATCTACCATGCCGCAGCCCATGATCTCCAGCCAGCCGGTGCCCTTGCAGATGTTGCAGCCCTTGCCCTTGCAGATGTTGCAGCTGACGTCCACCTCTGCGGAAGGCTCCGTGAAGGGGAAGTAGGAAGGACGCATGCGGATTTCCGTCTCCGGGCCGAACATCTCCCGGGCAAAGAGCAGGATGGCCTGCTTGAGGTCCGCAAAAGTGACGTCCTTGTCGATATACAGTCCTTCCACCTGGTGGAAGATGCAGTGTGCGCGGGCGCTGATGGCCTCGTTGCGGAACACGCGGCCGGGGCACACCACCCGGATGGGCAGCGGCTGCTTCTCCATGGTACGCACCTGTACGGAAGAGGTATGCGTGCGCAGGAGCAGGGGATTGAGGTGACCGGTGCTCACGAAGAAGGTGTCCTGCATCTCGCGGGCGGGGTGGTTCGGCGGGAAGTTCAGGGCCTCGAAGACGTGGTAATCGTCTTCGATTTCCGGGCCTTCCGCCACGTCGTAGCCGAATTTGCGGAAAATGTCCACAATCTGCTGCCGGACGATGGAAACGGGATGGCGGCTGCCCAGGGGCATGGCGTCACCAGGCATGGTGAGGTCCTCCTTGGGGGCCTCCGCCACGGCGGCCTGCTCGGCTGCGGCCTTCAGCTCCTCGATGCGGGCGGCGGCGGCTTTCTTGAGCTCGTTCAGCTTCTGGCCGTACTCCCGCTTGAGTTCCGGCGCCACGGAGCGGAACTGCTCCATGAGGGCGGTGATTTCTCCCTTCTTGCCCAGGAAACGCACGCGGGCTTCTTCCGCTTCCTTCTGCGAGGCAGCTTTCAGTTCTTCCAGTTCCTTGAATATCTTTTCAATGGTCTCTTTCATAGCGCGATTGATTAAATCATGCAAAGTTAACTATTTTTTTCGCTTGTCGCGTGCTTTCTTGGCGCGAGCGCCGCCCGACTTCATATATTTCTTCCACTGCTCCTCCGAGAAGACGGCGTTGTAGGCTTTGTCGGTGTTTTCGGCCCATTTGTCCTGCACTTCCTGGTACAGGTCCATGTTCTCCACTTTGGCCTTCTGCAGCTGCTCCAGTTCATCCGTCAAGGCGGCCAGGTTGTGCGTGAGGATGGAATCCACATAGAATTCCTGCCAGTACTCCAGGTCCAGCAGGGTGCTCAGGCGTTCCACTTCCTTGTCGATGTATTCCAGCAATTGCTTCTCCTGCTTTTCCTTATCCTGGGGCGGATTTTGGGCCCAAAGACCCGCCGTCAGGGGCGTTATGAGGGCGAAGATGCACAAAAAACGATAAAATTTCATATCTTTGCAGTTCGGGTCACAAGTGACAAAATTACGCATTTATTCCAAAAAGCGCAAAAACGATGAGAAAAAGCATCCTGCATGCCGCGGCCGGCGCCCTGCTGCTCCTCCTGGGAGCGGTTCGGGGAGAGGCCTGTACCAACGTCATTATCACTTCCGGCGCCAGCAAGGACGGTTCCGTCCTGGTCTCCTATGCCGCGGACTCCCATTACCTGTTTGGGGAGCTGTATTACCATCCTGCGGCGGACTGGGGCCGGGGCTCCATGCTCAAGGTCTATGAGTGGGACACCCACCGTTACCTGGGAGAGATCGCCCAGGTCCAGCACACGTACCAGACCGTGGGCAATATGAATGAAAACCAGGTCATTATCACGGAAACCACCTGGGGCGGCCGCCCGGAACTGGAAGACAAGCGGGGCCGCATCGACTATGGCTCCCTCATCTACGTGGCCCTGCAACGCGCCAAGACCGCGCGGGAAGCCATCGACATCATCGTCCAGCTGGCCAATGAATACGGCTACGCCTCGGAAGGGGAGACCTTCTCCATCGCCGACAAGAACGAGGCCTGGATCATGGAGCTCATCGGCAAGGGCATGAACATCCGCAACAATGTCAACATCCAGAAGGGCATCGTGTGGGTGGCCATGCGCGTTCCGGACGGGGCCATCTGCGCCCACGCCAACCAGGCCCGGATCGGCCGCTTCCCCCTGAACGATCCTGAGAACTGCGTCTATGCTCCGGACGTGATCGCCTTCGCCCGCCGCAAGGGCTATTTCGACGGCCCGGACGACCAGTTCAGCTTCAAGAAAGCCTACTGCCCCGTGGACTTCGGCACCGTGCGCGGCTGTGACGCCCGCGCCTGGAGCGCCTTCAATATCCTTACGGACGGCTGGTTCTCCTTCTACGACGAGTCCGGCAACCCCGTCACCAAGGACGCCTTCAGCTACCTGGACTATGTGATGGGCAAGGACCTGGAGGGCGATATCCCTCTCTTTGTCTATCCCCGCAAGAAAGTGGGTGTCAAGGACTTGGCCGATGTCATGCGGGACCATTTCGAGGGTACCCCCATGGACATGACCCAGGATATCGGCGCGGGCGGCAACGCCCTGCCGTACCGCTGGCGCCCCATGGAGTTCACCGTGGACGGCAAGACCTACGTGAACGAGCGTGCCATCGCCACCCAGCAGACCGGTTTCTGGATGGTGGGCCAGGCCCGCAATTACGTCCCGGACGAGGTCGGGGGCATCCTTTGGTTCGGCACGGACGATGCCGCCACCTCCTACCTCACGCCCATCTACACCAGCATCTCGGAGGTGCCGGAGTGCTTCCGCGAGGGCAACGGCGACCTCCTGCACTATTCGCCCACCGCATCGTTCTGGATCAACAACCGCATCTCCAACGCCTGCTATAAGATGTACAACATCATGGCCCCGTATGTCCGGGAAAAGGCCGATGCCTTCGAACTGGACCAGATGGAGCGCCGTGTCCACTCCGTGGACAGCATGGCGGTGGTCCTGTACAACCAGGCGGTGGTGAAGTTGCAGAAGAAACTTTCCGCCAAGGGAGATGTGATGATCTCCCGCAAGCCTTACGCTGCGGTAACCAAATATGTGACGGAATATACGCTGGAGACGGCCAAGAACCAGTTCGCCGTCTGGTCGGCACTGGAGGTGGAACTCCTGGTGAAGTTCATGGACGGCAACGTGAAGCCGCAGAACCCGGACGGGAGCTTCCGCCACTCAGACTACTCCACCGGCATTCCGGAGAAAGTGGAATGGCCGGGCTACACGGACCTCTGGAAGGAAACGGTGGCCCAGGAGCACGGAGAGGTCATCGAAGTACCTGAGAATTAATAACCAACGATAAACTAACCACAAAACCATGAACCTGTTGTTTTATCTTGTCCCGGCGGCAGCCGTGATAGCGCTGCTGTTTGCCTGGGTTTTCTTCCGTCAGATGATGACGGAGAGTGAAGGGACGCCCACGATGAAGGAAATCGCACAGTACGTACGGGAGGGGGCCATGGCCTACCTCAAACAGCAATACAAGGTCGTCATCATCGTTTTCGCGGTCCTGGCCGTCCTGTTCGCCATCCTGGCCTACGGCTTCGGCGTGCAGAATCCCTGGGTTCCGTTCGCCTTCCTCACCGGCGGTTTCTTCAGCGGCCTGGCCGGCTTCGTCGGCATGAAAACGGCCACCTACGCCTCTGCGCGTACGGCCAACGCCACCATGCGCAGTCTCAATAGCGGCCTCAAGATTGCCTTCCGCAGCGGCGCCGTGATGGGTCTCACCGTGGTGGGCCTGGGCCTGCTGGACATCTCCATCTGGTGGGTGGTGCTGAATGCCTTCGTGCAGGAAGCCACGCCCGCCCAGACGCTGGTAGTGATCACCACCACCATGCTCACCTTCGGCATGGGCGCCAGCACGCAGGCCCTCTTCGCCCGCGTGGGTGGCGGCATCTATACCAAGGCCGCCGACGTAGGTGCGGACATCGTGGGAAAGGTGGAGCAGGACATCCCGGAGGACGACCCCCGCAACCCCGCTACCATCGCCGACAATGTGGGTGACAACGTAGGTGACGTGGCCGGCATGGGCGCGGACCTGTACGAGAGTTACTGCGGCTCCATCCTGGCCACCATGGCCCTGGGTGCATCGGCCTTCTTCTCGCAGGGGACGGACATCCAGATCAAGGCCATCATGGCCCCTATGGTGATTGCCGCCATCGGCGTGGTCCTTTCTATTATAGGTATTTACGTGGTGCGCACCAAGGAAGGCGCCACGCTGAAGGACCTCCTGGGTTCCCTCAGCCGGGGCACCAACCTGGCCGCCATCCTCATCGCCGTGCTCACCTTCGGCGTGTTCTACGTGCTGGGCTTCGACGGTACCCACGGCCTCCCGCAGTGGTGGCAGCTGTCCCTCAGCGTGGTCAGCGGCCTGGCTTCGGGCGTGATCATCGGCAAGGTGACGGAGTATTATACCTCCCATTCTTATAAGCCTACGCAGAAACTGGCCGAGAGCGCCCAAACCGGCTCAGCCACCGTCATCATCAACGGGGTGGGCCTGGGCATGCGCTCCGCTGCCGTTCCGGTCATCACCATTGCGCTGGCCATCCTGCTGGCCTATGGCTTCGCCACGGGCTTCCACTTCTCCACGGATACGCTGAGCCTGGGCCTGTACGGCATTTCCATCGCCGCCGTGGGTATGCTCTCCACGCTGGGCATCACCCTGGCCACGGACGCTTACGGCCCCATCGCCGACAACGCTGGCGGCAACGCCCAGATGAGCGAGCTGGATCCTTCCGTGCGTGAAAAGACGGACATCCTGGACTCCCTGGGCAATACCACCGCCGCCACCGGCAAGGGCTTCGCCATCGGCTCCGCCGCCCTTACGGCCCTGGCCCTGCTGGCTTCCTACATCGAAGAAATCAAGATCGGCTTCAGCCACATGGCCGCCAAGGGCGGTGAAATGGCCGCCGAGTTCGCCCGCCTGGCCCAGGGCAGCATCACGGACATCGTGAACCATTACGATATCACCCTGATGAACCCGATGGTGCTGGTGGGCGTGTTCATCGGCTCCATGATGGCCTTCCTGTTCTGCGGCCTCACGATGAACGCCGTGGGCCGTGCCGCGGAGAAGATGGTCATCGAGGTCCGTCGCCAGTTCCGCGAGATTGCGGGTATCCTGGAAGGCAAGCAGCGCCCGGACTATACTTCCTGCGTGCGCATCTCCACCAAGGCTGCCCAGCACGAGATGATCTTCCCGTCCCTGCTGGCCATCATCGTTCCCATGCTGGTGGGCGTGATCCTGGGCCCTGCGGGCGTGATCGGCCTGCTGGCCGGCGGCCTGGGCGCAGGCTTCGTCCTGGCTATCTTCCTGGCCAATTCCGGCGGCGCCTGGGACAATGCCAAGAAGTACGTGGAGGAAGGCAACTTCGGCGGCAAGAACTCCGCCAGCCACCATGCCACCGTGGTGGGCGACACCGTGGGCGATCCCTTCAAGGATACCTCCGGCCCTTCGCTCAACATCCTCATCAAGCTGATGAGCATGGTCTCCATTGTGATGGCGGGATTGACGGTAATGTTGCACTAGCGTGCAGCATTACCGTAACATATTAGTGCCCACTACGTTACCCCCACCCCAAACCCCTCCCCTCGGGGGAGGGACTTACACCATTAAACAATGAAACAGCCTCTTCTTGTCCTTCTTTTGCTGTGCTCTTCCCTTGTGGCGGGATGGGGGCACAGCAAGGAGGTGGAGGAGAAGCTCCGCGAGCTGGATCTTACCCTGGAAAGGGAATCCGGTTATGACGCTCAGAAGGAGGAAAAGATAGGATTGCTGAGAGGCGCCCTCCGCGATGCCGTCGATGACAGCGGCCTTTGGGATGCCACCTATCACCTCTTCCAGGAGTAT